>Ga0101944_10001682_pt1 | contig 42970 bp, 27 predicted proteins | sample DewCreD2012metaG_FD_75245 | JGI IMG/M metagenome (GOLD analysis project Ga0101944, IMG submission 75245) | Hot spring sediment bacterial and archeal communities from British Columbia, Canada, to study Microbial Dark Matter (Phase II) - Dewar... ... | reverse complement strand
CCGAACGGCGCGAGCAGGACGTCCGGATTACGCGCGGGCACTTGACACTCGATGGGATTCTCGGCCTTCCCGCCGACCCGCAAGGCGTCGTCGTCTTCGCGCACGGCAGCGGCAGCGGGCGATTCAGTCCGCGCAACAACTTCGTCGCCCGTCACTTGCAGCACAACAATCTTGCCACCCTGTTGCTCGATCTCCTGACACCGGACGAAGCGGACGACCGGCGCAAGGTGTTCGACATCGACCTGCTGGCCCCCATCGTCCAAGCCGTCGCCGGGCTGGCGAAGAAGGAGTACGGCAGGGATTTCGAGACGGACCGGCGCATGCGCCGCATCACGGATCACATCCGCATGGCGACCTTCGCCATCGCCGACGGTGCGCAGCCGAAAAACGAGGGCCGCAATTACGTCGTGCGCCGCCTGATGCGCCGCGCGATCCTGGACGGGCAGGAATTGGGCATCGAAACGGTTTTCACCGGCCGGATCGCCGCAGCGGTGATCGAGCAGATGAAGGCCGGCTATCCGGAGCTGGCGCCCCGCCGCGAGACCCTGGTGCGGTTGGTCGAGGAGGAGGAAAAGGCCTTCAAGCGGACGCTGGCGCAAGGCCGGCAGCAACTGGACGAGGTCGTCGGGATGCTGCAGCGGAGCGGCGCGAGGCGGATTTCCGGGCGTGATGCCTTCCGTCTGTGGGACACCTTCGGTTTCCCGATCGAATTGACGCGGGAGCAGGCCGAGCAGCAGGGCTATTCGGTCGACGAGGCCGGCTTCAAGGCGGAATTGGAGCAGGCCATCGAGCGCTCGCGTTCCGAGTCCGGCATGGCCCGGGACATCTTCGCCGGCGGACCGCTCGCCCGGCTGAAGGAGAAGTTTGCCGGTGCGCCCACGATCTTCGAAGGTTATCGCGAGCTGCGCGTGGAAAACGCCACGGTGCTGGCGATCGTGGAAGGCGAACGGCTGGTCGAGCGTGCCTGCGACACCGAAGCGATCGTGCTGGTCGACCGGACGCCGTTCTACGGCGAAAGCGGCGGCCAGGTGGGCGATCAGGGCTGGCTCTCGATCGGCCACCACCGCCACCAGGTCCTGGATGCGCAGAAAGCGGACGGACTGATCCTGCACCGGGTCAGGCTCAGCGGCGGCCTCTGCGTCGACGATCCGGTGATCCTGGAGGTGAACAGCAAGCGCCGGCAGCCGACGCGCCAGAACCATTCGGCGACGCATCTGCTGCACCTGGCGCTGCGCGAGACGCTCGGCTCGCACGTCGAGCAGCGCGGTTCGCTGGTCACGCCCGACCGGTTCCGTTTCGACTTCACGCATTTCGAGGCGGTCACGGACGAGCAGATCCAAACGATCGAGGCGCGGGTGAACGAACTGGTCCGGGAGGATTTCATCGTCGAGACTCATGTGACGACGCCGGCCCGGGCGCGCGAGATGGGCGCCATGGCGCTCTTCGGCGAAAAGTACGGCGATTCGGTGCGGCTGGTGGCGATGGGTCCCAGCAAGGAACTCTGCGGCGGCACGCACTGCGAACGGACCGGTCAGATCGGTTATTTCCGGATTTTGAGCGAGAGCAGCATCGCGGCCGGCGTGCGGCGCATCGAGGCGACGACCGGCGCGGCGGCCGTGGCCGAGGCGCAGCGCGTGACGTCGACGCTGACGAACCTGGCACGGACGCTGAAGACGAAGCCCGAGGAGCTGGCGGCGCGCATCGAAGCGCTGCAGGCGGAACTGGCGGCACGCGATCGCGAACTGGAATCGCACCGGAAGAAGGCGGCCAATGCGGCGGCCGGCGAGTTGCTGCAGCGCGTCCGGGACATCGAAGGCGTCCGGGTGCTGGCGGCCGGTCTGGAAGGCGCCGATGCGAACGCGCTGCGCTCGACGCTGGATGGCCTGCGCAAGTCGATGCCCGAAGGCGTGGTGGTTCTGGCCGGCAGCCGGGACGGGAAGGTTTCGCTGCTCGTGAGTTGCTCGCCGGAAGCCGTGAACCGCGGCGTGAAGGCCGGCGACCTGCTGAAACAGTTGGCGCCGATCGTCGGGGGCAAGGGCGGCGGAAAACCCGAGATGGCCCAGGGCGGCGGCACCGACGGGTCCCAGGTGGCCGAGCTGTTGAAGGCCGTGGAGGGGCTGGTGGCGAAGGCGGCGAAGTAGGAGCCTATTTCGATTCCAACGCCAGCGAAGCGAACGAGACGACGGATTTCGTCGGGTCCTCGAACATCTGGTCGTAGTGCAACAGTTGCCCTTTCGCGAAAAGGCCCTGGCCGGCGCTCAGCAGCGTGAGCGTGGCCATGACCGCGTCGACGTGGCGCGAGTTGCGGGTCCGGAAGATTTCCCGGTAGAAGGCATCGGCATCCACGCGTTCCAGCGGTTCGAGCAGCCGCCGGTCCCCGCGCGCCACCGGCAGGAGCAGGCGCTGGGTCATCGGCGTCATGTCGCCGAATTTGGGACCGACGTGCGAGAAGTCCACGCTGGCGATGATGCACCACTTGCGCCTGCTCTTGTCCAGTTCCTCGCGCAGCGTCGCGACGAAACGTTTGAAGCGCTCGTCGTCGCGCGGGTCGCTGCCCTTCTTCTCGTCGCTCGGCAGGAACGGCTCCACCGGGCCGCAGAGCACCGGGACGATCTCGAAGTTCCGGCAGGCCCGGTCCTTGATCATCGCCTGCATCAGCACGGCCTGGAATTCGATCGAATGCTCGTTGCGATGCAGGTATTCGCCGAGCGCGGGATCGGTCTCGGAAATCGCCTGCAGCCTGGCGGCGATCGTGCGCTCGACCTTGACCGTGCCCAGCGGCGTCTCGAAATCCTTGACGGAAAGATGATACAGCCCGTCTCCGGCGCCCTGGTGCGCGACGCCGAGGATCACGAACAAATCCGCCTGTGAGCGCTCCAGGAGCGCCTTGTAGCCGTGCGCATAGGTCGATCCGCCGACCCGCAGGTCGATATGCGGGAGGATCAGGCCGGAGAGCTGGTGCGTCTTGGGCGCGCGGATCGACGGCAAAGAACCGGGGCCGTCGGCGGACAGGAAAAATCCCTCGGCCATCTTCCGCACCCCGGCCGCGTCCTCCGGGTAGGCCGTGCCGGCGTGTGCGGTCGGCCGGGTGGGGGCGCGCAGGTAGGCCACCACCTGTTCGCGCAAGCGCTCTCGAAACCGCGGGCTGTCCAGGTAGCCCGCGTCGTCCAGTTTCTGGATCAGTTTGAGGATGTTCTCGTCGCGCAGCCGGATGTCGTAGCGTTCTTCGAAGACCTGCAGGATCTGTTTGAGCGTTCGCTTCCCGTCAAAGGTGGTGACCAGGGCCAGGGTTTCGGGCGTCAGGATGATCGGTTCGGTGGCGAACCCTTCCGGATCCTGCAGCACGATTCCGACCGGCGGTTCGTCGCCGGTGGCGGCCTCGCCGCCCAGCGGCTTGGCTTCGGCGGTGACCGAGCGCAAGGCCGGGACGGGGTCGTTCGGCCCGAGCTGCGCAGGACCTGACGGTCCCGATTTCTGCTTCTTGCCGGACGGTTCGGTTTCGGCCTTCATCGAGGTGCTCGCCTGCTCAGGTGATGTGGATCCCCATGCGGCGTGAGACTATCACGCCCTCGGCCGTCCGCCACTGCGCAATCCGCCCGTGCGCCGCCGCGGGATCCAAGGCATCCGGAGTACGGTGTTCGCGGGTTCCCGCGCTCGAGGACTGTAAATATGCCGGGCGGCGTCTACACTGCAGGCATGACCCAACGCATGCTGCCGCTCCTGCTGCTCCTGCTGGCCGGAACGCTGCGCTCCGGCGAAGGTCCTGCCGGCGTGCGCTGGCGCGAGTGGGACCGCGCGGCCTTCGAGGAGGCCGCCGCACGGGAGCTTCCCATTGCCCTGGCGATCTCCTGCTCGTGGGCGCAGGCGGCGCAGGCGCTCGAGCGCAGGACCCTGCAGGATGCCTCGCTGATCCGCCGGTTGAACGAACACTTCATCCCGGTGCGCGTCGATCGCGATCGCCGGCCGGATATCGACGTGCGTTACCAGTCGGCTGTCCGCGCGCTCTCGAAGGCCAGCGGCTGGCCGCTGGTTGCCTTCCTGACGCCGGAAGGATGGGTGCTGCTGGGCGGGACCTTCTCCCGGCTGGAGGACGACTACCTGCGCGAGCAGCCGGGTCTCCAGACGGTCACCGAGCATGTCGCCGAAAGCTGGGCGAAACGGCGGCGCGAACTGACCGTGAAGGCGGAGGAGTTCGAAAAACAGTTGCGCGCCGACGATCCGGAACTGGCGGGCGAGGTGCCGTCCGGCCTGCTGGCGCGTGTCGCCGAGGCGGTCCGCGCGCTCCTGGTGCCGCCGCCCCAGTGGGAGGGCCCGCGTTTCCCGCAGCCGTGCGCCGTCGAACTGCTGCTGGTGCATTATCGCCGGACCGGTTCCGCCGAAAGCTTGGCCGCGGCCCGGACGTACCTGGACGGGATGCTCGACGGCGCGGTGTACGACCGGCTGCACGGCGGGTTCCACCGGTTCGGCCTGGATCGGGACTGGCGCATGCCTCGCTTGGAGAAACTGCTGGCCGTCAACGCCGAGATGCTGCGGGTGCTGGCGCTGGCTTTCCGGGCGACGCGCGAAGCGCGGTACCGCGAGGCGGCCGAACGGACGCTCGAATGGACGCTGACGACGCTGGCCGACCGCGACCGCGGCGGCTTTTTCGCCAGCCAGGCCGCCTGCGTCACGCCCGAGGATCCGGGCGAGTACTACACCTGGACGGTCGGCGAAGTCGAGCGCGCACTGAAGGATCCGACGCAGTGCCGGTTCTTCTCCACGGTCCACGGGATCGGCGAGTGGGGCGACCTGCCCGAAACGGCTCCGCACCGGAACCTGCTTTTCGTGTCCGTGGACCCGGCGGAAGCCTGCCGGTCGCTGCGGCTCGAAGCGGCGGCCGGTTCCGTCCTGCTGGCCGATGCGCGCATGAAGCTGATCGCGGCGACACGCGAGCGGCGTGCCCCGCCAGTGGACGATATCCTGCTCGTGGACGCCAATGCGCGGGCGGTCAGCGCGCTGCTGGCCTGCGCGTCGGCCTTCGACCACTCCGCGGCGAAAGCGTGCGCCCTCCGGACGCTGGATCGCCTGCTGGCCGAGTGCGTGGAGGCGCGACGCGGGACCGCTCACGCCGTACCGCGAGGCGGGAAACCGGAATTCGCCTGCTTGGCGAACGACGAGGCCGCGTTGGCGGTCGCATGCCTGGATGCGGCCGACGCCACCGGCCTGCAGGCGTACGAAGCCGCCGCGCGCGCATCGGTGGAGCGGTTGGCGCGGTTTCGAGATCCCCGGACGGGCGCCTGCCTGGACCGCTGGGCGGATGAAGAAGCAGCGCCTCCGGCATTGGGACGCTTGGGCGAGCCGGTGCGCCCGATCACGGATACGCCCGGACCTTCGACGAATGCGCTGGCCGCGCAGGCACATCTTCGCTGGGGGCGGCGGGCGAAAGACGACAAGCCGATCGAGCGCGCCCGCGAAACGATCCGTGCCTTCGGGGCCGTTTTGGAGCGTCTCGGTCCGTCTTCGGCCGCACTCGTTATCGTCGCGGACGAAGCGAACGGTTCGCAACCCTGAAGGCCGTTGAAGCATGCCTCCGTCGCGGGCGAATCGGGAACAAGGCGGGGCCTCATGGCGGAACGCGTTCTCGTCACCGGTGCGACCGGTTATGTCGGCCGGCACGTCTGTGCTCGTGCCGCCCGCGCCGGCTGGATCCTCCGGGCGCTGGTGCGCCCGGGTTCCGACCGGCGATCCATCGAAACGAACGCGACCGAATACCATGTCGGCTGCGTGACCGACCCCGCCAGCCTCCAAGGCGCCTGCGAAGGATGCCAGGCGGTCATTCACCTGGTGGGTATCATTCACGAAGGCGCCGATTCGTTCGAGAAGATCCACGTCGAGGGCACGCGGAACACGGTCGCCGAGGCGCGGCGGGCCGGCGTGCGAAGGTTCGTCTTGCTTTCGGGACTGGGCTCGCGGCCCGAGGCGCCCGCGCGTTACCACCGGACGAAGGCGGAAGCGGAGCGGACGGTTCGCGAGAGCGGCATGGAAGCCTACGTCTTTCCGGCATCGGTCATCTTCGGTCCCGAGGACGCGTTCCTGAACCGGTTCCTGGCCATGGCGCGCAGCTGGTTCCATCCGCCGTGGCCGTTGATGCCCGTGCCCGGCGGAGGCCAGGGGTACCTTCAGCCGGTCGGCGTCGACGATGTGGCGGAGGTGCTGGTTCGAGCGCTGGATCGGGATCCGCCGTTCCCGCCCGGCACCTACGAACTGGGCGGCCCCGATGCGTTGCGGCTGCGGGAAATCGTGGAACTCGCCTGCCGTGCAGCCCCGTCTCGTCGCCTGCTGGTGCCGGTACCGCTGTTCCTCCTGCAGCCCATGGCTTGGCTTTTTGAACAGACGATGTCCAAGCCGCCGCTGACGCGGGATCAATTGCGGATGCTGGGCGAGGACGGTCGGCCGAAGGCGAACCGCACCGCGGATTGGCTGGGACGCCCGCCCGAGCGGCTTGCGGACTATCTGGCTCGGCGTGCTTTTCCTCGGGGGCGGTGAAGGATCCGGATCAGAGTTCCGTTTCGCGATGCCGGTGGCTGTGACAGTCCAGGTTGACGGCGACGGGCAGGCTGGTGATGTGGCAGGGATAGGCTTCGACATGGACGGCCATGGCTGTCTTGAGGCCGCCCAGCCCCATCGGGCCGACGCCGGTCCGGTTGACGGCGTCCAGCAGGTCCTGCTCCAGTCGGGCCAGGTGCGGTCGGGCGTTCGGCGTGCCCAGGGGACGCATGAGGGCCTTTTTGGCCAGGTAGCAGGCACGCTCGAAGCTGCCGCCCAGCCCCACTCCGACGATCACCGGCGGACAGGGGTTACCCGAACCTTGGGCGACAGCTTGGGCGACGAATTGGATGACCCCGTCGCGTCCTTCGGCGGGTTTGAGCATCTTGAATTGCGAACAGTTTTCGCACCCTCCGCCTTTGGCATCGAAGACGAGGCGCACCTTGTCGCCTGGAACGATCTCCGTGTGGACGACGGCCGGCGTGTTGTCGCCGGTGTTCCTGCGCAGGAGTGGATCGTCCAGGACCGAGAAGCGCAGGAGTCCTTCCCGATAGGCTTCTCGCACGCCCTGGTCGATCGCGTCGTGCAGGTTGCCGCCAACGAAATGAACGTCCTGACCCGCCTCGACGAAGACGATGGCCAGGCCGGTATCCTGGCAAAGGGGCCGCTGTTCTTTCTCGGCCAGTTCGTAATTTTCGACGAGCATTTCGAGGATCTGGCGTCCAACGGGGTTTTCCTCTTCGGCAGCCAGGCGTCGCAACGCGGCCTTTTCCGGTTCGCCCAGTTTCCAGGACGCCTCCAGTGCCATGCTCTTGACGGCATCCTTGATCTGCGAAACCGGGATCTCGCGCATGGGTATGCTCCATCCGAAGGTTCGAATCCTGACACCCCGCCTGAAACGGGGCCGTTGTTTGCCCTCTTTGTGGGAGAGGGTAGGGACCTGGGTCTTGAACCGTCTGTCCGAATCACACCATATCATGTCGCAACCGAGAACTCCATTGACTGCCGCCGGTGGCAGTTGACCCGCGTTGACAGGGCCGCCTGCGATCGTATGGTCGGTGGGGTGCCGAATTACCGCGGTACTTGGCGTGTCTGGAACCAACTGCATGGAACGTGTCGAAGCGCGAGTCTACCGGTTGGCCACCCCATTGGGGGTGTGGGCGGCCACCTTTACGGATGCGGGCTTGCGCGAATTGCGATTGCCAGAAACCCTGTCCCAGGAAGGCCGGCAACCGAGGCAGGGGAAGGGACCGATCGGGAACGGGGCCGGCCCATGGCTGGAGGATCGCGAAGGCGAGGCCGGCAGACGGCTGACGAAGCTGCTGAGTGCTCGGCTTGCGGGATCGCGCGTCGATATGCCGTGGGAGGCCTTCGATCTTTCCGGGCGTCCGCCGTTTTTCGTTCGTGCGTGGCAGGCGCTCCATCGCATTCCGTTCGGCGAAGTAAGGACCTACGGCCAGATCGCTCGAGTAACCGGTTCGCCGAACGCCGTGCGTGCCGTGGGTCAGGCCTGCGGGGCGAATCCGATCGTGCTTTTCATCCCGTGCCACCGCGTGGTGGCCGCGAGCGGTCCCGGCGGTTTCGGTGCGGGGTTGGAGTGGAAGCGGCGGTTGCTGGAGTTGGAAGGCCATAATCTCGACTCGCCGGGCCGCTGCTGGCCTGCTTTAACTGCTTGGCAAAGAAGGGCCTGTGGATGCCCCTTGGCGTGAGGTTGTCGTTTCGGAATATGAATGCAAGCATGGAAGCAAACGTCCATGATTGTGCGTCTTATGGAGAAGCAGGGGCCATAAGCGAGTGGGGTGGAGCCAAGGAGTCCGGTCATGCGCTTGCCAATTGTAGCCGCGATGCTGGTGACGGTACTCTCGATGCCCGCGTGGGCATCCGAGGAGAAAGCGGCGGATACGCCTGCGCTTCCGGCCAACGAATGGCATGGGACGGTCGGGTGTGCCAAATGCGACTTTGGGGATACGACTTCGGCAGAGGAGTGCCAGCCTGCCGTCAAGACTGCCGACGGCGTCTTTGTCCTTAAAGCGGCGGCTTCGGCGCCGCCAGCCGTGAAGGAGTATTTGGTGCGGATACAGAACAAGGAGATGATCGGCGAGTATTTGATCAAGGGCGAGAAGAGCGAGCTGGATGGCAAGAAGTTCGTCGCGGTCACGTCGATGGTGGCCAAGCCGTTGCCCAAACCGACGGCGACGTTATCGCTGAACCGGAAGAAGACGACCGGTGGCTCGAAGACGGCCGACGCGGACAAGGGCGGCGGGGAGGAAGAAGGCGGTGGCGGTGGCGGGCGGCGAGGCCGTGGGCGCAGAGGCCGCTCGAACGATGGCGGCGGCGAGGAAGGCGAGCCCTAATCCGATCAGGGTACGCAGACGGCTTCGCCCGGTCCGTACTCTTCTTCGATGGCGCGGAGCGTCTCCTCGATTTCGTCCCGCTGTTTTTTCAGTTTTTCCGCGGAGACTCCGGAGAACAATTTCCGATCCACCCAGGCGCCGAAGGCGCCGACGGAATCCAGTTCCTTGAGTTCCGCATCGATCCGCGCGAGATCGGCCTTCAGGTCGGCGACGACTTCCTCGCGCGTGGGCGGCCGGCCCGCCTTGAACTGCAGGACCTCGTAGACGGTTCTCGAAAGGTCGTGGCGGTAGCGGATGATGCGGGCATAGCGTCCCGCCTCTCCGGGGATCATTTCAGCCTGTCGTAACACGTCGTCGGGCGGATCCCGCTGGACCAGTTGGACCACGCGATATCCGGAAGGGACTTCGTCGCCGGGCATGGCGTATCCTCGTTCGACCGACCTTCAAGAGATAGCCGGATGACCGTCTTCGGGCAAGGGCGGGGCAGCGGAGAACGGGTCGTGGGTGCGCGGCCGGTGTCGAATCAGACCGCCTTCCGATTCCGCTCCGGTTCTCTTGGCAGGAGGGTTTCCGGCAGCAGTACCCGGCTTTCGGCGCGGCGCGAGACCAGGAGGCACTGGGCGAGCAGGCAGAACAGCGCCAGGCCGACCATGGCCAGAAAGGGCGCACGGAGCGCTCCGATTTCTCCGATGCCCCAATCTCGCGCGGCGTCCACCAGCGTGCCGCCGAAGAGCGCGCAAAGGCCGGCGGTCCCGACGATGAACTCGAAGAAGGTCGTTCCCGTTCGGACTTGCGGGAAAAAACCGGTCGCGGCGACGATTCCGGACTGGAAGGCCACGGCCAGCATCACGCCTGTCAGCAGGGCCATCGGCATTAGCGCGACGGGGTTGGCGACGAAGGCGAACGAGAGACCGGTCGCAGCCAGCAGCAGCGAGCTGACCGCGTAGGTGCGTCGCAAGCCGATGTAGGGTTCGTAAAGCGAGCCGAGGCCGAAGGCGAGCAGTTGTCCGAGCATGATCGACGCGCTCAGAAAGCCCATCTGGTTGGCGCTTCCGCCCAGGGCCTTGTTCAGTTCCGGATAGTTCACCAGGATCAGGGAACGCATGCCGAGCGCCAACAGGTTGGCCACGATCGCCGCGGTCAGAATGGCGAAGGGCACGCGTGTTCGCAGGGCGGTTTTGTCGCCGGCATCGGCGGCCGGTGCGTGGCCGGGTCCGCGGCATTCGGGCAACAGGGCCAGCAGGAAGCAACCGGCCATGAAGCCCGCGCCGACGAGGTACGAAGGGAAAATCCACCCCGCGTCGCAGAGCCAGCCGGTCGCGTACATCCCGGCCGCGGTCCCTGCCGTCCACGCGACGTTGTAATGGCGCAACAGACGGGTGCGGGCGATACCGTCGCGCTGAAATTCGAGCATCCACGAGGAGACGACGGGAAAGAAGAAGCCGTTCGAGAAACCGAAACACAACTGCATGACGGCCGCCAGTGCCGGCGTTCGCGCGAAAAAACAGCCGATCAGGGTCAGCCAGGCCATGAAGACGCCGCTCAACAGAAGGCGCTTGCTGCGCGTGCGCGCGAACCGTCCGCAGGTCAGGCATCCCAGCGCATACCCCAGGGGCGTGCAGGCACCGAGGAGCCCGATGGTTTTGGATTCCCAGTTCAGACTCATCGCGGCCTGCGGCGTCGCGGTGAGCAGCATGCCCACCGAGAGACCGAAAAGCGCGATGGATGCGGTCAGCAGGCGGACATGAAACACAAGGGGAATCTTCCGCAGCGGAGGAGAGAAACGATTGCATGACCGGCCGAATCCCGTGTGCCGGTCGGAACACGGGAGAGGCTAGCGGTTGCCGGGCGCGTTTCCAGCGTTTTCGAGCGGGTGTCCATCCCTTCACTTTCCAAGCGACGCAAGGTGCGCTACAACCACGCGCGCAAAGCGGGCCGTCAGGCTCCTTTCCACTGGCGTCCGGAAACGCATCCGCATGTCCAAACCCTTGTTCACCGCCACCGTTCAAGTACCCGCCGAGCCCAGGGCCGTTTACTACGTGAAGAACGCCAGGGCGAAGAAAGGCGAGCCGCCGGTGACCGAGGTGACGCATCGCGTGCGTCGCCTGGCGATCGTGCGTGCGGACGGAGCCGGCAGTGCCGATGAGGCGCATGTCCTGCGCCGTCTGGATGCCAACTGGAAACTCGTCTGGCAGACCTGCCATCCGTCGCTGCAGGAAGCGTTGTGGCACGCCGAGTGGGAGTACGAGGTTCAGGAAGCCGATTGGGAAAAAGTGGGATAGTCAGCGCATCAGCCGTTGGATTGCCCGTTCGATCGCTTCGTTCACCCCTTCCTCCTGCAGCAGGTCGAAGCGGCGGAAAGGCAACTGGTGCAGCGCGACCGCATGGTTGTAGGCGGACCGGAGAACGGCCTGCAGGTTCACGCTGTCGGCCAGATTGTAACGCGCGAGCGGTTCGAGGGCGTCTCGGCGGCCGCGCTTGTAAGCCCCCCACAGCTTCACGGCGTCCCACCCCGTGTAGTTCGCGATGGCTTTGGGGCGTTCGATGCCGACCAGTTTTTCGATCTTTTTCAGCCCTCCGGTCAGGCCGACGGCCTTGGTGATCGGCCGCAAATCCAAGTGCGCACCCTTGAAGAAGCTCTTGCCGAAGCATTGTTCCAGGTAGGGAATGTCGAAACTCTTGCCGTTGAAGGTGCAGAGCACCTTGTAGCGCGAAAGATACCTGGGCAGCTCGTCCAGATCCTTGCCGCGCGGAAAAACCCGCGCCACCAGGCCGTCCCACACGGAGAGCACCGTCGTGCCCCCGGGGCGTTCGGCCCCGTCGGGCAGATGATCGCCGGGAGACCCGTCCGTCTCGATGTCCAGGTACGCGATGCGACCGTCATCGAACTCGGCCGCCATGCGCCAGGCGTGCTCGGCCCCCAGGCGCTCTTCGAACCAGCGCGCGTCCCCCTCCGCCAGGCGTTCGCGGGAGAGCGTCAATTCGGTTTCCAGCGGAACGGGCGGGCTGTCGTCAAAGAGGTCGCGCTTGGCCAGCAGATCATCCCAGGACAGAATGCCTTCGTCCCAGTAGTGCCGTTCGCGCTGTGGGCCGATGTTGGTTAGATGGATAAACGTTCGCGTAAGCAAGCCGTGTGGTGTCCAAGCCCAGTCGCGCCAATCGACCCTCGACACTATCGAGCCCCGGCCACGGCGTCAAGGAAACGGTGGGCGAGCGACGCAACTCGTTGAGATTGTGAATGTTAGCGGACGGGGCGCCGCCTTGTTTCTGGCCTTGATTCGAGCAGACCGGTACTTGAGGCCGGGGAGTGTTTCGCTTCGATTTCCCTGCAGACGAAAATCCAGGACGGAAAATGCCCCATTCTGTTCATCTGTTCGGGATGCGTCCGGTCCTCCTCGCCGGAACCGTTTTGAACCGCCCCCCCTTGCGGGAACGACCGCTTCCTTTCCTTGCCAAAGCGCCCCGCCGCGTTACGACAATGGAATCGTCAACGGGACACGTCCGCCGTCACCCTTCATCCCACGGAAAGGCATTCGACCATGAGCAGCAAACTGGCTTGGGGCATCATCGGTGCGGGAGGCATTGCGAAGGCGTTCGCCAAGGGCGTCGCCCATTCGAAGACCGGAACGCTGGTCGCCATCGGCAGCCGCTCGCAGGAGAAGGCCGACAAGTTCGGCGCGGAGTTCAACGTCCCGCACCGTCACGGTTCGTACGAAGCGCTGCTGGCCGACCGTGACGTGCAGGCCGTCTACATCGCCACGCCGCACCCGCAGCACGCGGAATGGGCCATCAAGGCCGCGGAGGCGGGCAAACACATCCTCTGCGAAAAACCCATCGGCATCAACTATCCGGAAGCGATGGCCATGGTCGCCGCGGCGCGCGAACACGACGTCTTCCTGATGGAAGCCTTCATGTACCGCTGCCATCCGCAGACGAAGAAGCTGGTCGACCTGATCCGCCAGAAGGTCATCGGCGAAGTGCGCGTGATCCAGGCGACCTTCAGCTTCCACGCGGGTTTCAACCCCGAAGGCCGTCTCTTCAAGAACGCGCTGGCCGGCGGCGGCATTCTGGACGTCGGCTGTTATGCGACGACCGCTTCCCGTCTGATCGCCGGCGCGGCGCAGGGCAGGGATTTCGCCGATCCGATCGACGTCAGGGGCGTGGGACATCTCGGGCAGACGGGCGTCGACGAGTGGGCCATCGGCGTGCTGAAGTTCCCCGGGGACATCCTGGCGCAGGTGGCGACCGGCGTGTCCGTGAACCAGGACAACTGCATCCGCATCTTCGGCAGCGAAGGCAGTCTTTACGTGCCTTCGCCCTGGATCCCGGCGCGCGAAGGCGGCTCGGTCAAGATCGTCGTGAACAGGAAGGGCGCCAAGGAGCCCGAAGAGATCGTCATCGAGACGACGGACTTCCTCTATGGCCTGGAAGCCGACACGGTCGCGCAATACCTCGACCGGCGCCAGGCGGCCGCGCCCGCGATGAGCTGGGACGACACGCTGGGGAACATGCGCACGTTGGACCGCTGGCGCGAAGCGATCGGGCTGGTGTACGACGCCGAGAAGCCCGAAAACTACACGCGCACCGTCCACGGACGTCCCTTGGCGCGCCGCAAGGACGCGGCGATGACGTACGCCCGGATCCCCGGCGTGACCAAGGACATTTCGCGGCTGGTGATGGGCGTGGACAATCAGAATACGATCGCCATCGCCTCGGTGATGTTCGACGACTTCTTCGAACGCGGCGGCAACGCGTTCGATACGGCGTTCATCTACGGCGGCGGCAAACACGAGCAGAACCTGGGCTGGTGGGTGAAGAACCGCGGCGTGCGCGAGCAGGTCGTGCTGCTCGACAAAGGCGCCCACACGCCGGACTGCAACCCGGAGGCGCTGACGAGACAGCTCAAGATCAGCCTCGAACGGCTGCAGACCGACTACGTGGACATCTACATGATGCATCGCGACAACCCCGGGATCCCGGTGGGCGAATTCGTCGATGTGTTGAACGAGCATCTCCGCGCCGGCCGCATGCGCGCCTTCGGCGGTTCGAACTGGTCGATCCCGCGCATCGAAGCGGCCAACGCGTACGCGAAGAAGAAGGGCCTGGTCGGTTTCGCGGCGGTCAGCAACAACTTCAGCCTCGCGCACATGGTCAACCCGGTCTGGGCCGGCTGCATCCACGTTTCGGACCGGGATTCGAGGGCGTGGCACCAGCGGACGCAGATGCCGTTGATGCCGTGGTCCAGCCAAGCGCGCGGGTTCTTCACGGTCGGCGCGCCGGACTATCGGGACGACCAGAGCCTGGCGCACTGCTGGTACTCGGAGGACAATTTCAAGCGGCAGGCCCGCGCGAAGGAATTGGCGGCGAAGAAGGGTTGCGAACCGATCCAAATCGCGCTGGCCTACGTCCTCTGCCAGCCGTTCCCGACCTTCCCGCTCATCGGTCCGCGGACGCCATGGGAGACCCGCTCGTCTTTGAAGGCGCTGGCGATCGAACTGACGCCGGACGAACTCGCATATCTGAGCTTGGACGCCTGATGGAGCGCCCGCCTCCGGAGGATGGCCGGCAAGGCGATCGACGGGAACACGGGCTGAACGATCCGATCCGTTCAGCCCCTGGCGGCACTCTGGCCGGACCCTCGCCCGCAATCGGAAACCGGATGCCGGTGAGCGGCCGGGACGGCCGCGTTCCGAAGGCTTGACCTACTGGATGTGTAGCGCCCGCAACTGGCCCGGATAGAGGGAGAGCGTCACCGGCCCGCCGGCGGCGTTCACTTCGGCACCGGTGACGGCATCGCTTGCCTTGCCGGCCTTCGGCAGCTTGACCGCCACGTTCTCCTTCGGGGTCATCGCGACATTCACCACCGCCAGATACGTCCCGTGGTTGGGCGTCTCGATCGCGCGCACGACCACGTCCGGGTCGGCGCAGGCGTCGGCGAGCCGCACGCTGGGCAACGCCGGCAGCGCGAGGAACGCCGCGTTGAACGCGCGGACGTATTCGGGGAACCCGCGCTGGTAGTTGTTGCCCATCAGGTAGCCGAGGTATCGCGGATCGCCGTAGGCCACCGCGCGCGCTTCGGCCAGCATGCAGAACGGCCCGGCGCGCTCGACGTCGCAGACGAAATACCCGAGGATGTCGTCCTTGCCGTCCGTCATGTCGTTCTCGTTCAGCGGATAGTGGCGGATGGCGGCAAGCCCGCTTGCGGTGCGGAAGGGCTCGAAGGTCTCCGGCGCCGAGACGGTGTAGAGCCGATTGAACGTGCACGTCATCAATACGCCGTCGCCATCCTTGTAGCGCGCGGGGTCGGGTGGGGGGCAGGCGTGCTGCCATTCCCACTGCGCCCAGGTTTCGCGGAAGGCCAGCTGCGCTTTCAGGTGCAGGTTTTCGGCCACCACCCGCTCGAATGGCAGCGTGTAGTGGCCTTCGAAGGTCTTTCCCCGGCCTTTCAGCAGTTCGTCCCACGCCGTCACGTCGTCGGTCACTAGCGCGTTGCGGAACTTCCAGCCTTCCTTCTCGCCGGGTTTGGCGATCGAGGCCGGCAGCGAGACGCCGGGTTCGCTGGTGTCGGTCGTGTAGAGCAGCACGGCGTCTTTGCTGACGCTCTGGCGCAGGTGATCCCTCAGCGCGACGAGGAAGTCCTTGCGCTTGCCGAACCACCACGCGTAATACGTGTTCAGCAGCGCCCTGTCCTTCGCAAGCTCCTGCCGCGTGGTGGCCCTGCCGTCGTTGGCTTCCTTGGCGAATGTGCTCAGGTCCAGGTCGTTGAAACTGATCGGGTTGGCACTGGGCCGCGGGCGGAACCACGCGCCGACAAAGCGGACCTTGTCCTTGAACTTGCCGATGGTCAGGTCGAGGAGCCTTTTCGCGTCGGGCAGGAAGGCCGGATCGGCAAAATCGACGTTGCGCTTCTCGGTCCACGAGATGTGCGTGTAGGTGTCCTTGCCGGCCAGCGTGCGGCAGCGGCCCTGGTTGCCAAGGCCCTGCTGGCCGACACTGCCCGCGTATTCGTAATAGGGTAGGACGTCGAAGTCGTACTTGCCCAGCATCGCCAGCGTCTCTTCCCAGATCTTGGGCGTCGACGACTGGTAGAACCAGTGGTTTCCGCCGCCCTCGGTCGAATCCCAGCCCTGGTTGTGGCCGAACTCGAGCAGGTCGCGGCAGAAGGTGTCGATGCCGAGCGTTTTCATCAGCTTGGCTTTGAACTCGTACCAGTCGACGGGGTTCTTGACGCCGCGGAGTTTCTCGTCTTTCTCTTCGGGTTTGTGCCCCTGCGCGATCACGCCGTCGGCCATCTCTTCGCGCCAGAAGACATGCCGGCGCGGCAGGCCTTCCGGCGGCAGCGTCAGCTTCGCCTGAAGCCTCGTCTCGTCGGGGACTTCGAAGAGCCGGATCTTCGAGACGGCCGCGCCTGCCGAGAGCGGATCGTTGTACGAAGCGAACTGCGCGACGATCACCCAGAAGCCGTCGGCCGGGAGCAGCGGGCGGATGGCCGGATTGCGGGGACGCTTCAGGTCCAGCGTGCGGTCATGCAGGTGAAAGACCGAACGCCACTGCAGCAGGCGTTGCGTCTGCGGGTACTTGAGCGATTCGGAGTTGTTGTTGACGTACCTGGTTTTCAGCGCGTCCCCGGTGGCCGTGCCGGTGGCGACACCCGAGGCCGTTTCGCAACCCCAGTTGAGGATGCAGAAGGAGCGCGGCTTGTCGTCGGGGAATTCGATGTTCAGCACGTAGCATCCGCCGGCCTTCAGTCCTTTGCCTTGGCCGATGCGGTAGGCGAAGTACTTGGGGCGGTCGCCTTCGTTGGGCAGGACGCGGCAGCCGGCGTCGATCAGTTTCTGGGTACGGCTGACCTTCTCAGGAACCTCTTTGAACAGGACGGTTGGGTCCACGCCGCAGTCGATCTCCTGGACGAGTTTCAGATCCGTGAGGAAGTTCTCCGGTTGCGGGCCATCGGCGGCAAGGAGGGCGGTGCAGCCGAGGAGCAGGAGGGCGGCGGTGCGGAGCATGGGAGGGTCCTTTGCATTTGCCTTCTCCCCTGTGGGGAGAAGGTGGCGCGAAGCGCCGGATGAGGGGGTGCAAGGAGCTTTGGCTTTTCGCACCCCCTCACCCCGGATTCGCTTCGCTCATCTCAACCCTCCCCACACAGGGGAGAGGGCACGACTACTCAAACGCCTTCTTCACCTCCTCCGCGCCTGCGCCCGCGCGCTGCAGGTGCTCGGTGGCGGCTTCGGCCTTGTTCAGCGTCAGTAGGTAGAACGCGGCCAGCGCATGATCTTCGGCGACGTCGCTCTGCGCCAGTCCGCGCGCGAGTTCGCACTTCTCCGGCAACTCGATCATCTTGAACGGCACGGGCAGCTTGCCGCCGTCGAGTTCCAGGATGAAGTAGGTGCCTTTCTCGATCTGCAGCAGGGTGAACGGCTTCTTCTGCGAGACGATGGTGAATCGGATGCGCTTGCCGGCGGTGAGCGCATCCTGCAGGCGCGCGAGCAGTTTCTGATCCCACGCGGCCAGTGCGCCGTCTTTCAGTTTGAGTGGAGCGCGGGCATCCTGCCCGCTTCGTGCGGCCTGGAAGGCCGCGGTCCGTGGCGGTGCCTTCGGGTCGACGTACTGGAAGGCACCGACATCCCACGGGCCGTTCGCCGGTCGCGGCGTGTCGGCGAAGTCGCCGGCGATTTTCAGTTCGGTGAACGGCGTAGCGGCGCAACGAGCCTTCGAGTTTGGCCCGAGGCGGTAGTCGTCCTTCGCCGAATCGAGGAACCCGGCCTCTTCGATCGTCTTAAGACAGAGGTTGTTCTTTTCTTCGAGTTTGACGTTTCCCATTCGGGCGATAGCCGAGCCTTTGCCCGGCGCGACGATGAGGTTGTTCAGGACGACAGCGCGGGGGACCTTCTCGAGGTTCAGCCAGATGCCGCCGCCGCCCGAGTTGACCACCGTGTTGTTGACGAATCGGTATGCGACACCGGAGTCGAGACCCTTGTCCATGCAGTAGATGCCCGTGCCGCCAGCGTTGACGATCACGTTGTTGTAGACGTAGTTGTCGCCGTTACCCCAGAAGATGAGCCCCGTGCCGGGCGCGTCCTTGATGAAGTTGTTGTAGAACTCGCCGGTTGTGCCGACGCCGATCTGCACGCCGTTGTTCTGATGGTCGGCGAACGGCGTCGTTCCGGTTTTGGTGATGTGGTTGTTGTAGATCTTCACGTCTTCGACGGCGCTGCCGATCTGCATGCCCTCGCAGCCGGTGTTGTGCGTGATGTTGTTGTAGATCCGCAGGCCTTTGATGACGTGAGGCAGCAGCACCTTGCCGCTCTTCTCGTCCTTCCAGCCGTTGTAGAACGTATGGCCGACATAGAAGCCTTCGCCCTTCGTGTCGTGGACGAAGTTGTCGTGAAGCACCGCGTTGTACATCGTGAACTTGTCGCGGTTCGTCGAGCCGTCGGTGCTCGGTTCGGATTTGATGTTGAAGCCAGCGAAGCCCGCGCCCGAGATCTCCACGTGATCGACTTCGAAGTCCGAACTGAGGCAGACGCTGAAGGCGTGCATGCCTTCCTTGTGCGTCTGCGCGCGGAAGCCGTACTTCTCCTTCGGGTCGCCCGTGCCAGTGAAGCGGACGAACCGGCACTTGTTGATCGCGATGGCGAAGCCGCGGTCGGAGTTCTCCACTTCGACGCGACCGCCGACGTTCATGAAGACGATGGGGTGCTCTTTGGTGCCCTTGAAGTTTTCCAGGATCAGCGTGGTTCGCGAGCCGGCTTCGATGCCGATGACGCTGCCGGGGGCGACTTTCATGCGCTCCCCGTCGGCGTGGTCCTGCCTGACCTTGATGATTGCGGCGAACTCGCCGGCCGAAGCCCAACCGGTGGAGGCCAGCAGGAGGGCGGAGATCTGAACTGCACGACTCATCGAGGTGCTCCGTGAGGCTCAAATCGCCGAATTGCGCTACTCCGCCAGTTCCAAGGTGCCCCAGGTCTTCGGCAGGTTCTGCACGCCCCAGTCCTTCACCCACGGCCAATACACCTCGCGGTTGAATCGCGTTCCCTGCACGGTCAGGTTCAGGTTCAACCCCACGCGCGAACCGGCTTCCGGCTTGAACTTCGCCAGGACCGCCGCCGGGAGCAGGAACTCCATGCGGTAGCCGTCCGCCGTCCTGACGGCCGCGCTCTTCACTTCCTTCAGGTCAAAGCGCGTCTCGGGGATCTCGTTCCTGCGCTTCCACTGGCCGGCATAGACGCGGTTCCGATCGGGCTGCGGCACGAACCAGAACTGGTGGTCCCCCGGCTCGAATTCGCGGTGCCGCTTGTCGTCGGAAGTGTCGATGAAGAGTTCGAGACAATCGCCGTTCCAGAAGCTCCGCGGATCGGCCACCTGCACCTTGGAACCCTTCACGTCGAGGCCGACGTAAAGGCCCTCTGCGCTCCACGCCAGATGCACGGCCGCGTCGGGCGATCCTTGGCTTGAACCGAGCATCCAGTCGGGCAGGCGCGTCGATGCGGGCCAATCGTCGAGCTGTCCGTCGAGCTTCAGCGCGGGCGCTTTGTGGATGCGGAAGGCGTTGGGCAGGATCGACTGCGTGACCGTGTGGCCGCCCGCGCAGAACGAAGCGGAAGCCTTCTCTGCGGGTGCCCAGTTCGCCGACCACTCGAAGGCGCACTTGATCTCGCGGCCTTCGCCGGGTTTCAGCGCGGCCACTTCGATCGTCGATGGTTCGGCCTTCCACGTGGACGGCAGTGCGAGTTTCAGTTCGCCGTCGAGCGGCTTCGCGGTCCTGTTGCCGACCTTGACGGTGATCTCCGTCTTGCCCGGCTTGCCGCGCATCGGGCCGACCTGCAGGATCAACGGCGGCTCGACGAGCACCTTCAAGGGCATCTCCTTCAGCGCCGCGCCCTCCGCGACGGCGATCTTGACCGTCTTCAGCCCGATCGATTCATCGCGCGCGACGGTGAAGCTGAGCGGCACCTTGGCCTGCTGTCCGGGTTGCACGTCGGCAGTGGCCTCGGCGCGGTCGGCCTTCCAGCCGTCGGGCAGCACGAGTTTCAGCCTGCCCTGCAGCGCCGCGTCGCGGTTGTTCTTCACCCGGATCTCGGTCATGACGGATTCGCCGGCGGTGATGACGACGAGATGCGGAGTGTCGATGTCGTACGCGCTCTGGCGATAGAGCGGGTCGGTCCTGCGCAGGCCCGTCGCGTAGACGGGCGCTAAGCGCAGCTTCGCCTGCTTGCCGGGCAGCGGGTTGCCCAGGAAGTCGACGAGCCGTTCGGCGTCGAACGTCACTTCGGGTCCGCTGTCGCCTTCGAGTGTCCAGAGCGCGGCGACAGGCTTGCCGGCGTTCTCGTAGACGTATCCGAAGGTGTTGTCGCCGACGTTGATCGGGCCGACGTATCTCGGCTGCGGCAGAACGGAGGCCAGGCCGGCCATCGCGCAGAGCGACAGCTTGGGACTGCCGTCGGGTCCGAGCAGCCCGCAGCCGTCGAAGAAGTGGCTCGGCGCGGGCGAATCGAAGTCGTAGAACCAGAAGCACTTGTCCGTGCCCGCGGCCAGGGCCAGCAGCCATGCGCGCGGAAGGTACGCGGCCTGTTCGTAGGGGGAAACGACGTTGCCGGCCAAGGTATCCCAGCCGAACTCCGTCAGCCACGATTCGCGCGGCTTGCCGTCCGAAACGGCCAGCCGCTTGACGGCCCGCAAGCGGTCGAAGAAGAGTGCCGGGGCCTGCGCGCGGTGCGCCTGGAAGCCGGTGTTCCAGTTTCCGATGTTGGTCTCGGGCGGTTCGACCCCGCAGTAATGGTGGCTGTTGACGACGCCGATCCCGCCGAAATCGCCGCTGGCGATGCAGCCCTTCAGCCGTTCCGGCCAGACCCCCGCACGGCCGTTTTCGACGGCGACCAGTTCTCCATGGCCGATCAGCTTGACGGTCTCGGCGAACTGGCGGTGATAGGCCCGGTAGTTGGCCCAGTCGCAGAGTTCTTCGGCCTCCGCGTTCTTCTGGTCGAGGTCGTACTCGTTGCTCAGCTCCCAGTGGGTGATGGAGGGGAACGCGGCGAGCAGGTCGACGATCTCGCGCGTCCAGGCGCGGTCGGGGCCCAGCGGCCCGGCGATCCTGCCGTCCTTCACCTCGGGCCGCTTGATGCTGCCCATGAGGCACGGCAGCACCATCGTGCCGGCGTCGGAGAAACGTTTCACGATCGAGGGATAGAAAGGCCAGCCGGCATAGCGCTTGTCGCTGCCTTTCGCGCGCACGAGCCAGTCGTAGCTCCAGGCATAATCGCGGAACCAGACGAGCCCGGCGTTGCGGAAGGTCTCGATCCGGATCTTGTCTCCGCCCATGTGGACGTTCAGACCATAGGGGGAGGCCCGTTTCTGCTCCGGCGTCAGTTCCGGGTACGGGGGGAGCCAGGCGAAGACGACACGGCGCTTGCGCGGCGCTTCGTCCCCGAGTTTCAGCTCGGTTTCGAGCGCGTACCGGCCGTACGCCGGGACCTCCAGCGGCAGCGCGAGACGCTTGACATGGTCGAGGTCGAGCGTCTCCGATTTATCCACGACGGTCCTGCCGTTTTCGTCGAGCACCCTGCACAGCGCTTGGCCAGCGAGTTTTCCGGCGCGCCAGTTGCGAACTTCGACGGTGAAGGTCGGCGGCTGCCGCGAGAAGACATGGTAGGGCGCGGTGCTGCCGAACTCGGCGCCGACCAAGGGCGAAGCCGGGGCCCGTTCGAGTCTCTTCTTCGGGTCCTTCTCGTCGGCGTTCGGCTTCCAGGTCTTGAGCGCCCCGGTGGCGGGATCGACGTTGGCCAGATCGGTGGAGACTTCCAGGTCGTCCAAGCACATGCGCAGATTCAGTTTCTCGCCCTGGGCGCTCCAGTTGTGCGTGCCGAGTCCTTCGAAGATCAACGGCATCACCCAGTCCTTCGGCACCTGGAAGGTGGCCGAGACCCATTCGTTGGCCTGCCGGATCGGGACCGTGTACTCGAACTTGACCTTGTTGGCCTCGGTGCGTCCCCAGCCGTCCTTGAATTTGAGCGTCAGCGGGAAACGCGTGTCGCTGATCTTGGCGCGAAGCGAGATGGCGCGCGCTTCGCCGGGAACGGTCATCGGCGCGGGCGGATGCACTGCCGACCAAGCGAAGCCGTCTCCCGCAAAGGCGACCTCGGCGACGAGAAAGCGGTTGCCGCCGTCCTCTTCGATTTTCGCGGTGGCGGGCGCCTTGCACCACGGGTCGGCGACCCAGGAACCTTCGTCGAAGGTCTCGACTCTCTTGGTGACGGTCGTTTCGGCGGCGCAGCCGACCGCCACGGCGGCCAGCAGCGTGAGGGCGACGGGAAAGACTGCCGGCCGGCAGCCAACGGCCATCGGCTGCCGGCGGATGGAATCGGACAGGGCTGGCGTGTCGAACGTGGCTGAAGCGTCGGACGCGCACAGGGCGATCGCAGATGGGAAACCGGCGATTTTCATCGGGCACCTCCTCATCCCGCCGACTCGCGGGCAATCCATGTGACCGGCAAACGGACCCGTTTGACGTCGGGTGCCCGGCGCGATTTGATCCACTGGAAGAGCATGCGCGCGGCGACGTAGCCTTTCTCGTGCATGGACTGCCGAAGGGTGGCCAGCGCGGGCTTGAGCAACTGCGCGATGGTCAGATCGTCGAAGCCGGTGACGAAAAGGTCGCGGCCGACGGTCCAGTTCAGTTCCTCGGCGGCCTTGTAGAGGCCCCACGCCGTGTAGTCTTTGACGCAGGCGACACTGATGGGCGGGCGCTGGTTGGCCAGGAGGCGCTTGGCGGTCTCGTAACCGTGCCACCACTTTCGTTCCTCGGTCCAGTAGGCCGGATCGCTGCTGCCGAGTTCGTGGAGGACGGTGTGCGAGGCGATGTGATCCCGGAAGCCGGCGTCGGTCATGGCGTGGACGTAGCCGCGGTAACGTTCGGCGTCGGCAAAGTGGTCGCAGCGCATGCCCAGGAAGAACGCGGGACGGCGGTGTTTCCTGATCAGGTAGTTGGCGGCGCGGTACATCCCGGCGGCGTTGTCGGGTTCGACGCACGGCAGCGGGACGTCGGCGCTGCGGCGTTCGATGCAGACGGCCGGGAAGCGGCGCGCGGCGAGGGACTTCAGATCGGGCAGGCGATCGGGACCGGGGTAGGGGAGGATCAGCAGCCCATCGGCGCCAGTGCGTTCGGGACGGGCGAGCAGATTGTTGTCGCAGGGCGGATCTCCCGTCCGCGCCGAGACATCCGGATCCGCAACGAGGCCGACACGGCTGTGGTCCATCGAAAACACCTGGATTTCCGTGCCTGTTTCGCGCGCGAAATCCGAGATGCCTTCCTGGATCAGGACCAATCCTTCGTCGGGCGTCGAGGCGAGCACGATGCCGAGGCGCATGGCGTTCGCCGAGCGCCGCGGCGGAACGCGGACGGGCGGCAGCGGATGGGGTGGCGTCTGCTGCAGCGCGGTTTTGACACGCACGCCGCGGTGCGGGACGCGCTCCAGGATGCCGCGCTGGGCGAGTCGATCCAGCGTGCGGCGGAGCGTGACGCGCGAGACGCCGTAGGTGGCGGCCAGTTGCGTCTCCGGCGGCAGGAACTCGCCTTGCGGGAAGGTCCCGTCGGCGATGACCGCGCGGATCTGGTCTCCGAGGCGATTGGCTTTCGAGGTGTAGCTTCGTCTGGTTTTCACACACGCCTCCGAAATTATATACACCAAATATATACACTATGTTTAATTTTTAGGGACAAAAATCGGGGCGCCGCTACGACCGGGGCGGGAAGAGTTCGTCTGCCGTGCCGGAGAGGATCCGTTCCTGCTGTTCCTTCGTCAGTTTCAACTGTTTGAAGATTTTCAGCTCTCGGTCCAGGACCTCTTTCTGGTAGTGCAGGTCGCCGGGCAGGCTGGCATCGGAACCGAAGAGCAACCGTTCGACGCCGCAGAAGGCGATCGCGTTGGCGATGGCCGTTTTGCGGATGTGCAGCGGCGCTCCGGGCGTCAGGTCGATGTAGCTCTGCCATCGCTGGGCGTCGTACTGGGCCGCCGCGCGCATGCGCCCCATCACCGCCAGGCACTCCTCGCACCACGGCCAGGAGATGTGCGCCATGGCGAAGCGGATGCGCGGGTAGAGCTGCAGTTTTTCCAGGTACACGGGGCGGCAGAACCGCGAGCCGTCCTCGAACCCGTACAGGATGCCGGTGTGGAAAAGGATCGGCATGGCGAGGTCGTTCATCTTCGCCCAGAACGGCTCGAGACGCTCTTCGTGGGCGTACCAGTGGTCGGGGATGATTTTCAGCCCGCAGAACCCGAGCTTTTCGACGGCTTCGGCCGCCAGGTCCGCCATGCCCGGGATCGTCGGGTTGACCCACGCCAGACCCGAGATGCGGTCCGGCGCCTCGCGGAAGAGTTGGCGTGCGTTGAGCATCTTTTCGCGCGTTTTCTCCAGCGACGTGCGCTCGCATTCGGAGAGGACGATGAGACGTGCGACGCCGTTTTGGTCGAGTGCCTCGAGGACGTCCTTGGCCGTGGGCCGGTCTTTCATGTGAACATGGCAATCGACGATGCGCATGGACGTCTTCCTCCGATACACGCCGGTCGCATTCGTTTCTAACACCCGTGGCAGCGGATCGAAATCGAAAAAATGCCGCGAAAACCGAGCCGGGGACTCATGCGATCGAGCCTCATCGGTTATGGATGCCCCGACAGGTGCGGATCGATCCCCGCGCGGCCGATACCAATATGGACCTGGCGGCCTTTCAGGCCTTGAGGTCGTTCGCGCAAGACCGCAATGCCGGTCGGTGCAGAAGAAAAGGCCATGACAGCCCCGTTCCCGGGCTGTAGAAGGCGACGAAGCGAATCCGGAGGCAGTGGTACATGAACCGATTTCCGAAAAGCGCGGTGCAACTCGACGAATTGCGGCAGTACGTCAAGGCCGATCCGTATCCGTTCGTCCTCGACCTGGCCAACAGTTCGGGAATGTACCTGGCGACGGTCGATGGGCCGCGCATCTTCGACTGGGCCGGCTACTACGGCGCGAAACTGCTGACGCACAACCATCCGGGTCTGCAGGACCCCGCGTATCTGAGCGAACTGGCGCTGGCCGCCAACAACAAGGTCGCCAACCCGGACTTCCTGACGCCGCAATGCCTGGCCTACTACCGGATGCTCTATCGGAACGCGCCGCGCTGCATGCTCGGGCCCGAACTGGAGGTCTACGCGGTGAATTCGGGCGCCGAGGCCGTCGAGAACATGATGAAGTACCTCATCGTGCTTCACGACGAGAAGATGATTCGGCGGGGCGACGTTGCCGCGCCCCGGCGTTTCCTCTACTTCGACCGTGCTTTCCATGGGCGGACGATTTTTGCGCTGAACGTCACGCAACTCGCGCACGACCCGATCGTCACCAAGGATTTTCAGGGCATCGTGCCCGGCAACCTCCAGGTGAAATTCCCCTCGGTGGACACGTCCCAGCCGCCGGAGCGGAACGAGGAGCGGACCGACCGCTGCCTGGAAATCGTTCGGAACTGTCTGGAACAGCACGGTCGCGAGATCGTGGCGATCGTGGCCGAACCGATTCAGGGTGCCGGCGGTCATCGCGTGGCGTTGCCGCGCTTCTTTCAGGAACTCAGCCGCTTGGCGCACGAGCACGATGTCTTCCTCGGCTTCGACGAGGTGCAGACGGCCGGAGGGCAGACGGGGGCGATGTTCATGTGCGACCAGCTGGACCTGCCGTATCCGCCTCAGGCGATCGCCGTGGCCAAGAAATTCGGCAACGGCGTGGTTTACATGCGGAACACCGTCGGCGACCGTGGCGTCCTGGACAGCACCTGGGGCGGCTGTCTGGCCGACATGGTGCGCGTCTGCCGCGAGTTCGAGATCGTGCGGCAGGAGCGGCTGATCGAGCAGGTGCCCGCCAAGGCCGCCGTGCTGGTCGAAGGCCTTCAGGAGCTGACGCGCCGCTTCGGGAACCTGATCTTCAACGTGCGCGGTCAAGGGCTCTATCAGGGTTTCACGATGCGCCATCCCGCCAACAAGGCCAGGCTGATCCATTCGGCGCTGGAGCATGAGGATTTGCTGCTGCTGGGTGCCGGCGCGCAGTCCATCCGCTTCCGTCCGCCGCTCGATGTCGCCGTGGCGGACATCCGGTTGATGCTGGAAAAGCTGGCGTGCTGCCTGGAACGACTGGGCGACGACCGAACCGCTGCGCCCCGTGTCGCGGATGGAGAAGAATCTTGAGTGACGCGCCGCACGGGCGGGAGCCGAGGGGCGAGGAACGTCGCGCCGCATGAAATCGATACTCCTTACCGCGAGCGCGTTATTCGGCCTGTTGCTCTGCGTGGCAGGCTTGGCGGGCGCGCTGTTGTCGGGTCTGGATATCGTCTATGGCGGCCTGAGTCTGCTGGTGGCGCTGACCGGCGGCGCGGTGCTGGCCGTGTCTGGTCGCGCCTTGCGGACGGCCGCGTGCGCGGAGGCGGAGGGCACACCCGGCCGGCGTTCTCGACCGAAACCCGGTCCCGATGCGAATGCCCTGAAGAAAGGCCAACGACTCTGATCCTGTTGCCTGCGCCCCCGCTACAGAGACCCCAGTCCTGCCGGTATTCCTTGCGGATGTACCTGTTCGCGTCGGCGTTGTTGGTGACCTTCATGTTCTCGGCGTCCCACAGGATCCGCAGACGTGTTTGCCGGCCTTGATCGCCGCCATGCCGATGACGGCATGCGTGTGGTCGGGCGTGGCGATCAGCACCGCGTCGATGTCCTTCTGCTCCTCGAGCATCCGGCGGTAGTCTTTCCAGACCCTATCGCCGAAGACGTACCTGGATCGCCTGAATGGTGAAAAGGTCAGTTGATCGGTTCTGCCCGGTCGTCAACGATGCGGCCTGGCTGATGTCCAGCGCGAACGCTTTCTTCATTTCGAACCCGCATTCCTCCGAGCAGAATATGAAGAGAAAGTCTTTGCCTTCCTTCAGCATTGCCTCGTGCCCGTGATGGCGGTATACCTTTTCAGGTGACGGGCGCTATGGAAGACGAGGGGCTCGAACGATGAAACGAACATTCGGCACGGTCGGGAGCAGGTTGGCGTGCGGCCTTCTGCTCGGCTTGGGTGTGTTGCTCCTCTCCGGTTGCAGCGCGCCGCAGATTTCGTCGGCCGCCGAGACGCCGGTCAAACTGATCTTCATTCACCATTCGTGCGGCGAAAACTGGCTCTCCGACGAGAACGGCGGTCTGGGCGCCGCGCTGGGCAGGGCTGGCTACTTCGTCAGCGACACCAATTACGGCTGGGGCCCGGAAACTGTCGGCGACCGGACCGACATTCCCGACTGGCCCGAGTGGTTTTGCGGCGAGCACAGCGCGCGCATTCTGGCGGCGCTCTTCCGCGAGTCGGCCACGCATTCGCCCTACGCGCGGTCGGTGCGCGATCCGGGCGGCGAGAACCGCGTGATCCTCTTCAAGTCCTGTTTCCCGAATTCGCAGCTCGAAGGCAAGCCCGACGATCCGCCGGGGCTGGAACCCGAATTGAGCGTCGCCGGTGCCAAGGCCGTCTATATCCAGCTTCGCAAAGCCTTCCAGGCGAGGCCGGACAAGTTCTTCATGGTCATCACCGCGCCGCCGGTCCGGGAGCGAGAACGCGCGGCCAACGCGCGCGCCTTCAACACGTGGCTGGTCAAGGAATGGCTCAAGGACTACCCGGGCAGGAACGTGGCGGTCTTCGACTTTTACAACATCCTGACCGGCAAGGAGAACCATCACCGCGTCCGCGACGGCCAGGTGGAGCACATCGTCGCGGGCGGCGGCAACACGCTGGTCTATCCGAGCGACGACGACCATCCCTCCGCGGCCGGCAATCGCAAGGCGACCGCCGAGTTCGTCCCGTTCCTCGACTTCCACGTGCGCCGCTGGCTGGCGACCGCGCCGGCTGCCGCCACGCCCACTGCGGGTTCGACCCGGGAGCCTGCGTCGCCCGTGGAGAAGACGACGCCGGCGGCCACGGCGCCCGTCGCGCCGCCTGCCCAGCCCGCCGGAAACCCAAAGGGCGCCGGCGACAACTGGGCCGCGGAGGCCGGGTGGGAAGTCTTCCAACATGAAGGGGTGGCCCAGCCGATGTTGACGATTTCGCGGAAGGACATCGGCGGCACGTCGTGTCTGAGCGTGGCGTATCGGGTGAACGCGAACACGTGGGCGGCCTGTGCCAGGGTCCAGCCGGAGCCGGTCGATTGGCAAAAGCATCGAGGGGTCAGCGTGCGCTACTTGGCGCCGGCCGGCTGCAAGCTGCTGCTCATCGCGTACGAGAGCGGTTCCGAGAACAGCCTGCTGCACTTCGAATGCGCACTGCCGGAAGGTACCGGCAAGTGGCAGGATGCGACGGTCCTATGGAATCGGTTCCGCCAGCCGGACTGGCAGGGCGACGCGGATCAAGCCTATCGTCCCGAACGTGCCCGCGGGGTGGCGTTTCTTCTGCACCCCGGCGAGGAGGCGGTGCAGGGAGAGTTCCAGGTCGCGGATGTGCGGGTGGAATGACCTGGGATCGAGGAAACCCCGACGTTTTGCCAATGGGTGGAAGTCTCGCCCAGGCTGTTTTCCGCCCTGAACCCGCCGAACGTCGAAACCGGCATCCCGACCCTTGACTCCTCATTCCTCCCATGGCTTCAGCACGACCTTGCCGCACTCGCCGGTCAGCTGCAGGTCCCAGGCGTCCGCGACGCGTTTCAAGGGGAAGGTGTGGGTGATGAGCTTGTCCAGCAGGGTTCGACTGCGGCGGATCACCTGCATCATCCGGTGCGAATCGTGGAGGTTCCAGTGCCAGCAGCCCTGGAGCACGCGACCGGCGGGGACGGGGTTTTCCACTTCGATCTTGCCGCCCCAGCCGACGAACGAGACGTGGCCGCGGCGTCGAGTGGCTTCGATGGCGAAGCGCTGCGCGGCCGGCACCGCGGTGCAGTCCATGGCCTTGTCCACGCCGCGCCCGCCGGTGAGACTGCGGATCTGTTTCAGCGCCTCGGGGTCGTTCGGGTCGAGGACGGTTTCGGCTCCCAGTTCCCTGGCCAGGCGCGCGCGGTACGGGTGGCTTTCCACGCCGAGGACTCGCGCATTGCGAAAGACGCCGTTGATGACGGCGCCCAGTCCGACCGGTCCCAGACCCACGATGAGCACCGTGTCGAAGGCATCGACCTTCATCCGCTGCATGGCGCCGAAAGCCGGGCCCAGACCGCAGCAGGCCATGGCGCCGTGGTCGATCGGGATGTCGTCGGGAATGGGCAACAGCAGCCAGTCCTGCTTGATGCAGTACTGCGCATACGTGGCCGTGCCGGTCTCCGAATTGCAGATCGCCTTGGCGTCGACGCCGTGTTCGCAGTGAATGTAATCGCCGTCGGTGCAGCGTTCGCAGGAGCCGCAGGGAAACTGCGGCATCACCGCCACGCGGTCGCCGACTTTGACACGGCCGGGTTGCGCGATCTCGACGACTTCGCCGGCCGCTTCGTGGCCGAGACTGCTGGTGATGTGTCCGTCGCGATAGGCGCGGCTTTCGGTGCACATCGGCGCCGAAAGGATCTTCACCTTGACGAATTCACGCGCAATCCGGGGTTCGGGTCGTTCGACGCAACCTCCCTGTCGGGGGCCGGTAATGGATGCAACCCACATCGAGTCTCTCCTCCGATTGGCTGCGGTCTCTTTAACCGGTCGGGTGGTTTCTGGCTATGCCGGAAAACGGTTGCTCGGTTCCCTCCTCCGGGGATCGCCCCCCCAACAGCGTCCGCGCTCCCGCGAATTCGCAACTCAACTGGCGGCCGAAACAAGACGAGACCTGATGCCGATTGGGCAGAACGACGGTTGGTGGCTGTCAGGCACCAACATCCTGTCCGTTTCCGATCAAATGAAAACGGCCAGCGGATTCCCTTTCCTTGCAGTCGGGTTGCGGGTTTCGAGGCGTAAATCGGCTTGGTTGGGGCCGTCCCCCGCGCGGGTGCGAGGGGCGGGCCACTGCGTCGTGAGGTTTCTGCCGAAAATATACATTCCTTGGGCCATCGTCTACAATCGTGGCCCGTGGACTGCGGTCGGGGTGTATCGATTGACAGCGGTCCGTTTTCGGTGGCGCTGCGGACGGATGCCTGGCTCGGAGGGTGGTGTGCGATGAAACGCTGCGAGTGGACGCGTCGGCGTTGGCTTTCGAATGTTGCGGCGGCGGCCGCCACGGTGACGATTCTGCCTGTGCGTTTGGCCGGCGGTGAAAATGCCCGGGCGGTGCGGACCTTCCAGGCGAACGAGAAGGTCGATCTTGCCTGTATCGGCGTGGGCGGCATGGGCGGGGGGAACCGCAGGGAACTGGCGGGGCTGGGCGCCAATATCGTGGCGCTCTGCGACGTCGACTCCGGCACGCTGCAGAAGGCGGCCAAGGACCATCCGGAGGCGCGGACCTGGGTCGATTTCCGCGAGATGTTCGAACGACAGAAAAATATCGACGCGGTGATGGTCTCGACGCCCGACCACATGCACTTTCCGGCCGCCATGCTGGCCATGAAGCTGGGAAAGGCCGTGAGCGTGGAAAAGCCCATGGCGCACACGCTCTGGGAGGCGCGCCAGATGGCCTTGGCGGCGAAGAAATACAAAGTCGCCACGCAGATGGACAACGAAAACCATGGTCATCCGGGGCTGCGGACCCTGGTGGAATGGGTGAAAGCGGAGGCGATCGGGAACGTCCAGGAGGTCCACATCTGGTCCGACCGGCCGATCTGGCCGCAGGGCATTTCCAAGCGCCTCGACACCAAGCCGGTGCCGGCGAATCTGAACTGGGATCTCTGGCTGGGGCCGGCGCCGTTTCGCGAGTACCACGATTCGCTGCACCCGTTCAAATGGCGCGGCTGGTGGGACTTCGGCTGCGGTGCGCTGGGCGACATGGGATGCCACTTTTTCGACAGCGCCTTCTGGGCGTTGGAACTGGGCGCACCATCGACGGTCGAGGCCGAACAGGAAGGCAACAGCGTCGAGACGGGTCCGAACTGGTCGATCGTCACGTATCGTTTCCCGGCGCGCAAAGGGCGGGGCGGGCCGCAGGAGGGCAAGAACCTTCCGCCGATCACGGTGAAGTGGTACGACGGCAAGAAACTCCCGCCGCGCCCGGAGGAACTGGAGGCGGACCGGCAGTTGCCGGCCAACGGGTCGCTCTTCATTGGCGAGAAGGGCAAGATCCTGGTCACCGATGCGGCGAGTCCCCGCCTGATCCCCGAGGCGAAGATGAAGGAGTTCCAGCGCCCCGAGCCGTTCGTCGGGCGCGTGAAGTCGCACAAGGCCGAATGGCTGGACGCCGTCAAGGGCGGTCCGCGCTGCGGTTGCGACTTCGAACTCTACGGTGGCCCGCTGGCGGAAGTCGTCCTGCTGGGAAACCTGGCGATCCGCTGCGGCAGGAAGATCGAATGGGACGCAGTCCGCCTGCGGGCGAAGAACGCACCCGAAGCGGACCAGTACATACGTCGCGAGTACCGGAAAGGCTGGGAGGTCACGGGGGTCGAATAGGATCCTCTTCGGATTCATGAGTCGCGCGCCACGTGTCAGGAGCGGACCGGAAGGGAAAATCCGGAACGGACGTGGAAGCGCCCCGCCTGTCCATGCCTGCCGGGAATCTTCCTGTCCACCCATCCGCCTGTCCGTAATTTTTGAAACGTCCTCGAGCCGGCAGCCGCGGCCCATTTGCTGTTCGCGCTCGCCGCAAGCTTCCATATAATCCGGCGGCACATTCAGGAGGATAGCGAGCGTGGCGTTCGATTTTCTGAAGCGGGCCAAGGATGCCGTGGCCGGCGCGGTGAAGAAGGCCAGCGTTGCGCTGGTCAGCGGCGTCAAAAAAACGGCCGAGGTGGTGCGCGGCGGGCTGGACGCGATCGTCGGGCGCAGGCTGGGCGATGCGGAATGCGAGGAACTCGAAGCGACGCTGATCAAGGCCGATCTGGGTCATCGGCTGGCGAGCGAACTGGTCGAGCAGGCGCGCGAAGCCTATCGCGATCGCGAAGTGAAATCGCCCGGCGAGATCGCGGAGTTTCTCAAAAGCCGCCTGAAGGCCGAGTTCCCGGCGCAGGACAGCCAGCCGCTCTGGGCGCCGCAGCCGCCGACGGTCGTGCTGGTCGTCGGCGTGAACGGTTCGGGCAAGACGACCAGCATTGCGAAGCTGGCGCATCGTTACCGGAGCGAGGGGCTCAGGGTGCTGCTGGCGGCGGCCGACACGTTTCGTGCGGCGGCGGTCGAACAGCTTGCGACGTGGGCCGAGCGTGTCGGCGTGGAGATCGTGAAGGGCCAGCAGGGCGCCGATCCGGCCAGCGTGGCGTACAACGCGGTCGAGAAGGCGCTCGCGCAGGGCTTCGACCTGGTGATCGTGGATACGGCGGGCCGGCTGCACAACAAGAAGAACCTGATGGACGAGTTGGAGAAGATTTCGCGGGTCGTGAAAAAGAAGCTTCCGGCGGCGCCGCACGAGGTGTTGCTGGTGCTCGACGGCACGACCGGGCAGAATGCGGTGCAGCAGGCCAAGGTTTTCACGGAAGGGGTCGGGGTGACGGGTCTGATCGTGACCAAGCTGGACGGGACGGCGCGGGGCGGCGCGGTGCTGGCGATGCGCAGCGAGGTGAGGGTGCCGGTGAAGTACATCGGGCTGGGCGAGAAGATGACGGATCTGGAAACCTTCGACGCGGACAGCTTCCTGGACGCCATTTTCGGGGCGGAAGAGGCCAGGGAGTGACACGGCGTTCCGGATGGTGCCGCCGGGGTCAGGAGACCTGAATGCCCTCTCACGAAGAATTCATGATCGAGGCCCTGTCGCTGGCGCGCCACGGCATCGGATGGACGAGTCCGAACCCGATCGTCGGCGCGCTGGTGGTGCGGGACGGCATCGTGCTGGGCCGTGGATGGCACGAGCGGTTTGGCGCGGCGCATGCCGAGGTGGCCGCGTTGGGCCAAGCGGGCGGTCGGGCGCGCGGCGCGACGATGTACGTGACGCTGGAGCCCTGCAATCATCAGGGCAAGACGCCGCCGTGCGTGAGCGCGATCGTGAAGGCCGGCATCCAGCGCGTGGTGATCGGCGTGCGGGACCCGAATCCGGTGGCGCAGGGCGGTGCCGCGGCGTTGCGCGCGGCCGGCGTCGAGGTGATCGAAGGGGTTCTGGATGCGGAATGCCGTCTCGCGCTGGCCCCGTTTTTCCGCTACATCCGCACGAAACGCCCGCTGGTGAGCGCCAAGTGGGCGATGACGGTGGACGGCAAGATCGCGACGGTCCGCGGCGATTCCAAGTGGATCACGTCGGCCAAGGCGCGTGCCTTTGCGCATACCCTGCGCGCGGCGCACGATGCCGTGATGATCGGGATCGGCACGGTGCTGACGGACGCGCCGTTGTTGACCGCGCGGCTGGGGCTGGCCGCGCCGGACGGCGCCTCGTGGCAGCCGCGCCGGGTGATTCTGGACAGCCAGGCGCGCATGCCGCTGGACGCGCCGCTCTGGACGGCCGAAAACGGCGGGCCGATCGTGATCTTCGTGGGCGAGCAGGCGGACGCCGGACGCATCGGCGAGTTGCAGGACAAGGGCGCCGAGGTCGTCCAGGTGCCGGGCGAGGCCGACCGGCTCTCGATCGACGCGGTGCTGGGCAAGCTCGCCGAGATGGGCGTCCTTTCGCTCTACGTGGAAGGAGGCGCCGAGGTGCTCGGCAGCTTCGTCGACGCGAAGGCCGTGGACCGCGTGTATGTCTTCATCGCGCCCAAGATCATCGGTGGCCGCGAAGGCGTCACGGCGGTGCGGGGGCGCGGCGTGGACCGCATCTCGCAGTGCCAGGAGATGAACGTCCAGCAGGTGCGCCAGTTCGATCAGGATCTGATGATCGAAGGCCGCGTAGGCGATTGGGCCTGGCTTGAAGCGGAATACGCGAAGCCTGCGCGGCGTTCCAGCCGGCGGCAGAAGAGGAGTGCGGGGGACGAGTCGGCTGCACCTTCCGGGCGAAACGCGGGGGGATGACGGGACCGGGCGCGGGTGCAGCGGGGCGGGGTCCTTCCGTCCCGCCGTGCCGTCGCAGGGAAGGGAAGCATGTTTACCGGGTTGATCGAGCATGTCGGAGTGGTGGAGCGTCTGGCGTTGCAGGCGGGCGGCGGTGCGAGGCTGAGCGTCCGCATCGGCCCGCTGGCCGACGGCACGCGGCTGGGCGATTCGATCGCGATCGACGGTTGCTGCCTGACCGTCACCGGACTGAAAGGCCCGGTCGCCGTATTCGATGCCGTGCCCGAGACCCTTCGGCGGTCCGCGCTGGGCGACCGGAAGGCCGGCGATGCGGTGAATCTGGAGCGTGCGCTGGCGTTCGGCCAGCGCATGGGCGGCCACTTCGTGCAGGGCCATGTCGACGGGACGGCGCGGGTCGAGCGCACCGTGCCGGGCGAACGCTGGGCCGAGTGGCATTTCCAGCTCGAGGATCCGGCGCTGGCCGTGCAGGTCGTGGAGAAGGGTTCGATCGCCATCGACGGCATTTCGCTGACCGTGGCCGGCTGCGACGGCGAGGGGCGTTTCCGGGTGGCGCTGATTCCGGAAACGCTTGCGCGCACGACGCTGGGCGGCAAAGGTGTCGGGGTTCGGGTGAACGTCGAAACGGATATGGTCGGCAAGTACGTGCTGGCGTTTCTTTCCCGCGGAAAGCCCCTGCCATCCGGCGGTTTGACGGAAGAAAGATTGCGAGAGCTGGGATACTGAGGGGAGGGAGGAGCGAGGGACGAAGCCCGGCCGCGTCGAGAAGCCGGTTCCGGGCCTTCGTCGACCTGCCGTTCCGATCGCTGCCCGTTATCGAGGGGGTGTTTTCATGGCCATGAACCGACGCCGGAAGATCTGCATCGCACTGGCGGTCATCCTGTTGGTCTTCTTCATCGTCCTTCCCCTGGTGCTGGGCGCGGCGCTGCGCGGCACGGTCGAGAAGAAGATCGGCGAAGCGACGAAGGCGCCGGTCAAGCTCGGTTCGTTGAGCGTGAAACTGTTCCCGCCGGGAGCGGTGTTTGGCGATCTGGAGATCGGCGAGCCGGTGGCGGAGGCTGGTGGCGCGCCACTGGCGAAGATCGGGACGCTCAAGGCCAGGGTCTCCTGGGGCACGGTTTGGGGCGGGGCGGTGCACGTCACCTCGCTGAAACTGGCCGATGCCGAGGTGGCGCTGTGCTGCGGCGAGCAGGGGCGGTCGAATCTGCGGCTCCTGCTGGAGAAGATGGGGCCGTCGGACCGCGCCGTACCGCTCCCCATCGACGAGCTGGTCATCCGGGACAGTCGCCTGACGTTTTGCGTGCCTGCGAAGCTCGTGGCGCCCCAGTCGCCGGTCGCGCCGGAAGCGGTGACGGCGGAGGTGGGATATTTGTGCGTGGAGCATCTGGTGCTGCCGCCGCCGGGCCAGTCTGCGGAGCTGGGGGCGTGGGTATCGTTGGCCTTGGAGCGCCTGCGCATTGCGGCTCCCTTGCGCGGAGTGACGTCGCCCGCATCGCCGGCGGAGGCCGGGGTCCCGCTCGAGGAGGGCGTGGCGGTCGGCGCGTGCCGTGCGGAGGTGGCCCTGTTCGCCGCGGACGGCGTGACGCGGCTGCGGGGCGGCCGGTTGGATGGGCTGCGGGTGCGCAATCTCCTGCATGCGCCGAAGGTGCCGGAGACGATCCAGCGCATCCATCGTGCCATGGCCTTGTGCCTGGCCATGGGCCTGGAGGCCGAGGGCGGACCGGGCGGCGGTTGCTGCATCGAGGAATTGCGAACGATGGACGGGATCGTCGAGATCGCCGGTCCGGATGCGCGCGGCCAGCCCGCGTTCTATCGTCTTTCGCGTCTGGAGGTGGACGCGCGACACCTGCCGTGGGGACCCGGGGCGGCGACGCCCGCGGGCGTCAGGGGATCTTTGCGCGTGGCTTCGCCCAGCGTCTCGTCGGCCGGTCCGGGCAGCGTTTCGGCCGAGTGGCAGGGGATTGAGGGCGCGTGGCCGAAGCTGACGTTCGAGGCCAGAAAAGAGGTGCGGGGCTTTGCGCTTGCGCCGATGAGCGCGCGGATCGAGCAGCAGACGGGGGCCGGCGTGGAGGGGAGCGTGGAGGCGGTCCTGGCGGGCGCGACCCGCGAGGGGCGCATCGAGTGGGACGGTACGATGACGTTGAGCAAGGACACCAGGCTGGTGGGCAAGTCGCTGCAGGGGAAAATGCTGAGCGGGCTGGGGAGCCTGACGGCGGACCTGAGCGGTTTGGCGAGCGGGAAGCCGATGGAGGGTTTGGGGGTTCGCGGGACGCTGGACGATCCCAAGATGAAATGGCCGGCGGCGTTCTCCAAGACGATGGCTGACCTGGCGGGCAAGCTGTTGACCGGCGACGCGGTGAGTCTGCCTGGCGTGCTGCTCAAGGTCCCGGGCGATGCGGCCGGCCGCGGACTGGAGCAGGGCAAGGACCTGATGAAGAAGGTGCCTGGCGTGGGCGATCTGTTCAAGTAATGCCGATTCGGGTCGTCCGGAAGACCGCGCGGCGCGTCGTATGAAGGAGCGTTCCCAGCTGGCGTTGGGAGGGCGGCGCGGTACGGAGGCTTGGACCCATGGTTCGTTCTGCGGTTTGGATCGCGGCCATCCTGATGGGGGTCGTGGGGTTGCGGGGCGGGGAGCCTGGCGATCCGCTGGCCTGGGCGCGAGCGAACGTCGATGCGGGGCGCTACCGGGAGGCGGCCCAGATGCTCCGCCAGGCGCTTGCGGAGGCGGGAGGCGCGGCGGTGCGGCCCGAGCTGGGCCTTGAGCTGGCGCGCGTGCAGCGCATTTTGGGTGGATACGCCGAGGCGTTGAAGCTGTGCGACGAGGCGCTTCAGGGGCAGGCGCAGTCGCGGGAGGCCGCCGGGCTGCGTGCCGAGTTGCTGGCCGAGGTGGGCCGTTACGAGGAGGCGCTGGCGGCTTTCGATGCGCTGCTGAAGGCCGACGAAAAGAATGCGCGCGCCTGGGCGATGCGCAAGCAGGTGGCGCGGACGCTGGGGCGGACGGAGATTCTCAAGGCCTCGGCGGATTATTTTTTCGCGCTCTTCAACGACAACGCGGAGGCGTTTCAGAGCGGCACCATCGAGGACGCCCTGCTGCCGGCGTATGTCGGCATCGGGATTCAGGACGAGAATCCCAAGGATGCGTTCGAAGTCGGGTTCATGCTTTCGGAGGAGTTTGTCCGCAAGCGCGGTTTGAAGGCGGCCGAGGTGTTCGTCTGGTCGGGGCAGCTGGCGTTGGAGAAGTATGCGTTCGATTTCGCCGCGCAGCGTTTCCGGCAGGCACTGCAGCTTCGTCCGAACTGGCCCGACGCGCTGACGGGCATGGCGCAGGTGTCGATCGCCATGCCGCAGAGTCCCGCCGACTTCAAGAAGGCCGAGGAACTGCTCAAACAGGCGCTCGAGGTCAATCCGAACCATGTCGAGGCGCATTTGACCCTGTCGGCCATGGCCTTGCGCGACGACGACGTGGCCGTGGCCAAGGAGCATCTCGACGCGGCGCTGAAGGTCAACCCGAACCATCTGGAAGCGCTCTCGCTGCTGGCCTTTTACCATCACGATCTGGGCGATCTGCAGAAGGAAGCCGAGATCGAGCGGCGCGTTTTCGCGATCCATCCGAAGTATGCCGAATATTACTGCGCGATGGGCGAGCTGCTGGAGAGCAAGCGCGGTTTTGCCGAGGCGCCCGAATACTACCGCAAGGCGATCGCGCTCGATCCCGACTACTGGCGCGGCTACTACGGCCTGGGGATGAGCACCAGTCGCCAGGGCGCGCACGGCGAGGAGGAAGGCAAGAAGCTGTTGCTCAAGGCCTTCTCGATGAACAAGTTCAACCTCTGGGCCTCGAACATGATCAAGGCCCTCGACAAGGTGATCGGCGACCGGGAGCAGGAGGTCCCTCCGCAATATGGCGAATCCAGGACGGAGCACTTCACGCTCAAGTATCATGTCAAGGATATGGAGATCGTGCGGCCGTACCTGGAGGATTGGGCGGAGAAGGCGCGCGAGCGGCAGGGAAAAATGTTCGGCTTCATGCCGGAGGGACCGCTGACGATCGAGGTCTGCTACAGCTTCTCGGATCAGGCCGCCCGGACCGTCGGCGTTCCGAACCTCGGGGCGCTGGGCGTATGCTTCGGCAAACTCTGCACGCTGGTTTCGCCGCGGGAAGGGAAGGGGGGCAACCATCCGCCCTTCAACTGGCGGCGCGTGTTGGAGCACGAGTTCGGCCATGTGATGACCCTGCAGATGACCCGGTTCCGCATCCCGCGCTGGTACACCGAGGGGATGTCGACGTACCTGGAAGGCGACACGCGGCTGAACATGGACCAGATGATGATCGATGCGCTGGCCTACGGGCAGCTCAAGCCGATCGAGAAGATGAACGAGTACTTCAAGGGCAACCTGCTGATGGCCTACGTGCATGGCGCCTATTTCGTGGAATACCTGATCGAGCAGTTCGGGTTCGAGGCGCACCTGAAGGCGTTGAGGCTCTTTTCCGAAGGCCGGAAGTCCGAGGAGGTCTTCCCGAAGGTGACGGGCAAGACCCTGGAGGAACTGAATGCCGGGCTGATGGAGCATGTGAAGCGGGTGCTCGCGAAGGTGCGTTTGCGCCCCACGTTGAATCAGGCGGAGTACCTGAAACTCGAAGCGCTGGCCAACCGATCCGGTGCGGAGGTCGGCGACATCGCGCGATTGGCCGAGGCGCAATGGGGTTCCAAGGAACAGCGCGGTGCCGCGGCGGGAACGCTGCAGCGGGCGCTGGAGAAGGATCCGAACTGCGCGCCGGCGTTGGCGCTGCAGGGCCGCATGGCCTACGCGAAGAAGGATTTTCTGACGGCCAAGGCGTGTTTCCAGAAAGCCACTCGGGCGGATCCCGAGGCCAGTTTCGCGGCGTGGCATCTGCTGGGCATCATCCTCAAAAAGGAGGGCCGCACGTCCGAAGCGATCGCGGCGCTGGAGAAGGCGCATGAGATGTATCCGCGTTACGTCGGCGAAGACCACCCGCTGCTGCTCCTTTCGGAACTCTATCTCGATCTGGACCCGCCGCAGGAAGGCAAGGCGCTGGAGGCGTGCAGGCGGGCTTGCGCGATCCTGACCTCGGATCCGGAACCGGCCCGACGCGGCTTGAAGGCGGCGCTCAGGCTGAAGGACTGGGCGTCGGCGGCCGTCTTCGCGGAAATCGTCTTCGAGATCGATCCCTACGATCTGGAGACGCACCGGAAGGCCGGCCGGGCCTACGAGGAGTTGAAGGACTGGGCGAAAGCGGCGCGCGAGTACCGCGTGGCGACGGCGCTGGACGAGAAGGATGTGGATAGCTTCGTCGGCCTGGCACGGATGGAACGGGCGCGGGGCGACCGGGAAGCCGCCCGGAAGGCGCTGAAGGCGGCGTTGGAGATCGACGCGACGCACGAGGGCGCGCGGGCGTTGCGCATGGAACTCGGCGGATGATCCTGGAGTGAGCCCTTCCCGCGGCGCGGTGAGAAGCTGGCCTGCAGGATCTCCCGAAGACGACGCAGCCGCAAACGCCGCTGCGGCGGCACACTCCCGGTCAGAACCCGCGGAACACCCCGCATCCCGCCGTGCCCACCCAGATCTCGCCCGCATTGCGCGGGTTGATCGTCACGTCCGTGACGAAGGGGAAGGGAAACTCGGCGACCGGCTTCCACGTCAGGCCGCCGTCGACGCTGCGCTGCAATCCTCCGCGGGAACCGGCGCACCAGACCCGCCTGTCGACCGAAACGTCCACGCAGGTGAAACTGCCGCTCAATACCTGTCGCCATGTCGTCCCGCCGTCGGAACTGGCGAAAATGCCGCCGCTCTCGCCGCCTGCCGCCACGACGACCGACCTGGAGTCCTCTTTCTCGCCTTCCAGGACGGCGATGTCGCGCACGTCGGCGAAGGGCTTCACGGTGTCGCAGCGCGTCCAGGTCTCCTTCCCGGGCTCCAGCCGCCACAAGCCGCCCGGCTTGCCCAGGCTGCAGCCGAGGAAGATCGTTCCGTCGGGCGTCTGTTTCAGACGCCAAGCCAGCGGGTCGGCGGGCAGGCCGGCGCCGAACGGCTGGAAGCTCCTGCCCTCGTCCTTGGAACGGAAAATCCCGGCGCCGTACAGCGCCACGACGAGGCTCCCGTCGCGGCGATCCTGCAGCACGGAGGTGCAGGGGCGGTCGGGCAGGCCGCTCTTCTCCAGCGGCGTCCAGTTGGCGCCGCCGTCGTTCGAAACCGCCAGGCCGCCATTGAAGTACTTGCCTGCCGACGCCGGGTCGGGCTGCGGCAGGTTGTGGAGCCCGGAGAAGCCGCCCCACAGCCGGCCCGGGACTTTGCGATCGGCATAAATCTCGTAACAGGAGTTCCGCCATTCGCTGCGGATGCCCTGGTTCCAGATGCCCGCGTTGTAGGTCCAGCTCGCGCCGCCGTCCTCGGTGCGGAAGGTCCCGATGTCGGCGTAGCAGGCGTAAAAGACCTTTTCGCGGTGCGGATCGGGAATGACCTGGTAGCAGTAGGTGACCTCCAGGCCTCCGCCGTCGTAGAAGAACGGCGCCTTGGGCGGCGTCTTGTGGAACTGTTCGACGTAGCTCCAGCGCGGGGTGCCGTCCGGCATGGGATGGCTGTTGAGTTCGGTGAAACTCGCGCCGCCGTCCTCGCTGGCGAAGAACTGCATGTCGCCGGTGAACCAGACCTGCTTGCTGTCGAGCGGGTTGCAGCCGACGCCCCGGCCGCCGTCGTGCGACCAGGGCTTGAAGACGGCGAGCCACCCGGCCTGTTTGCGCGCCTCGGCGAAGGGCTTCTTCCAGGTGCGCCCGCCGTCGATGGACTTGGCGAAGGCGGAGCCGACGGCGTAGGCGGTCAGCGGATCGTTGGTCGCGGTGGCCAGCGCTTCGAGGGTGAAGCCCTTGCCGGTCGCGTCCGTACCCAGTCCGCTGCCGGACGGCTGGAAGGTGTCGCCGCCGTCCTCCGAACGCCACAGGCCTTCGGGCCTGGCGGAAACCAGGAGCGTGGTCTTCTTCGCGGCCTTGTCGAAGAGCGTCACGACCTGGCGCAGGCTGGTCGCGTCGAGGCCCCTGGCGGCGGGCTTCTCCCAGGTGAACCCGCCATCGCGGCTGCGGTAGAAGCCGACGCTGGTGGCCGCGTACACGGTGCGGTTGCCCAGGGGCGTGGCCTGATCGACCGCCAGACGGCAGACCAGACCCGGGCCGGTGGGAAGGCCCTTCGACGCGTTCTTGAACTTCAGCCCGCCGTCCTGGCTGGCTTCGACGAGCAGGCGGTTGCCCGGGTTGATCTCCGCATGGGCCTCGCCGATGCGCCCGAAGGCCGCCCAGACGAAGCGCCCGTCGTCGGGATCGACCAGGACATCGACGCAGGCGCAGGTGGGGTACTGCCGGTCGGCGGTGACGCCCTGCCAGGTCAGTCCGGCGTCGGGCGAGCGATACAGCTTGTCCGCCGCGCCGACGAAGATGACGTTGGGGTCGGAGGTGGAGAAGGCGGTGCCGTGGCCGTAGCGGAGATGGGGGATGACGCGCCATCGGCGACCGCCGTCCACGGTCAGGTACGTTCCGCTCATGTCGCAGGTGATCAGGGCCATCTTGGGGTTCAGGGGATTGATGGTGGGCGTGTACATGGTCCCGCCGCCGCCGGGACCGACGTTGGCCCACGGGCCGGCGGGCGCGAAGGCTTTTGGGACGGCCGGTTTCGAAACCGTCGCGATCTGGACTTTCGGCGGTTCCTTCGGTTTCCAAGAGGCGCGCAGTTCCTCGACGCGGGCGGCGGCCGCGGCGTCGTTTTCCAGCGCCTTGTCGAGCAATCGCTCGGCGAGTCCGCCGAGCCCCTGTTCCTGCGCGCTGCGGGCCACCAGCAGCAGATCGTCGGTTCCGCGAGCGGCCTGTGCGGCGAGCGCGACGAGATCGCCGGACGAGACGATCTTCCAGGGCATCGGTTGCGCGCTGCCGTTCAGCTCGACGGTCAGCAGGTTCCTGTCGGCCGAGACGAACCTGGGCCGCGAGACGGAGCCCAGACCGTCGATCTGGATGGCGGCGCCTTTCAGTTCTCCGGCCTGACGCAGGGTCAGTTCGATCAGTGCATCGCGGTTGAGTTCCGCGGCGCGAAGCAAGCCAGGCAGGACGGAGACGGACGAAAAAAAGACGGCGAAGGCTAGGGCGAATCGTTTCACCGGAGAGGCCTCCGTCGGATCGGGAAACTGTATCACGTTGCGGACGGCCGCCGTTACACGTTCATGCGTCCTTCGCTTGTGATACACCACGAGGGTCGAAACGCCAGGCGATAGCGGCCTTCGCGCGCGGATACCGTGTCACCGTATCAATGAAGCGGAAGCCGCATGGAGCGCGTTCCCGGCGCACCCGTTCTCTTTCCTCCATTTGTCGGTTTCCGAACCGCCTCTATACTTCCGCCCCATGGCTAACCTCACGCTCTACCGCATCGAAGTCGGTCTCCGGGAAGACTTGCCCGATCCGGCCGCCGCCGGGCTCTTGGGCGAGTTCAAAACGCTGGGGCTCCCGCCGCCCAGACAGGCGCGCACCGTCCGGCTCTTCTGGGTCGAAGGTGAATTCGACCGCCGGACCGCCACGGCGCTCGCCGCCGGGCTCTTTTCGGACCCCGTTACCGAAATCTTCGCCGTCGACGCGCCCGTCTACGGCGCGGGCAAAGGGTGGCGCTCGGTCGAAGTCGTTCGCAAACCGGGCGTCATGGACCCTGTCGTCGGCAGCATCCGCAAGGCGCTCCGCGACCGCGGCCTCGAGGCCAGCTTCATCGCGACCGGCCGCAAGTACCTCTTCGCGGGAAACGTGTCCGAGGGCACGCTGCGCCTGGCCGGCCGCCGCATCCTGGCCAACGAATCGATCGAAGAGATCCACCTCGACAAGCCCGCGCCCGTGCACCGCATCACGGGTGAAGTGCCTTTCAAACTCGTCCGCATCCCCCTGCGCGGGAAGAGCGACGCGGAACTGGAGAAGATCAGCCGCAACGGGTGCCTTTCGCTCTCCATCCCCGAGATGCGCCAGATCCAGGCGCACTTCGACGGTTTGAAGCGAGACCCGACCGACGTGGAACTGGAAACGATCGCGCAGACCTGGTCCGAGCATTGCCGTCACAAGACGCTCCGCGGCATCGTCGAATTCACGGGCCCCGACGGCGGGAAGAAGC
>Ga0101944_10001679_pt1 | contig 43003 bp, 40 predicted proteins | sample DewCreD2012metaG_FD_75245 | JGI IMG/M metagenome (GOLD analysis project Ga0101944, IMG submission 75245) | Hot spring sediment bacterial and archeal communities from British Columbia, Canada, to study Microbial Dark Matter (Phase II) - Dewar... ... | reverse complement strand
TCCCGAGGACGGCGTTTCCACGCCCTGCAAGAAGTGCGGCAAGTCCTTCACCGTGATCAAATCCTCCGGAGACCCGGTCAAGGACAGGGCGAACCGACAGCAGGGGTTTGTGGTTGTGCAAGAGAAAAAGCGGTGGAAGCCTATGACGGACGCCGATGGGGCCTTCTCCGGAGCCAAGGCTCAAAGAAAGTCCACCGCATCGAAACTGCTGCAGAGCAAAGCCTTCAGGCTAGGCCTGTGTGCTGTCGGAGTGGTCCTCATCCTTGGGGTGGTCGCCTTTTCCCTGTGGAAGTCCTCGGGCCACAGCCGGTTCGAAAAGGGCGCGAGGAATGCCCTGGCACAGGCCTCGAACAGCCGCTTTGAATTAAGATTGGAGGATATGAGCTTTTCCACTTTCGGGGGAATCTCCCGAACGCGCGGGAGTTTCCATGGCCTGACCCTCAGGGATCGAGAACAGGGAAAAATACTCTGCTACATTGACAAGATCAACTTCCAGATCGAGAACTCCAAAGAGCATTTCGTCACAGAGCCGTTCATCGTGAGAATCAACGCGGCCAATTCGAAGATCGTTCTGAACGGTTGCGTATTCGAAGCGAGCGGTTCGAGCGGGTGGCAAGCCACCCTGAAGGTGAAGGAGGCCACGGCGGATGTCGGGGCCACAGAGATGATCACGGCGCAGGGGTTGGAGGCCCAGGTGGGTTTCAAAGGCGAAGACTGGAAAGCGGATTCCCGGTTTGTTCTGGGCGACGTGGATCTTGGGGTGAAGATCAAGCAGGTGGAGACCATGAGTGGGAATATCAGCAGGGATGTGGACCTCCTCTTCACTCTTCGCAACGGTCTCTTCCCGAAAAAAGCAGAGGGCGGCCCGGCAGGCACGGCGAATTACGGCGATGCGTTGAGAGCGAAGTGGGGTGAAAGCAAGACGGTGGCCAAGATTGATCGCTGCTCTCTTAAAATCGCCGGCTCTACCATGCACCTGACCGGAAAAATGGAATTTCACAACCCCCCGGAGGCGAGTGAGCTGGACCTCTCTTTCCAGTCCATGGACTTCAGCCGTATGATGAAGTTCATTCACCGGATGAACAGCGAGACGTTTGACCAGATTGTATCCCTGCTGGTGACCCTCGATGAAAAGCAGGTGAGCGTCTATGCTCCAGGCACGGATTCCGTGGATCTTCGCCTTTCCTACAAAGCCTCCAAGATGAAGATCAACGAACAGGACGTGTAACCCTATCCTCTCTTGTCTCTAGGAATCCCCCTGAGATCTCTATCTGAATCTGAGGATTCAACTTGGCGAAGCGGGGAAGCCAGGCGTTTTCAAAGCTGACTCCGATGGGAAAATAAATTCTGCGTAACCGTTTGGCTCTTTAAATGGATGGCCCTTTTCTGTGATTATTTCAAAGAGCTGAGCTGTTACGATTCTGCTTTTCGACAGAGCCATCAGTTGTCCGGGCCTGGGCTCGTAAAGGTGGGGATCGGCTCGCCGGTTGCGACAAGTGCCGGGTTCAGGCAGAACCAGAGGAGATAGAGCAATACGGAAAGGAAGGTTCGCAGCCTCATCACAGCTTTTTCAGGCAGTCCTGGGGAAATCGATGGGTGCCCCCTGTGCCCTCCAGGGTGACCTGCACCAGGGCCTCCGGGTCATTGATCACCATGTCCGGGTCCGTGACCACTCCTCGGTAGCCCACGTACTCATTCATGTAGTCTTCCCATCTCTGGTCCTGGGACCTTTGATAGACCTCGACTTTATCTCCCTGGCGCAAGGCTGACATTTCCGAACTCTCCTTTTGAACAGGAACTCGTACAATTCCTTAAGAGCCTGTCTGAAAACTATCATTTCCCCTCCCCTGGTGGGCTGGAGGACAAAGGGGAGGGGGAAAAAGGTAGCAGCTGAGAAGTATACGGCGTCTTACTCACCCCCACCCTTGCCCTCCCCCATCAAGGGGGAGGGATGTAAGACCGTTAGGGAATGGTGATCCCTGACTTATAGCCCGCCGTCATCTGGCGCGCGCACTTCTCGCAGAACTGTCGCCCTTCAAAGGCTTCGATGATCGTAGAGGTGCGTTTTTTTACATAGTCGAGATATCGGGCCGGCCCGATGACCGCTCCGCACCGGTCGCAATACTCCAGTTTTTCGTGGCAGAGCACGGTGCCGCAAAGGCTCAGAACCCTTTCCCCGTCTCTGTCCGTCAGGGTCATCGCCCCGGTCGGGCAGTTGGCCGCGCAGGCCCCGCAAAGGATGCATCGTTCTGCGGTGACCCGGTAGTCGCTGATTGCCGGGGCTCCGGAGTCAATGTAACCAAACTGGAGGGCATCAATCCCCATTTTGTCCCGGCAGACGGTGACGCATTTTCCGCAGCGTTTGCAGATGTCGCAGCGCAGGCATCGCCTGGCTTCCTGCTTGGCCGTGTTTTCATCATATCCCAGTTCGACCTGCTGGAAGGTAATCCTTCGCCTTTCCGGGCCCAGCAAAGGCATTTCCGGCCGGCGAAGGCTCATTTTTGTGGACGCAGGAACCTCCGTGAGGGCCACCCGCATGCGCCGGACAGGAACCGGAGGCATCTTCGGCTGAGGGAGTCCCCTCAGAAAACGGTCGATTCCCTCGGCAGCCCGCTTTCCGGCACCGATGGCCTCCACGACGGTGGCAGGCCCCAGGACCAGATCCCCCCCTGAAAAAATGCCCTCAGCCGATGTGGCTGAAGTGATCGTATCCGCCACGAGGGTCCCCCATTTGGTCCACCGGAGCCCCTCCTCGGATTCCAATCCAAAACGGTCTATGCGCTGGCCGATGGCGGAGACCACGGCGTCGACGGCAATCACGTGTTCGCTTCCTTCCACCGGAACAGGCTTGCGCCTCCCTTTCTCATCAGGCTCAGCCAGCTGCGCCCTGAGGCACTTGAGGCCCGTGACCTTCCTGTTCTCACCGAGAATCTCGATGGGGATCGTCAGGAAGGCGAGACGCACACCTTCCTCTTCGGCCTGTTTCACTTCCTCGACGTTGGCCGGCATCTCGGAGCGGGTTCTCCTGTAAACCAGGATGACGTCCTCGCAACCCAGCCGGATGAGGGTTCTTGCGGCATCGATCGCCACATTGCCGCCGCCGATGACGGCGGTCCTTTTGCCGGGGATGTGCCTTTCTCCCATAGCCACGTTGTTGAGGAAGTTGATGGCGCCGATCACCTGAGGGAAGTCCCTCTCGCCCTTGACGCCGAGTTCAAAGCAGGAATGGGCGCCTGTGGCCACGAAGAAAGCTTCAAAGCCTTCTGATCTCAACTGATCCATGGTAATGTCATGGCCCAGCCACGTATTGAAACGAAACTCTACGCCCAGTTCTTCGATGAATGCCACCTCCCTGTCGATGACTTCCCTGGGGAGCCGATAACGCGGGATGCCGACCATCATCATGCCGCCGGCATAGGGCAAGGATTCAATGACCGTGACCCGATAACCCTTGAGGGCGAGATAATAGGACGCCGCCAGACCGGCCGGACCTGCGCCGATGACGCAGACTTTTTGCCCCAGGCCGTTCATCACCTTGGCAGGGTTTTTGTAAACCCTCTCTGAAACGGCCTTCTCAGCGGCAAAGGCTTTCAAATTCATGATGGCGATGGGCGAGTCGATTTTTCCCCTCACGCAAACGAACTCGCAGGGGTGGGTGCATATGAGACCGCACACCCAGGGGAACGGGTTGTCTTTGCGGATCAATTCCACGGCCTCGGCGTATCTGCCCTGGCCGATCAGTGCCACATAGCTGGCGACATCGATTCCCGCGGGGCAGGCCAACTGGCAGGGGGCAGGGGTGAGGAGGTCGCACTGACCGGTAGGGCAGTTGTGGGTGTCGATGTGGCTGGCAAAAACTTCCTTGTGCGACTCCAGGGGCTTCCCGACAAGATGAACGATCTCTTTTGAAAACTCCTCGGGCTCCTCCAAAACGATGGTGGCCACGGCGGAGAACATGGCCTGAAGGTGCTGCGGGCCTCCGGCTCCCGTGGACACGTCTTTGATCAGATCGAGCAGATCTTCCGCCCGGCGCCGGGCCCTGGGATGGGTGATCCGGCCGGAGGCGATGAACTGCGAAAGCCCAAGGTACGTTTGGTAAACGATGCAGGTCTGGTCGGTCATCTTGTCTTCTTCGCATTTGGGCGCCGTCGACTAGGCGCCTTTGGCCGGGGCTTGGGCCTGCTTCCTTTTCGGTTTCAGAGGCTTTGCTTTCGGCCCTGCCACAGGCTGCCTCAAGGTCACTTCCGTGGCCATGGCGGCCATGGCCTTGGCGTGACGCTCCCTGCGCGCGTCAACCATTTCCGCAGGCTTGCCGAAATGCAAGCACTTGGTCACGCACTTGGCTACGCAGGCGGGCTCCAGGCCCTGGTCCACCCGGTCCATGCAGTAATCGCACTTGACGACTTTGCCTTTTTCAGGATCCCATTGAGGGGCGCCCCAGGGGCAGGCTCTCATGCACGCTTTGCATCCTACGCAGAGGTCATGGTCCACGAAAACGATGCCGTCTTTCGCTCTTTTCTGCATGGCTCCTGTGGGGCAGGCGGCCACGCACCAGGGCCTGTCGCAATGGTAGCAGGGCATGAAGACGAAATCGATTTTAGGAACGCTTCCCACCCATTTGGGGCCGATGGTCTCCACCCGGCACAGCCTGGGGCCGATGGGCAGTCGTTTATGTTCCTTGCAGTGAACCTCACAGGACAAGCAGCCAATGCATTTCGCGCTATCATGGAAGAGATAAAATTCACTCATGGCTTTCTCCTCATTTTTTCTAAAGTCTTCCGCTTCAAGAAGCCGGTCTCACTTTGACAAAGGTGTCGTGAAGCCCGGGGCTCCCTCCGATCATATCCGTCACGTTGGCCTGAAGGACCGTATCGCTGGCGCCTTTACCGAAGGATCGGGTGGCTGCCGGAACCTGCCGGCCGAAACCGTGAAGCATGAACACTGCCTCCGGATGGATGAAATCCGTCACAAAGGCTTTGATCTTGCCGAAACCATGATCGGAGGACACCTCCACATATTGACCGTTCGCAATCCCGAGTTTTGCCGCCTCTTCCGTGTTGATCCACAACACGTTTTCAGGCACCAGCTCATTGAGGTAAGGATTGTTCTGGGTGGCGACGTGAGTGTGCACCGCCGTGCGACCCACGGTCAAGCGGAACTCCCCTTCGGGCGGAGGCGCCATAGGTTCATATTTTGGAAAGGAAGAAAACCCGTTTTTTTCCATCAAGCTGGAAACGAACTCGATCTTGCCCGAAGGGGTTTTGAACTTGATACCGTCTTTTCGATCCCACAGAATGGGATTTTTTGAAAGACTCACAAAGCCCTTTGCGTTGAAGTCTTCGATCTTGATCCCCATGTCCTTAAGCTGGAGGTTCCAGATATCCTCAATCGTGTCGTATTGAAAGAAGTGACCCAGGTCCAGCCGCTTGGCCAGTTCCCGGATGATTTCCCAGTAAGGCTTAGTGTCATACCTCGGGGGCACACACTGCCGCCTCATGTACAGAGTGGGCTTCGGACCGTTGGCCATCTGGATGGAATCAGATCGCTCCAGGTACATGGATTCGGGGAGAACCACGTCCGAGTGCCAGGCGGTTTCACCGAAATTGACATCGATGGTGAGAATGAAATCCAGCTTCTCAAAGGCCTTCTTGTTTTGGTTGTAGTTGGGGATGGAGAGCATGGGGTCGAAGCGATGACTGATCAAGGCCTTCACCGGATAAGGATCCTCGTTCAGAATGGCGAAGGGGAGCATAGACCCCACCCCGTGAGCCGGGTCGGCAATCGGGAGTTTGGCCCCTCCCACCCCGTCGAAGCGCTCGGCTTTGGCTTTGGGAAGGTCCTTCTGATCCAATAGTTTGCCTATGTTTCCGTAGCCGGCATCCTTGGGGCCCTTCTTGATGATGAGTCCGCCCTTGCTTTCAATGCTCCCCATGAGAGCGTTCAAGATGAGAATAGAGCGGCGGAAGTAGATCTCGTTGGTATGATTGGCGCCCCTGTAGCCGTAGTGGAAAATGACCTGGGGTTTGTCCCTGCTCGCTTCCCGAGCCAGGGCTACAATCTCTTGAGCAGGGATTCCGGTCTCTTCTTCCGCCCATTCGGGGCCGTAGGGCTCGACAAAGGATCTCAACTCCGTGAGGCCGGTGACCCATCGGTGCACGTATTCCTCATCATAGAGGTTTTCTTTGAGGATCACGTGGATCAGGGCATAGTTGAGCGCCAGGTCCGTCCCAGGCCGGATCATCCAGAACCGGTCCGCGTGGGAACCCGTCACCGTGGATCGAATGTCGATGTAGGTAATCCTGGCGCCTTTGTCCTTGGCGTCCAGGAGGGCCTGGATCGGTTTCAGTTCCAAGGACTCGAAGAGGTTCCTTCCAAAAAAGATCACATGCTTGGTGTTGGCCCAATCGCAGGTGACTTCAGCGTCTGTATATCCCGTGAGGGTCCTAAAGGCCGTGTTCACCGATCCCTTGCACAAGGCGTCATGGGTGTAGTGATTGGGGGAGCCAATAGCCCTCATAAAGGTCTTGGTGATATGCGTGTTGATGTTCTGCCTCTCTCCCAGGACCACCGTCTGGGGCCCGTATTTCTCCATAACCTCTCTGAGTTTCTTGGCGGCGTAGTCGAGAGCCTCGTCCCAGCTCACGCGCTTCCACTTACCCTCGCCTCGCGCCCCTTCCCGGATCATGGGATAACGAAGCCGTTCGGGATCATTGAGAAGGGCAATCCCAGCCGTTCCCTTGGCGCAGAGAGCCCCTTTAAGCTGATGGGGGTTGCCCTCGACCCATTTCACGGCGCCGTCTTCAACGATCACCTTGATGGGGCACCTGACCGTGCACATGAAGCAGATGCTGTAGACTTCATTTCGCATAGAAAAACCTCCTGAGGAATACCCATGCACCTTGCGAACTCCGGTCCAGGGCACAAAAATAAAAATACCTTCAGGCCGGCGTATGATCGCCCAGCCTGAACCCAGTGATCTTATTTAAGTTACGACGGCTACTTAACCCCTCAATCGTCGCTCTCGCGGAGGAGGGAGTCCGGCAATCCTAAAAATTTCTGGCCCCCGGCTTTCGCCGGGGTGACGCCTTGGAAGACTTTCAGGAAGCCGTCACTTTTGACCTCCGTCGCCTTTTTCATAAGTCAGAAGGGTCTGCTGTATGCCCTTGAAATAGGGCAGCCGCCCCTTGATGCGGCCGAAGAAAATCCTAGCCCCTATGTAGCACAAGACAAAGAAGAAGAAATAATTGATCTCCAGCCCTATCAAAGGCAGGGGCAGATCGATTTCGGAGAATCGGGTCTGCATCCATTCCAGGGCAAAAAAGCAGGGCCACAACGAGGCGGCGGAAAGGCCAAACTTGTTGAAGAAGAGCTGTCCGAATGCCTCGTTCCCTTCCTTGTTGACGGCCTTGTAGCCCTCTTTATCCCCCAGGGCCGAAGCCTCTGAAGAGAGGCGTTTCATCTTTTCGACGCGGGCATTGAGCTTGTCCAAGTGATCCTTATTGATCCGAAAAACAAGAGAGATTGTAAATTCCCCTACCAGGACAGTGAGTAAAGCCAGCAAAAAGGTCCCGAGGTAGTAGTCTGTGACGGGATCGCCGGTAATCCTGTAGAGGATAATAAGAAACGGATCTAGGACCTGCATGCCGCACCAGCTTCCTTAAGTTTTTGACGCATCACCACCAGTGCCCTCCGCCCCTCCCCAACAACTGCTTTTCCCTCCCCTGGGTAGAGTGAGGGTGGTGGCGGGGGTGGAACTCGTTTCGCCCTCCCCTTAATCCCCTCCCGTCAAGGGAGGGGATAAAAGTTGTGAAAGAGGGGATGGGTAAAACCGAACCACTAACCGTTGCTCTTTACATGGGTACCCATGACTTTCCAAGGAAGCCCTGAGTGATATAGCCGGTACCCACGTAAAAGGCCATGATGATAAAGATGATTTTCAGCCACTTATCCGGTATATACTTCTGGGTCCTGGGCCCGATCATGGAACCTACAAAAATAGCCACGAGTTCGATTCCGATGAGCCCCCAATCCATGCCCGCCTTGGCCACGGTGATATATCCGGCGATACTGGTCAGCATGCTGACCAGCACAGCCATGGCAGAGGTCCCTGCCACGACGTACATGGGCGCGCCTACGATCGACGTCAAATAGGGGACGTAAAGGAAGCCGCCGCCAACGCCGATGAAGGAGGAAATCGCGGCAATCACCAGGCCGCCTACAAAGGCCCAGATGGGGTTGAAGCTGAACTCGGAACCGAAGAAGGTGAAAGTCATCCTGGTGAGGCCGAACTTTCCAAAGGATATTCCCTGTGCAGCAATGTCCTTCTTTTCCTTCACGCTTTTCTCAAAGGCCTGGGCTGCTGCTTTGGCCGCCTTCTTGCTTTTCTGTCCTGAAGGCGTCAATTCATACAGGAGCACGCCTCCCACCACGAAAACAAAGATTCCGAACCATCCCTGGTACTGCCTGAAAGTGATCTTGCCGCCGGTCAGAATTGGAATGAAAACAGCGCCTGCAATGGAACCCAGTGCCAGGGCGATGCCCAGAGGCCAGGCCAAGCGTTTTGACTTGAGGTAATTGATGCTGCTGATCAGCGCGGACAGACCGACCAGGAACTGGTTGGAAGTCCTGATGCTGTCCGTCAGTGTTTTGTTCAAGGCCGGATTCGTGGTTCTGAAGGTTTTAGCGTAATCGCCAAGACCATAGACCGTGATATGCCCCACGCCGGCCATGATACCGCCGAAGGCTCCGACCGTGGAGAAAATCCAGCCTACCCAAAGGGCCCAGCAGAAGGCCAGGATCCAACTGATTTGCGGAGCGCCCGGAATCCCGAAGGCTCCTCTGGGAGCGCTCGGATCGATCAGCCCGGGTCCTTTTCCAACCGGGTTCTTGGCAACCGCTTCTCCGAGTTTGCCGGACAGACCGAGGTTGCTTCCCACGGTTTTGGGTTGTTCCTTAGGCTGCTCGGCGGCAGGTTTTGGAGCCTGAGCCAGAGCGCTCCCCGCGCCCGCGAAAAAGCAGGTGAGGGCGAGAATGAGCAACACCAGGGCCCCTTTGAAAACCAGCTTTCTTCCTCTCATTGACTTTTCCTCCTTGAGTTTGAATTGGAATGAACGACAACGTCAAGACGCCTGCGAGAGCCGTCCTCAGGCGACATGAACTCCAAACTCGTCGTGTAAGCAGATTTTCTTCGGATGAAGAAGAGATCAGTCAAGCATTTAAGCAACTATCCATACTACCAAAAAATCGAGAAAGCAAGCCGCAGGATAAGCGGATCCCGCATTTTTTCTAAAATGGCTGAAGTGGTTTTGAGGGGCTGGGGATTGCACAGCCGCCATCTAATAGCACAACTTGCCCGATGAGCAAACATATTTTTGATAATCTTTGAAAGAAACACGCTCTCATCGGCCTGACACATCCCTAAGATACCAAGGAATTGAGGAATACTTTGCATTTGCTATGCCAAACACATATTATGTATAAGTTATTAATATTTTTGCTGAAATATTATCTATCGAGAACGGCAGTCATTATTTATGATTGCGCTCATGCAATGTTCAAGAGCAAGGAATTGCATTTATGCAAGGCTGGTCAGTGGAAAATCAAGCTCCTATTCCCAGAAGACGCTTGATTTCTTTGACTCCTGATGCCGCATCTTTTGCAAAGGCGTCGGCCCCGCACTTTTCCTCCACGAACTTGCGCGTAAGGGCCGCTCCCCCGCAGATCACCTTCGTGGTTCCAGCGATGTCGCTGCTCTTGATCGCCTTGACGGTTTGCTCGACGTGCGGATCTCCGGTAGTCAGGAGGGAGGAAAGGCCCACCACGACCGCAGCGTGTTCCCTGACCGCCTCGATGAATTTGGGGGCTACCACGTTTACCCCCAGGTCCACCACCTTAAATCCTGAGCTTTCAAGAAGAAGTTTCACCAGATTCTTTCCGATATCGTGAAGGTCCCCGAAGACTGTGCCCACCACCACTGTCCCGTGGTTTAGCTCCTGCTCTTTTTTGATCAGGGGCTTGAGGATGTCCACGCAGGACTGCATGGACTTGGCTGCGATCATCATTTCCGGGACAAAAATTTCACGCCTCTGAAACCGCTCACCGACTACATTCAGGGCGGGAATGAGCAAGCCGTTGATCAGGTCATGGGGATCGGCGCCTTGGTCAACAGCCTGCTGCGTCAAATCCATCGCTTCTTTCCTTTTGCCTGCAATCACCGCCTGCTTCAGGGCTTCCAGATCTGCCATGGTGGGGTCTCCTTATTTGGATTCTTCCTTCGGAAACTTTTCGCGATAAACAGAAATGAACTTCATGCAATAGCTGTCCTTTGCCAGGAGCAGATCCGAAATGAGCATGCATCTTCTCATCTCCCAGAGGGTAGGGTCCACGATCGGGCACGTCAAGCCGTTCATGGCGGCCAGGGCCAGGAAGATCCCATTGATCGCGTGGCGCTCAGGAAGGCCGAAAGAGATGTTGCTCACCCCAAGAGTCTGATTGACCCCGATTTCATCCCTGATGAGCCGCATGGTTTTCAGGGTTTCCAGGGCCGCTCCCTGGTCCGTGCTGATCGCCATGGCCAGAGGGTCGATGATCACGTCCTCTCTTGCCACGCCGCTCTTTTGCGCCTCCTCTAAGATCTTGCGGGCGATTTCAAGCCGTTTCGTCGCCTCTTTGGGAATGCCGTCATCGTCCATGGTCAAGCCGATGACCGCTGCCCCGTATTGTTTCACCAGGGGCAACACTTCCTTGAGCTTCCTTTCCTCCCCATTGACTGAGTTGACCAGGGCCTTTCCCTCGTAGGCCTGCAGGCCCGCTTCAAGAGCGGCGGGAAGGGCGGAGTCAATACACAGAGGGACCTCGGTCACCTCACGGACCGCCTGGATCGCTTCTTTGAGCAGTGCGGGTTCGTCAATACCCGAGATCCCCACGTTCACATCCAGCACGTGGGCGCCTTCCCTCACCTGCCTGGCCGCTTCCTCCTGGACCAGTTTAAGGTTCCCCTCTTCAAGGGCCTTGGCGAGCTTTTTCCGGCCCGTGGGATTGATTCGCTCCCCGATGATCACGAGGGGGCGATCCGGTCCGATGATCACAGTCTCTTTCCTGCTTTTGAGTGTTGTTTCCATCATTTTATCTTTCCATATTCCTGGGCGGTTCTTCTGGCTGTCTTCACGTTTTCATCGGGTGTCCCATAGGTGAGGCCGACCGTGTCAATGGAGTAGTTCTCCAGGGGAGCTCCTTCCTGGATCAGCCTTTTGACCTCCGCCGCAACCTCTTCAGTCGTTCCGTTCTTCATCAGCACAGGGCTGATCCGGGCATTCACGGCCACGTCCGGCCCGAGCATTTGCCTGCATCTCCTCACGTCCGAACCGAATCCGATTTCGATGAACTTGAGATGGCGGACTTTGGAGTACCCTTCCAGGACCTCGTTCACTGAGCCGCAGTGGTGGATTCCAAAACCGTGGTCCTTGAAAGCGTCCGCCACCTCATTGTCATATTGGAGCAGGAAGGTTTCGTAAATGTTGTTGGAGATCTGTTCCTCGGTGCAATTCGGGATAACGGCGATTTGGGGATCCGCCATGGGAGTCACGTCCACAGCACCGGTGCCTGTCGCCTTGTAGTTGAATGCAAAGAGCTGCTTGACGCACTCCGTGCAGATCCGCAGGAGATGATGGCACAAATCCGGGTTTTCGAAGTAGTCGATGTAGAGTTGATCACCACGGATCTTCAAGGCGAGGTTTTGAATCCCTGTGGTGTTCACATCCCCGGCAACTCTTCCGTATTTGTTCCTGAGGTAGTCGATCTGCTTGATCCACTCGGTCATGGGCCAGGAGCGGAGGATGTCCGGGACCTCCAGCTTCATGACCTCATCCTCTGATAGATTCAGCGGCATGGCCCAAGGGAGGGCATCGTCCTGGTAAACAATTTCGCATCCAAAGACGGCGGGCAGGGTGATCATTCCTGCGGTGATGAGCGGTCTGGGTTTTGGGTCCCTGTCTCCCATACCCACGTCCCCGAAACGCTCATAAAGAGCCCTGTCCATGGCCATTCTGGCTTCGATCCTGGTGTCGGGATCAAAGTAGTATTTTTTATCAAAGGAAATCCCGTATTGCATGTGCCACCAGTCCGGATAAAATCCCGCGCTCAGAGGGATGGAGTTTCTTTGGTCCATAGGTGTGCTCTCCGCGATGCAATAAGAGAAGGTTGACGGAGTTGCAAAATACCGCCCCAGGTTGTCACTCCCGCGAAGGCGGGAGTCCAGAATACCAAAGAGAGGCTGGATTCCCGCCTGCGCGGGAATGACAAAAAGAAGCGATTCCTAACTTCTTAAGAATACATCAATGCCTGGCGATAAAAAAGAAGGATGGAAAAATATTGCTGTTTCTTATAAGTCATAAGCACACCCGAAGACAAGGAGAAAGAACATGGCTTACACGGCGATTCGCTACGAGGAAAACAAGAAGGATTTCATTGGGGTGATGACCTTGAACCGGCCGGAGAAAAGAAATGCCCTGGGCCGGGAGGCTGAGGAGGAGATCATCGCCTGTTTGCAGGATGCGGCAAAGAGGGCCGAGGTGAAGGTGATCATCCTGAAAGCCGCAGGGGAGGTATTTTGCGCCGGCCATGATCGGCAAGAGATTCTGAACCAGCCGGCTGCGGCCATTCGACGGCTCTTTCAGACCTCCTTCAACATGATGGTCACCCTGCGGACGGTGCCCCAGTGCATCATTGCTCAAGTGCAGGGCATTGCCATGGCCGGGGGGTGTCATCTGGCGGCCGGGTGCGATTTGATCACGGCGGGAAAAGACAAAGCCAGGTTCGGCATGACCGGCTTGATCTACTCCTACAATTGTTCCACGCCCACGGTGGCGCTCAGCCGGGCCGTGCCCCAGAAAAAGTGCTTTGAAATGCTCATGACGGCCAACCTCTTTACAGCGGAAGAGGCGGCGGGTTTCCACCTGGTGAACAAGGTATTCCCGGATGATCAGCTCGACGAGAGGACCTATGCGTGGGCCAAGGAAATCGCGAAATCCAGCAAGTATGCGATTGCCATGTCCAAGCAGGTCTTTTACGCCCAGGTCGAAATGACCGAGTGGCAGGCTTACCACTACGCCAAAGAAATGATGGCCCTGGCCGGCGTGAGCGTGAACGCGACGGAAGGGTTCACGGCGTTTCTTGAGAGGCGCGAGCCGAAGTGGGATGAGTCCACAGTGTTCTGACAAGATGTTCAAGTGATCAGACAACGTTCGAATTCTATTAGCTGCATGAAAGAGTTTGTGTATGACACATCCTCCTGAACAGGAACGGTGGATCAGGCGCGTCCCGGTAAGCGTGCCTCCTCCCACTTTGAAGGACAACACAGCCGATGTGGACCGGCTGATCAGGGGGCTCGGAAAGGAACTCGGCGGCCAAGAGGTGAGGATGGATCTTTCTCTTTCAAGAAAGATTCCGTCCTTCCTGAGAGAGCATCACTACCGGGTGGAAGGGCTTCTTTATCAGGAGCGCTCCTCGTGGCATCTCGTGGACATCCTTCCCCCGAACGAGAAGGATCCGCTTTATGGTCTCGCCGTGGACCTCGGGACGTCCATGATCGCAGTCCGCCTCCTGGATGTGTTGACCGGAGAAATCAGAGAAGAGACCTCTTTCCTCAACCCGCAGACTCAAGTCGGCCCGGACATTCTCACTCGGATTCACTACGCCGGCCAAGAAGGCGGGCTTCAACGTCTCCAATCGTCCTTGATCCAAAGGCTTAATCAGGAAATCCATTCCATGGCCGAAAAAGAAGGAATACCAAATCACCGGATCGTCGGGGCCTCCATTGCCGGCAACACGACGATGACCCATCTTTTCCTGGCTCTTGATCCTTATTGGATCTGCCGGGAGCCCTATATCCCTGTCTTGAACAAGCCCGGCCTCATCTGTGCAAGGGAGATCGGCCTTGGAATTCACCCTGGAGGGGCTGTTCTTGTCTTTCCCAATGCAGGAAGCTACTTCGGGGGAGATTTGATTGCCGGCATCCTGGCTTCGGGCATGAATCAAAAAGAGGAGGTCTCCATTCTCGTGGATGTGGGAACCAACGCGGAGGTGGTTCTGGGCAGCAAGGACTGGCTCGTGGCTTGCGCCGGGGCTGCCGGGCCCGCCCTGGAGGGCGGCGTGGCGAGCATGGGGATGATGGCCGGCCCTGGAGTCATTGACAAGGTCATCATTGATCCTGCCACCCGTGAATTCCAGGTGAGGACCCTGGGGGACCTGCCTCCTGTGGGCATCTGCGGATCAGGAATGATTGACTTGGTCGCCCAGCTTTACCTGGCCGGTATGATCGACCTGAGGGGAAAGTATGTTCCGGAGAAATGCGGGGAGCGGATGGAAGAGGTGGAAGGCATGCGCCACCTCATAGTCGTGTTTGCGGAAGGCTCCGGCACAGGCAAGGCCCTGACCCTCAGCCAGGCGGAGATCGACGGTCTGATGCGGTCAAAGGCGGCGATGTACACGATTCTCACCACCATGACCCGAATGGTGCATCTCGAGTGGGGGGATTTTCACCGGTTTTATGTGGCGGGCACTTTTGGTTCCTATATCGACCCCAGATCCGCGATTGTCCTCGGCATGCTGCCGGATCTGCCTCTGGATGTCTACGAGGCCCTGGGGAACACATCGCTGGCCGGAGCGACCATGGCCCTTCTGTCCATGAAAAAAAGAGACGAGGTGGACGAGATTCGAAACCGCGTGACCTATGTGGAGATGAACGTCAACCAGGAGTTCATGAACGAGTTCAGCGCCGCGAAATTCATCCCGCATACGGATAGAACGTTGTTTCCCTCCGTACCTTAGCAGGCTGATGAAAAACGCCCATCTGCTGCGTGACTCTCATTCCTCGTCGCTGCGACGTACTGGACTGTACGTCTCACTCCTCGGAATTTCGGTTGCCTTGCATCTGAACGTTTTTGATCAGCCTGCCACGGGAGGGGTTTGTCAGTTCTCATTGCCGATGAGTTCAACACCCATTGACCCGCTTTCAAGGAGCAATGGAAAATGATCAATGGTTGGGGCGCCGCCACGGGCGACCTACGTGTCTTTATCCTCTTTGTCTTCAGGCGGGGCTTCGGTGTCGGTTTCTTCCATGTCCACATTCGGCAGGGTGCCGATGGTGTATTCCACCAGGAGGTTGTCGTCTTCCTCGGGAGGCTCCGTGGTTTCCCACGTCACCTCTCTGCGGGTGGGACTGAACCCGGAAGACCGGCTTGCCATGGAGATCCTGGAGTCCATCTTTTCCATTTCGCGCTGGCACGCAACGCAAAGGGTTGCCTCGGGGACCAGAAGGAGACGTTCCTTAGGGATGCGGGTGCCGCACTCTTCGCAAATGCCGAAATCCTGCTCCTCGGCCACTCGATTCAGAAGATATTCAATCTTCTGCAATTCCTTGTTTTTTCTCTCGATGAGACTGAACTGGCTGTAAGCCGAAATCTCCCTTTGAGCGTCGTCCACTTCATCGATGAAATCGCCGGCTGTGAGCTGACCTTCATACTCCTTCCGGCTTTTTATGAGACGGTCCAGGGTTTCCTGGAGTTCTGCTTTCTTGAGCTTCAGGCTTTTCATGAAAGCGCTGCGGAAATCTTCTTCTTGAGGTTTGGGCATAGGTTTTTTCTTCTGAGTAGGAGCAACGGGTTTTGTTTTCGCGGCAGTGACCTTGGCCTTGGTTACCGGTTTGAGTTTAGGAGAGGCCTTCGGCTTGGATATTTTCTTCGATTTTGGAGAACTCATGGGTTTGGCCGGAGCCCTGGATTTTGATATCGCTTTGGGCTTAGAAGGCAGTTTCTTGCCTGATTTGGGAACCATCTTCCGTGCTTTCTTGCCCTCCCCTTTTTGGGGAGGAGCTTTTTTCTTTGTGGATTTGACTGCCTTGGCCTTACCGGTTGTCATGGACCCTTCCTCCAAAAACAAAGCTGAAGGTTGAATGAAAGGTCAACGAAAACGAAAGTAGAGTACCAATACCCATTTTTATTTTTTTGTCAACAAAATAAGGTTGCCCGAAGCGGGCGACAAGTCCCTAGGGTCTGCCCGCCGCAAAGGCGGCCCTTGTCCGGGTTTTGTTTCTATGCTAGGGTGGTCATGAAGTTTTCTTTGCTTTTGACGCAGCATCAAGGATAAGAAAGGAGGTTGTGTCATGGCCAGGAAGGCAGACAGAAGGTTCTACCTTCGGGAATTCAAGGCGATCAGTCACGCTATCTCCACCTACGAAGATTTCAATCTGCTCCTGCGACACCTGGCGGAAGGGGCCGCTCGTTCCTTCAAGGCCAAAGGGTGCAGCATCCTGCTCCTGGATGAAAGGGAAAAACAGTTGTTTCCAGTGGGCAGCTACGGCATCAGCGACGAGTACCTTCAGAAAGGCCCGGTTTTCGCAGACCAGAAGCAGGCGGCCCTTTACACGGGCCAGCCGGTTTTTGTCGAGGACATGCAGCACGACCCGCGCGTTCAGTATCCCGAGGCGGCGGCCAAGGAAGGGATTGTTTCCATGCAGTCTGTTCCTATCATGTGTCGGGGGGTCCCCGTCGGCATCCTTAGGATTTATTTGAGCGAACCGGTTGAGCTGCACGAGGAGGATGTAAACGCCCTATGCGTGCTGACCGAGCAGCTGGGAGTGGTCATCGACAACAATGGAATGAGGAATTTTCTGGAAAAGGTCAAGATGGCCCTGGAGGATCTTCCTCTGCGCCTTTTGGGGGGTCACTGAGAGTTGAGCGGCCGGCGGGTCACAGATACCAGTGAATTCTTCTCCATCGATTTTGGAGATATTATTCAGCTCGGCCAGAAGCAGTTTCAAATCACGGGCCACGAACGGGAGCGGCGGTTTGGTCTGGATGAGCCCAAGTTCTGGGTAAAGACTGCCGTGGATCTGGACACAGGAGAAAAGAAGATTTTGAAGCTCTCTTTCCTGGAGTCTTTTGAAACCACCCTGGGCGGCGTGAAGATCCGTTGCTTTAGAAACCCTCAGAAGGAAAGGGATATTCTGGAGCTGGTCAAGGATCACCCCCTGTTTATGCAAGGGACATCTTACGAAGACGAAAAGGGAAACATCGTGCGTGTGCTGGATATCGTGCGGGGGATCAATCTCTTTGTCCATCTCGATTCCATCGTAGCGGACTATGAGACTTACTTTCGGACCCTGCTCCCGGGCATGTTAGGGAAGCTGCTGAAGGCCTTCGAAGCGATTCGGTTTCTTCACACCCACGGGTTCAAGCATGGGGATATCCGGAATGATCACCTCATGATGGAGAAAGAGACAGGGAACTTTGTCTGGATCGACTTTGATTATGATTATGAGTCCGGTGAGAACCCCTTCGGCCTAGACATCTTCGGACTGGGGAATATCCTGCTCTATACCGTGGGTAGGGGGTTTCACACGATCTACAGGATCGCGAACGATCCTGTTTTCTATGGGAAGCTGATCGACCGCATCCAGCCCTCGGATTTCTCGATCCTGGACAAGCGCAGATTGGTGAACCTGCGGAAAGTGTATCCCTGGATGCCGGTGATGCTCAATGACATCCTCCTCCATTTTTCAAGGGGCGCGGAGGTGTACTACGAGTTCGTGGACGAGATCATTGAAGACCTGAATCGATGCCTGCATTCGGTCTTCGAATTCTAGGAGGTACTCGATGGCAACGTCGATCCTGGTGGCTTTCAGCGAGTCGGTGAGCTCCCGGGCCATGCTGGACTTCCTTGCGACCATGCCGCTTTGCCGGGAAGATTGCCTAGTCACCCTGCTCCACATTTTCAAGAAGCCCTCGGCGAGCGAGGAGCTGATGGGAAAGAAATTCACGGAGGAACAGCCGACCCGGCTGACGGCGGCTCTGCAAAAGGCTAAAGACAAACTGGTTGAAAGCGGATTCAGGCCTGACCACATCCAAATAGAGCTCGTTTCCGATCCCTACCCTACCGTTGCGGACGGCATCATTGACCAGTGCAAGAAACGGGGTTGCCAGATGGTGATGATGGGACGCAAGAAGATGTCCAAGGCCGAAGAATTCGTCATGGGAGATGTCAGCGTCAAGTTGGTGAGAGCGCTGGAAGGCGTGGCGGTTCTGGTCGTGAAATCGAAGTGAACAGTTGCAACAAGAGGAGGGTCTGCTGAGGCACGGAGTGTTCATCACCTTTGAAGGGATTGAAGGGTGCGGCAAGAGCACCCAGGCAAGACGACTGGCCAGGCGCCTGGGTCGCCTGGGCATTGCCCATGTGATGACCCTAGAACCTGGAGGGACGGAGATCGGCCGGAAAATGAGACAAGTGTTGCTGGATGCCAGGAACAAGACCCTCACCCCTCTGGCGGAACTCCTGCTCTATGCCGCAGACCGGGCTCAGCATGTGGAGGAAGTCATTAAACCGGCTCTCAGGGATGGAAAGTGGGTCATTTGCGATCGCTTTTCCGATGCCACCGTAGTTTACCAGGGGGTTGCCCGGGGACAGGACAGGAAGCTCATCGCGCTTTTGAATCAGGTTGTAACGGATGGAATTCGGCCCCACCTCACCTTTCTCCTGGATTGCCCCGTCGAGGTGGGGCTCAGCAGGGCGCTCGGGAGGAACATGAAGGGCCAGGACCGCTTTGAAAAAGAGGCTCTGTCCTTTCACCGTAAAGTGAGACAGGGTTATCTCGACCTCGCTCGCAAGAACAAAAAAAGGTTCGTCATCCTGGACGCGGCAGCAAGCCCCAAGGAAATCGAAGCGGAAATCTTCCTTTATGTCCAAGGCTTTCTGATGCGAAGCAAGGAGTTCTGTGCGGAACGTTTGAGGGCAGGATGATGAAGCGAAGCATCCTTCCTTTTTCACAGATCATTGGACAGGACAGAGCGATCCGTCTTCTCAAACAGGCGATCGGTCGGGAGAAAATGCCCCATGCTTACCTCTTCGTGGGCCTCTCCGGCTTGGGAAAAACGACCACGGCTCTGGCCATGGCCCAAGCATTGAACTGCGAAGCACCGCAGGCAAGCGAAGGGTGCGGCCGCTGCAAGTCCTGCCGCCAGTTGCTGAGCGGCAATCATCCGGATGTGGCGGTCGTCGAGCCGGATGGGCAAACCATCGGGATTGATCAAATCAAGGAGATCGAGCATTCCTTTGCATACAAGCCGCTTAACGGAAGATACCGGATCACCGTGGTCAATCCGGCTGAGGCGATGACCGGAGAAGCCTCCAATGCCTTTCTGAAAACGCTTGAGGAGCCCCCTGCAGGAAATGTGTTGATTCTGAATGCGACCGAACCTTCGGACCTTCTGCCCACCATCGTGTCCAGGTGCCAAAAAGTGGTTTTCAGAAGAATCCCGACCCCAGCCATCGAGCGCTGGCTCGTGGACCAAAAGGGGGTGCACCCGGAGAAGGCGTCGATTCTGGCGAGAATGTCAGAGGGCAGCGTGGGAAGGGCCCTGGAGATGGAGGAGAGCGGTTACCTGGAGAAACGCCAGGAGCATCTTCTCTCTCTCAGCACCCTCCAGAGGATTCCCCAGGAAGAAGCCCTGGACTGGGCCTCCCGCTTTGTAAAAAAGCGCGGAAAAGACGACCGCCAGGAAGAGATAGGAACCCTTTTGAGCTTGTGGAAGACCTGGTACAGGGATCTTCTTCTGCTCAAGGTGAAGGGGCCGGAGGAATTGCTGATCAACGTGGACTTGTCCCGTGAGTTGAAAATTGCAGCGGAAGCATTTATGATAGAGTCCTTGAGCTCCAGCCTCCTGGCTCTGGACCAGGCGGAAAAGGACCTGGTGCGGTTCAGAAATCAGGAGCTGATCCTGGAGAACGCGGTGCTGCGGCTGAAGCAGAACAGCCCTTCGACTCGGCAAACGGTTTCCGGCCGTGACCATCGTTCGGGATAGAGGCCAAACTCAAGGGAAATGGTTCGTGGCCTTATGATGACGAATTCAGAAGAATCCATCCGCACCGTTGAGGTGCAGCTTCTCAAGTACGGAAAAGTTCAGAGCTTTGATCCGAACGGCCTGACCCTTCAAAAGGGGGACCAGGTGCTGGTGGAATCGGATCTGGGGCTCTCGTTTGGGGTCGTGTGCGCCGACCCCAGACCCTCTTCTGCATCGGAGAAACCCGTGAAGAAGGTTGTCCGCATTGCAGGGGAGCAGGACCTCGACCGGTACGAAAAGAACTGCGAGTTGGAAAAAGAAGTCTACGCGTTCTGCTACTTCAAGATCAAGCAGCGGGGCTTGCCCATGTGTCTGGTCTCCGTGGAGTGCCTTTTTTCCGAGCCCAAGATCATGGTTTATTTCACGGCGGACGGCCGGGTGGATTTCCGGGAACTCGTCAAGGACCTGGTTCAGAAATTCCGGACGCGAATCGAGATGAGGCAGATCGGCGTGCGCCATCAAGCCAAGATGGTCGGGGGTCTGGGAACCTGCGGCCGCCAACTGTGTTGTACGAGCTTCCTGAACGGCTTTGCGCCGGTTTCCATCAAGATGGCCAAGGAGCAGAACATGTCCCTCAACCCTTCCAAGATTTCGGGGATGTGCGGAAGGCTCATGTGTTGCCTTGCCTATGAGTTCGATCACTATGAGAAGGCCAAGAAGGATCTGCCCAAGGTGGGCAAAAAGGTGAACACCGCCTATGGCATGGCCAAAGTGATTCGCCAGAATATCTTCAGAGAAAAACTGACTGTCCTTCTGGAGTCCGGAGAGGAAAAGGAGATCTCTTACAAGGAGATCGTCAGAGAACCGGTCCCCCAGAAGAATAACAATGCGTAAAGGGAGAAACCCGTTCAAACCTTGGAAAAGCCATTCTACATTACGACCCCTATTTACTATGTCAATGCAGCGCCTCACCTCGGGCACGCCTATACCACGATTGTGGCGGACGTGTTGAACCGCTTCCACCGGCTGTTGGGAATGGAGACCTATTTTCTGACGGGAACGGACGAGCATGGGGACAAGATCGTGGCCGCCGCGGAAAAGGCCGGCCAGGCCCCGAAAGAGTACGTGGATGCGGTGAGCGCCCAGTTCAGGGCGCTCTGGCCCAAGCTCAACATCACCCACAATGATTTCATCCGCACCACGGATGCGGGGCACCAGGATGTGGTGAAAATCATTCTGAACAGGGTGAAGGAAAAGGGGGACATTTATTTCAGCGATTACTCGGGCCTCTACTGCTTCGGCTGTGAACGTTTTTACACGGAGAGGGAACTGGTCGACGGGAAGTGTCCGGACCACCAGGTGGAACCCACCAAGATCAGCGAATCCAACTATTTTTTCCGCATGAGCAAGTATCAGGGCTGGCTCATCGATCACATTCAGAAACACCCGGATTTCATCCGGCCCGAGCGATACAGGAACGAAGTGCTGGCTTTTTTGAAGGAGCCGCTGGAAGACCTTTGCATTTCACGGCCCAAATCCAGACTCAGCTGGGGGATCACCCTGCCTTTTGATGAGAACTTCGTGACCTATGTGTGGTTTGACGCGCTCATCAATTACGTCTCCGCCCTGGGATACCCCGACGGCCCCTTGTTCAAGAAGTTCTGGCCCGTGGCCCAACACCTCGTGGCCAAGGATATCCTGAAACCGCACGGCATCTACTGGCCCTGCATGCTCCAGTCCGCCGGCATTGAGCCTTACCGGCACTTGAATGTTCACGGGTACTGGAACGTGCATCAGGGCAAGATGTCCAAGAGCCTCGGCAATGTGGTCAAACCCCTGGACCTTGTGGACATCTATGGTCTGGATGCCTTCAGGTATTTCCTGCTGAGGGAGATGGTGTTCGGCCTGGATTCCGACTTCAGCGAGGAGGCCCTGGTGGCGAGGATCAACTCCGACCTCGCCAATGATCTGGGGAATCTGGTGAGCCGAAGCCTCACCATGGTTCAAAACTACTACCAGGGACGGCTACCCGAGCCAGGGGTTTCGCAAACCGTCGACCAGGACATCCAAAGGGAAGCCTCGGCCTTGATCCGCCAGTACGCCGAGTTCATGGAAGAGCTGAGCCCGCACAAGGCGCTCATGGCGCTGTGGGAGTTCATGAACCGGTTGAACAAGTACATTGTCACGACCGAGCCTTGGGTGCTCGCCAAGTCCGACGGAGCGCGTCTGGCCACGGTCATGAATCATCTCGTGGAATCCCTCAAGGTCATTTCCGTGCTCCTGTGGCCGGTCATGCCGGAAACGGCGGAGACCATCCAGGATTTGTTGGGCCTTCCAAAAAAAGGAGGCGAGCTTGGACTTGAAGACATCCGCGAATGGGGCAGGGTGCGGCCGTCCAGGGCCATTGCCAAGGCGCCTCATCTTTTCCAGCGGATCGGCTCGGAAAGCCCCAAGGAGGGAACCGGCAAGAGCAAGGTGGAGGAGAAAAAAGAAGACCTTGCAAACAGAGCCTCCATCCAGGATTTTAAGAAACTCGACTTAAGGGTGGGGACGATTCAGTCGGCAGAACCTGTGCCCGGTTCGAAGAAGCTTCTCAAGATGCGGGTGGATATCGGCGAGGAGCGGACGATCGTCGCGGGGATTGCAGGTCGTTACGCTGAGGCGGATCTTGTGGGCAAGCAGGTGGTGGTGATTGCCAATCTGGAGCCCGTGAAGCTCATGGGGGTGGAGTCCAACGGGATGGTCCTTGCGGCGGAAGACGAGAACGGCGTCCACCTCTTGGCTCCCGACGCGCCCACCGCCCCCGGGAGCAAGGTGAGGTAGAGCCATAGGAGTGGCCAACGCAGTCTCTCAGCCATCGGATGTCATCTCGACCCCTTCGAGTGCCTCAGGCTAAACCCGCCTGAGGCGGATAAACCCCGGGAGAGATCCTGAAACCCTATGGGGAGCGCAAGATTTCTCGCATTCGCTCGAAATGAGAAATCTGACAAAGATTTGCTGAGACGCTGAACCGGAAGGCAAGGATGCGGCATCATGGAAAATCATTTCTCAAACCCTACACCGTCAACAGAAAGGAGGCCGAAAATGAAAAGAACGATCGTTGCTGCAGCAATCATGGGGATCTTTTCGATCATGTTCCTTCTCACATCTTTTCCGGCTGAGGCGCAAGACAAAATCGGATGGGTCGGTCCGATCTACAAGGAGTTGTCCGATAGCCTGACCAAGGGGTTCAAAGAGTATTACAAGAAGACCTACGACAAGGATATTACCATTACCTTTGTGCGGCCGGGCGGATGGCCGGTCTGCGTGGACAAAGTGAGAACCTGGGGCGACAAGCCGGATGCCGACGTCTTTTTAGGTGCAGGCGCTCCGGCCCATGAAGTGCTGAAGAAAGAAGGACGGATTGTCCCCTACCAGCCGAAGGGATCTGAGACGGTTCCTGCCGAATGGAACGGAATGAAGGTGAAGGATGCGGGGGATTACTGGGCGTGTTTTTCCCCCTGGATCGTCACAAACCTCTACAACGAAAAGGTGCTGAAGGCCTTGAGGCTCCCGCCGCCCAAGACGTGGAACGATATGTTGAACCCCATTTACAGGGGCAACATCATCCAGACCCTGCCCTACGCATCGGGCACGCAGCACGAAGTGATCGAGATTCACTTGCAGGCATTTGGAGAAGCCGAGGGCTGGAAATACAACCGTTTGCTGGCCGCGCAGCTGGCCCGTTTTTCAACAGGCAGCACCGATACCACCCAGCTTGTGTCTCGCGGGGAAGTCCCCATCGGCATTGCACAGCCGCAAATGAATGCCATGGTTGCACGCAAGGACGGGTATCCTGTGAGTGATCTTCTCCCCGACAAAACGATCCTGGTCCCGGAAGCCGTGGCGTTGCTCAAGAACGCCCCCAACGAAGCCGTGGGCAAGATCTTTCTGGACTGGCTCTTCAGTATGGAAGGGCAGAAGTATGTGCTGGAAGGCGGCTATTTTGCCGCAAGGAAGGACATTAGTTTCTCCGCATGGGAAAAAGAAGGCGTCGCCATGGCCAAGCACGCCAAGGAGGCGCTGGGGGTGGATTCGTTCTGGGACCTGAAGGTCGGTTTCATCAATTATGACCTGGATCTGGCGGCAAAGCGATGGGATGAGGTCAACCGCTACTTCGAATTCCAAATCTACAGGAAGGCGGGCGAACTCAAGAGCAGCCTGTTTTTGATCGAGGAGGTCGAAGGAGAGGTGAATGCGGCAAAGGCCAAGAAGGTGAACGTGACCAAGGCAGAGGCCAAGATCAAGGAGGCCAGAAAGCTCTTTGAGATGGATGGAGATTACGCATCGGCCCGCCTGGCTGCGTCCCAGGCGCGGGCTCTGCTGGCAGCGCGCTGAAAGACTCTCTGATGCTGGAAGACGGGCGGGTTCACCGCCTCGCCCGCCTTCATGAAATCCTCTGAAAGGATGCCCCATGTCCCGCGGCAATTTCTCTTTGACCGCTTTTCTGTGGGCGGTCATTGTCCTACTGGTGGTCTACCCTCTGTCCATTCTCGTGGTGGAAAGCTTCAGGCTCGCGGAATCCGGGGGCTGGGGTATCCATAACTACCTGGAATTTTTTCAAGACACTTACTACCTCAAAACATTCTCGAACACTTTTTTGCTGAGCACCCTGGTGCTGGTGACCACCACCCTGTTCGGAATCCCCCTGTCCTACATTCTGGCCAGATATCGGCAAAGGGGAAAGACCCTCTTCACAGCGCTTATTCTCTTGCCCATCGTTTTGCCCGCCTATGCCGGTGTTTTTGCCTTCGTCATCTTTTTCGGCAAATTCGGAACCCTGAATCTTCTCCTGATGGATTATGGGATCATCCGCACGCCCATCAATTTCATCTATGGACTTCATGGGCTGGTCTTCGTCCAATCCTTGCACCTGCTCCCCTTTATTGTTCTCAGCCTTTCCGCGGGGTTCACCACCATAGACCCCTCTTTTGAGGAGGCCGCCGAGGTGGAAGGGGCAAGCGGGTTCCGGCGCTTTATCACGGTCACCTTACCTCTGTGCACTCCGACCTATCTGGCCGGTGCCGTGATCGTGTTCCTGTGGCCCTTTACGGATTGGCTCACTCCCATGATTCTGGGGCAGGTCGATTTTCTCCCCTCCGTGGCCTACATCAACATCGCCTATCACTTCACGGATGTGCATCGCAAGTACATGGGGATCGTGGCGGTGGTGATTTCTTCCTTGGTGTGTATTTCCCTGTTTCTGGTCGCCAGGTGGTGGGTGGAGAGGAAAAAGTACACCGGGCTCTCAAAAGGGACCACTTCCGAAGGACGGGTGATTGAGCCGGGGCCCGTGATCCGAAGTCTTTCCACCCTGTACACCTTGTTTATTTCAGCCCTCGTCCTACTGATTCCGATCGTGCTGGGGCTGGCGGCTTTTTCCAGAAGATGGGTCTTTGAGCCGTTTCCGACTCATTGGACTTTGGAAAATTTCAGGGCCATCCTGCTGGAGTCCCCGCTCCTGATACAGAATTCCTTTGTGTTCAGTTTTATCGCGCTGCTCTTTGGAATGGCTTTCGGCCTTCCGGCCGCCTACCTGATCGTTCGCACCCGTGTGCGGGGCAAAGACGCGCTTGACTTTGTGATCACCCTCATGCTGGCGTTTCCGGGCATCGCGGTGGGAGTCAGTTACATGCTGGGATTTTGGGAGGGGCTCCTCCCCCTGGCCACCCACTGGATCATCATGCCGCTGGCCCTGTTCGCGCGGCGGCTGCCTTACTTTCTTCGCATGGCACACTCTTCCTATTTACAACTGGATGTATCGCTGGAAGAGGCTTCCGAGGTGTCGGGCGTAGGCAAATTCAGGACTTTTTTTTATATCTCTTTGCCGTTGCTGCTCAAGGGAGTGCTGGTCGGGGTGGTGATGTTTTTCATCATGGCCTTCCAGGAGATTTCCACCGCCATTTTCCTCTACCGGGGAGGATGGGAAACCCTGCCCATAGGCATTTACTTGAACTGGCACCGGGGCATGGAATTCGGAATCGCCGCAGCCATGGCTTTTTTGATGATCGTGATCACCTTCATCCTGCTCCTGATCATTTCAAGGGTCGGCGGGGGCGTTCTGAAAGCGGCCTGGGGTCCCGGCACCAAGTGATCAAACGCAGTGCGACATCGTGTCCGCCCCGGCGCGAACCTTAGAGGAGATTCATTCGATGGCCTTTATTGAAATCAGGAACCTGTTCAAGCGCTTCAAGAAAGTCGTGGCCGTCAACCACATCCATCTTGAAGTGGAGCAGGGAGAAATGCTGACGCTTCTTGGGCCCAGCGGATGCGGCAAGACGACCACCCTCCGCTGCATCGCGGGCTTGGAAAAACCGGAAGAGGGCGACATCCTCATCGACGGAAAACCGATGCTCTCTCAGGGATTTGTTCCGCCTTCCAAGAGGGGCATCGGCATGGTCTTTCAGAACTACGCGGTGTGGCCCCACATGAAGGTCCTTCACAATGTGGGATATGGACTGACGCTCCAGAAGATTCCCAAGCCGAAGATCCGGGAAATGGCGCTGCAGGTGTTGGACCTGGTCGGGCTGAAAGGGCTGGAAAACCGATACCCGTCGCAGCTGAGCGGCGGGCAGCAGCAGAGAGTGGCCCTGGCGCGGGCGCTGGTGAGAAATCCCAAGGTGCTCCTCCTCGATGAACCTCTGAGCAACCTGGATGCCAAGCTGAGAGAAAAAATGAGGTTTGAGATCAAAAGCCTGGTCAAGCGCATGGGCATCACGTCGGTCTACGTGACCCATGATCAGGCCGAGGCCATGGTCATCTCCGATCGGATCGCGGTCATGGATTCCGGGAACGTGGCGCAGATCGGTACCGCGGAGGAGATCTACAAAAAGCCGGCCAACCGGTTTGTAGCGGATTTCATCGGCACCATGAACTTCATTCCCGGGGAGGTCGTCGAAGTGCTCAAGGATTCGGGCGTGGTTTACGTGCGCGCCGAGTTCAAGGAGAAGATTCTTTGCCGGACGAATACCCTCGAAAGAATGACCCCGGGGCAGGCGGTCTACGTGTCCATTCGTCCTGAAGATGTGGACGTACTGGCTGAACCCGCCCCGGCCCGTGAAAACGTTTTCAAGGGCACGATTGCCCACAAGGCCTATTTGGGAAACTTTCTTTACTTCTTCGTGACCGTCCACAACACCATGATCCGGGTGCAGGTGCCTCACCATTTGCCGCAGGAGGAGGGACAGGAGCTGATGCTCTCTCTTGATCCTCAAAAATGCGTGATCCTGTCGTGAGGAATGCGTCGCTCTTGCGCTGCGTGGAGTGAAGCATGAGGTGCGGGGTCGGAAGCCGGCGGGCCAGAGCTGTCACGAAATGGGTGTCGACCGGACTCGGGCTTGTGGCCATCGGAACGATCCTCCCCCAGTTCCTGTCTTGCAGCACGATCTCCAAAACCTATCGCTACACCAAGACGACCGTCGGGCTGGCGGTGGGAGCCGGCAAGCTCGTGTACAAGGTGGGCGAATTCACCTTCACCGTGGTCACGGCGCCCTTGGACTGGCCCCTGACCCATGAGGAGATTGAAACCATAGACGGTCTCCCGCCGAAAGAGGCGATCAAGCAGGGCCGCGTCAAGAACGCGCCATACGTGGTGAACGGCAGAAAATACGTTCCCATGTCCGTGGAGAAGGCGGAAACCTACCGGGAACGGGGGGTGGCCTCATGGTATGGATATGAAACAAGGAGCAAACCGGGAGGGCACATGACGGCCAACGGGGAGGCCTTTGATCCGGACGGCCTGAATGCAGCCCACAAACACCTGCCCCTGCCGACCCACGTCAAGGTGACCAATCTGGAGAACGGCCGCTCGATTCTCCTCCGGGTCAACGACCGCGGCCCCTTTGTGGAGGGAAGGCTCATTGACCTGAGCGCAGGGGCGGCGAAGCGGCTCGGTTTCTACGAAAAGGGGACCGCGAGAGTGCTCGTGGAGACCATCCCGGTGGAAGGGTGAGCCCACGGACGGCTGTAAACTCATTTCTGGGCGAAATACTTCACGTCGCCCCTATTCTCAAAAAGGGAGTCTTGAGTCCAGAGGGCGGCGGCGAATTCTCTTGCCGTTGCGAGAATCACGCTATCCGCCGTTGGAAGATGATGCGTCGGCGCTTCTCTTGAGTCTCTTCATCGACCACCGGAACCACTTCCGTGAAGGAATAAAGACCAGTGCAGCCAAAGCGGCGAACACGGCCGCATACAGGAAAGACACCGGCTCCCCGAAGTTCCCGTCCGGGCCGCCGAGAAGGCAAACCAGCGACCAAAGCCCCAGCAGCCCACCCAAGGCCATGGCCAGTAGGGAAAGAACCGTACTAAGGACCCTCAGGGCTTTCATCTCATGCGACCTACAGGGTCCCCTTTCGCAGGAGGGTTTGGATGATTTCGGCGAAGCCTTCGCCGCCTTCCTGAGTTGCGACATAGGCAGGGAGGTGTTTCATGCGGTCGGAGAAGTGGATGATGTTCTTCACGCCGGCGGCATGCGGGAAATACTCGAACATGGGTTCGTCATTGGGGGAATCCCCGCAGAAAAGGAAGCGATCCCTGTGCTCGTCCAACGGGATCCCCCATTGCTCCTGAACAAAGAGTTTCGTCATTTGGAGTTTGTCGTACTCCCCAAACCAGCCGTTGACATGAACCGATGAGACTTTGCACGTGGCGCCGTGTTTCTTGAAGATGCCGCAGATTTTTTCCACCTCGGTCCAGGGCAAAGGCGTCACGTCTTCACAGTAATCAATGGCCAGGTCTGTTTCCCTGTAAGGCTGGTCGCTGGCAAGGGCAGTGCCTGGGACGGAGCGCAGGATTTCTTCTTTCACCAGGCTTAAACGCCGCCGCTTCTCCTCCCGCACAGGATCAGGATCCATGAATCGCTTCCTGAGCTTCTTCTCTTGAAGGTCATACCAGAAATAGAAAGCGCCGTTTTCTCCCACAACCCCGTCCACCGGCCACATGCGGGCGATGTGATCGCACCATCCGGCAGGCCGGCCTGTAATGGGGACCCCCTTCAATCCCGCTTCGTTGAGGGACCAGATGGCCTGGAACGGCTTGGGGCCCATTTTCCCGCGAGTGGTGAAGGTGTCGTCAATGTCGAAAAAGACGCCCAGAAGGGTCTTGGCGACGCTCGCAGGAAAATTGTGTAAAGGGCGCATCATGCGGGTTCCGTTAGGCCACTTCTCCTGTCACCACCCACTCCACCGATTGTGAAGAAGCCCCTGTTTTGAGCAGGGTGCCGATGGGAGGGATTTCGGAAAGACAGAGTTCCTTCACTTGTTTCATGACCTCGGGGATGAGAGCGAGTGGGACGGGGCAAGTCGTCTTGACCGGAATCATCTTTGTTCCCGTGGCCGTGTCACTTCGGACGGTGGTGGTGATGACCCGGAGGGGAGCGACCATCTCCTGCTTGGCAAAGGCCTCCCCCTTCGGGCATCGCGCGCCGTTCACCTCCACTCCGTCGGTTTCCAGGTCGCAGCATGCCGGGCACACGATGCAGGTGTAGCGTTTTGCCTTTTCCTTATTTAAGGGCTTTTCCGGCTTTTTGCGCTTGCTCTTTTTCTCCGGAGTTTTTTCCATTGTTCTCAAGCTCTCGCCAAGGACAAAGGGGCATCTGTCCCTTTGTCCCTCCCTTTTCCCAGGGATCGGCCCAGCTTTTCTCCGTCCTTGGTCACCCAGTCCACCAAGTCGTGCACATAGTCGGCATTGCCTGCAACGTGGATTCCGTCTCCCGGCTCGATCCCGGCATCGATCAGAAGATCTCTTTCAGGGATCAGACCTACAGAGAAGAGCAGGGTGTCGCAAGCCATCTCGTTTTCTTTGCCCGTGGCGTTGTCCCGGTATCGAATCCCTTCCACCCTGTTCTTGCCCATGATTTCCAGGGTTTCGTGGCTAAGGTAGAGAGGTATGCCGAAGTCATCGAGACACTGGATCTTGTTTCTCACAAGGCCGGAGAGGTGGTCCAGGATTTCAAGGACCGCCAGGACCTTCGCGCCCTCCAGGGTCATCCGTCTGGCCATGATCAGACCGATGTCACCCGACCCGATGACGACCACGTTCTTTCCCGGAAGGAGACCATGGATATTGACCATTTCTTGAGCAAGGCCGGCCGTGAAAATGCCTGCCGGCCGAGTCCCCGGGATGGTGAGCATCTCGCGGGTTCTTTCCCGGCACCCTGTAGCCAGGACAAGGTGATCGGCGGACGCGAGGAACTCTCCTTCAGGACACACAAAGATCACTTCTTTCTGACCTGTGATCTTGTGGACAAAGCTTCGGGTTTTCACCTCCACGCCCGCCTGTTGAAACAGCTTGTGGTAGCGGGCCGCGTACTCCGTTCCTGTCAACTCCTCTTTGAAATACCTCAGCCCGAATCCCACGTGGATGCACTGGTTGAGAATGCCCCCTAGCCTTGGGTGTCGCTCCAGGAGCAGGATCCTCTTCAGACCGGCATGGGATGCCCCCACGGCGACCGCCATGCCTGCAGGTCCGCCTCCGATGATGACGACATCGTAATGGTTATAGGTCAACATATCCGATCCCGGCAGAAAATTCGAATAAGGGAATCTCGGAATGATGGGAATAGAGAAAACAGAAACGAGAAGACAGGAGACAGGAGGGAAACACCAAGAAGCGAATGATGTAAGTTTTTGCCCATTCCGTGTCTTTCAACCCATTCTTCCAATAGTCCATCACTCCAGCTTCCTATCCTTTGATCAGCTCCGTTCCTTTGCCTCTCTTGGAGATGGCTTCGTAGGGGATCTGGAGCTCCTCAGCCATGATGGACATGATCTTCATGGTGCAGAAGGAGCCATGACATCGACCCATTTGGGTCCGGGTCCGGAACTTGATCCCGTCCAGAGTGCGGGCGCCTCGCCGGATGGCTTCCTTGACCTCGGCTTTGGTCACGAGTTCGCAACGGCAAACGATTTCACCGAAATCCGGATTCTTCCTGATGAGGTCGTTTCGTTCCTTGTTGCCTAGGAGGCGGAATCGCGGAATCGCTTTTCTTTCTCGGATGTACCCTTTCCTGGGAGCAAGATCGACCCGCTCGCCCAGCATCTTGACGACCTGTTCCGCAATCGCAGGAGCTGCCGTGAGGCCCGGAGACTGGATTCCCACAAGGTTGATGAAGCCTTCCCGGTCCTCCCGGATGTGAAAATCGCCTTCTTTTGTGGTGGGCCTCACCCCCGCAAAGGAAGCGATGATCTGATCGTCGTTCAGGGCGGGAATCAGTTTCTTCACACTGGCCAGGACAGCCAATTTGCCGGACCGGCTCGTGGAGTGCTCTTCGCAGTCCGAAACCGCTTCTGCCGTGGGTCCGATCATGGTGTTGCCGTCAACGGTGGGGATCACCAAAACGCCCTTGGTTTCTTTTCGAGGCAGAGGAAAGATGACCCGCCTCGTGAGCCAGGCGGCATGCCGGTCCAGGAGGTATTCTTCTCCTTTCCACGGCAGGATACTCGGCACCTCGATGCCTGCCATCCTGGCGACCTTGTCCGAGTAAAGGCCGGCTGCATTGATCACGGTGCTCGACGTGAAAGTTCCCTTTTCGGTCTGCACGCGCCAGGATCGCTCGACCTTCTGGATTCCGGTCACCTCGTGATCGCAATAGATGCGCACGCCGTTGGCCTCCGCCTGTTCTGCGAGGGCATAGACGGTCTCGTAGGGGTTGATGACGCCGGCGGTAGGGCCAAGAAGGGCGAACTGGATCTCTTTGGACAAACTCGGCTCATGCTCGTCGAGCCAACGCCTGTTCATAATCTCAAGCCCGGGAATTCCGAGTTGCTCTCCAATGGCTTTCATCCGATGCAGTCCTTCCAGTTCTCCGGGAAAGGCGACGACCAACTCTCCCACCGGAAGCAGGGGAAAGTCCAGGGTCTTGGCGAGTTCCTTGTAGAGCATGTTCCCCCTCACGGCAAGGCACGTTTTGAGTGCCCCGGGATCACTCTGAAAACCCGTGTGCACAATACCGCTGTTGGCCTTGGAGACCCCGAAACTCAGCTCGGTTTCCTTCTCCAGAAGCGCGATATCCAGCCGGTACTTGGCGAGTTCGTAAGAGAGGCAAGCGCCCACAATGCCGCCGCCGATGATGAGGACGTCTGCTTTCAAATGCTTTCCTTAAATTAGAAACCCTGGCAGCCATATCCCGATGCAGGGCAATTTTTCTACCAGGGTTTTTCGCTATTTTTATTTCACCGCAAATCCATGAAGAATCGCCTTGAATTGCAAAGTTCTTTAAGCTCTTACCCTTGTTTTGTCAAGGGATTCCTCCGTCCAAGGGGTTATGCTTGAATCGTGGGGAAGAGTGTGATTTATTCGGTTACGGAGGTGCGCTTATGGGAAAATTCACGGTGGCGACCTTTAATGCAAACTCCATCCGGGCCAGATTACCGTCGGTCCTGGAATGGTTGAAGAAACAAGGGCCGGATGTGCTCTGCCTCCAGGAATGCAAAGTGCAGGACAAGGATTTCCCCTTCGGGGCGTTTGAATCCATAGGGTACACGGCCTTGTACCGGGGGCAAAAATCTTACAACGGCGTGGCCGTGATCACAAGGCATCCTGCCGGGGGCATCCGCACAGGCCTTTACGAAGGGGTGGAGGAGGAAGCCCGGTTCATCAGTGCCACGATCCGCAAAATCGAAGTGGTCAATGTGTATGTGCCTCAGGGAGTCGCACCGGGAACGGACAAATTTGAATACAAGCTTCGCTGGTTAAAGGATCTCCTAGCTCACCTCGGTCGGCACTACACCCCTAAGACCCCCTTGCTTGTCGCCGGGGACTTCAACGTCGCTCTGGAGCCCAGGGACGTGTACGATCCCGAGGGGCTTCGAGGAGAGGTGGGTTTTCACCCTGAGGAGCAGAACATTCTGAAAAGCTATCTGTCCTGGGGCCTGGTTGACCTTCTCCGCAAGCATCGGCCTGAGGCAGGCCTTTACACGTTCTGGGATTATCGGATTCCCAATGCCCTGAAAAGAAAAATGGGATGGCGCATCGACTACATTTTCACGACGCCGCCCCTGGCGCAGAAATCCAGGAACGTCTGGATCGACCTGGAGGCCAGGACCGCTGAGAAGCCCTCGGATCACACCTTTCTCGTGGCGGAGTTCGATCTGTAGGACAGGAAGAGATAGAGGAGCACTTCGTTCGAGGATGGCTTCGCTTGAGGGAAGAGGGTCGAAAGGGCAGGGCGGTCCTTCATCTGCGATCTTTCAGATCGCGTTGGACGGGCACAGATGGAAGACAGGGCAACGCTCGTGCGCCGGTTTCCTGGCCTTGCACACCTCGCGGCCATGATAGATCAGGAGGTCCGAAAAGCGGCGCCACCTCTCCTTGGGCAGCAAACTCTCCACATCTTTTTCGATCTTGTCGGGGTCTTCGTGGTTCGTAAGACCAAGCCTCACGGAGAGCCTCTTGACGTGAGTGTCCACGACCACACCGGGAACATCAAAGACCGCTCCGAGCACACAATTGGCCGTTTTTCGCCCCACCCCGGGTAGTTTTAACAACTCCTCCATGGTAGAGGGCACTTTGCCTCCGTAGAGGTCGACAAGACCCTGGCAGCATCCCTTGATGGATCGGGTCTTGTTCTTATAAAAGCCCGTCGGCCGAATATCCTCTTCAAGCTCCGCAATAGGGACCTTCAAGAAGTCTTCGGGTTTTTTGTATTTCTTGAACAAGGTCTTGGTGACGGTGTTCACCTGTTTGTCCGTGCATTGAGCAGAGAGAATGGTTGCAATGAGCAGCTGGAAGGCATTTCGATATTCCAGGGCCGTCTTTTCGTGTGTGTAGAGGGGATCTAAAATGTCAAAAATAAGCTTGGCTCTCTTCTGCTTCTGTCTCAGGCTTTCCATGGGGCTCCTTTCAGGAGAGTGGGGAGTTCATCCGCCTCCGCCACGGATGAACCGGATGAAAGAGCGGGAACTTCGCTTGATGCAAGTGTTGAAAGCGAAGAAAGTATAGGAGAGAAAGAACGATGGGTCAAGCGGGGAACAGAAAAAGGAGAGAGTGAAAGGCTGCTTTGACTTGCCATTTCAAACAAAGCGTAGTATACTGTTTCTTAATTTGACTCAATTTCCTTTTTTTGAAGGTTGAGCTTACCCCGGCGCAAGGAGGTGTGCCGCTGGAGGGGTCATGTTGCTTTACAAAAAGAAGGAGCTATGACAACGCTTTACATCATCGACGGGCAGGAAAAGAGGAAGGCTCTTGAATTCAGCGGGGAATCGCTCGTGGTGGGCCGCTCTGCAGAGAGTGATCTTCGCATCATGGATCCATTTGTTTCTCGCAAGCACTTAAAAATCTCCAGAAAGGGAGAAAAAATCTTCATCCAAGACCTCAACAGCCGGAATGGAACTTTTGTGAATGGGGAGCCGATCCGTCCAGGTGTGGACATTGAACTCCCTGAAGGCGTTCCGGTGGTCATGGGCATGACTGTGCTATGCCTGGGAGAGGCGTGTGCTGAAGAAATCGAAGATTTTCTCATCTCAATGGATGCCTCGGGCTTGAGCCAGGAGGAGCCCGACGATCTGGGGGAAGACCGTCCGATGACGGCTCAAAGAAACATGGAACTCATGCTTAAGGTGTCCGATCTCCTGACCAGGCCGAAGGATATCCATCACATTCTCAGGGAGATCCTGGATTGCGTGTTTGATCTTCTTATCAGGATTGACAGGGCGGCGATCATTCTTCTGGATCCTGAAAAAGGGCATATCAAGGAAGTGATTCATCGCAGGAGAGAAGGCGTCGAAGACCTGCGTATCAGCACTGAAATCCTGGAACACGTGATACAGCTCAAGGAAGCTTTCATGATTTCAGATGCGGAAAGGGAAGCGGAAGAGAACGTACCTGAAACCCTCAAGCTTTTGAACGTCAAGTCTGTAATGTGTATCCCTTTGATAAATCGTGGGAAATTAAGCGGCCTCCTGTATGTGGACTCCATAAAAAAACCTTATGGATTTCGAGGCGAGGATTTGCACCTGTTGAGCAATATGAGCAATCCCGTGGCCGTCGCCATAGAAAACGCGTTCAAACAAGCCCGCGCTACTTAGATGAGGGGATAATCAAGTTACTCGGGTCTTCGTTATGGACAAAGCACCCAAGGCATCCGTTTCAAACAGCTAACCTGTTACAATAAAAGGATATTGACCTTGGGGTTGTTTTTGTATTAAAATAGCAATAATTAGCCAATTTATTCAAAATCTCCTTTTGCTTTCTTTAGTCCGTCGATTCATGAATTCGATGAAGTTTTTATTCCATCAGGACTTAGTGCCGGGGGAGCCATTGCTCAGGGTTGCTCTCGTTGGATGCGTCACCGTCATTGCGACTCGAAGCACAAAGTGAGGAGCTCAGGGTATGCCGAAGATTTACATCATGAACGGGCCCGATAAAGGCCGATCTTTTGAAGTGGACGAAGATGCGGTTTTTATCGGCCGGGCACCTGACAACGAAATTTCCATCAAGGATAAATCGATTTCCCGCAAACATTTAAAAATCGTCAAAAGGGCAGAGAGATATTACGTCACCGACTTGGGCAGCAAGAACGGAACATTCATCGACGGAAAACGGGTAACCTCTGGAAAGGAATACGAATTGAGGGAAGGCATCCCGATCGCCGTGGGTAAAACGTTTCTCTCTGTGGGCAAAGCCTATCCCGACGATGTGCTTGCAGTTCTTGATTCTATTGATCTATTCAAGGAGCTCGATGAAGAAGGAAGAGACGAGGTCAAGGACCGGCCTTTCACGGCCAAAAGGAATATGGACTTGGTCTATAAGGTCTCCAGTGTGCTCATGCAGTCCCTCAATATGAAAGAAGTTATGGAGAGGATCCTTCATTACATCCTTGAGCTGCTCAAGCGCATAGACCGAGGAGTGATCATTCTGATCGACCAGGAAAGCGGTGAGCCCTCTGATGTGATATCCATCGTCAAGGCGAGCAAGGACGAATGCAAAGCAGCCTACAGCCGGACCATCGTGGAGCGCGTGATCAAGGAACGGAAGCCTATCTCTATGCTCGATACGCTCGAAGAGAAAGAAATCAACCTGTCTGAAAGCATCAGGGTCAGCGGAATTCGATCCATCATGTGTGTGCCGCTGATCAGCAGGGCGAAGGTCATGGGGGTTATTTATGTAGATTCGGTGAACAAACCTCATGGCTTCCGAAAGGAAGATCTGGACCTGCTCACTGCCCTGAGCAGTCCGGCTGCCGTGGCCATAGAGAACTCCCTGCTTTATTCAAAATACCGCAGTGGCATGAGCTAAAGGAACCTACCGGACTGATATATCAACTTCAGCGGCCCGCGGGCCGTTTTTTTGTTTGGACACAGATCAGTCTGTGGTAAAAAACACTGAGCTTTGAAGATGGATGCGTTCGTAAATGCTCATGACACGTTGATCTTGTCGCCCCCGCGCATAAATGCGCCAGAGGCGCACAAGAATGTAGGGGCGGGCTTCACGCCCGCCCGCGGGAGGGGGTAAACCCCTCCCCTACGGGTGCATTTTCACGGTAAAAGTCCCCCAGGCCGTCACTCCCGCGAAGGCGGGAGTCCAGAAGCGCTTGAAAAGACTGGATTCCCGCCTGCGCGGGAATGACAAAAAAGAGCGATTTTTGACGTTTTACGAATGCATCAAGATTGAGCAGGAGCTTGGATCTGTTTGCGACTTGCGTGAGGAGCGAAAAAAGACGTGGAAGTGAGAGTGGCAGAAAAGGTTTTCCAGAACTTTCCCCTTTTTCGAAGAGGAATCGTGGTGGCGTCAGGGCTTCAGAACAAGGGAGGTTCTCAGGAGCTGGAGAAGCTTCTCCAGGAGGCGATCGAATCGACCTACCGGCGGGCCCTTGATCTCAAGGCCGACCCGAGGATTGCGGCCTGGAACGAAGCTCACAGGCAATTCGGGTCCAATCCCAACAAATTCCCTCCCGCCCATGTTGCGTTAATCAAGCGGGTTCAAAAACCTGGCGCCCATCTTCCCTTTGTCAACAAGATCGTGAGCATCATGAACATCAATTCCGTCGGGGACGTGATTCCGGTGGGAGGAGATGATGTGGAGCGTGCCGGGAAATGCCTGGAACTCTGCTATGCCTCAGGTCAGGAGACCTTTGTTCCCCTGGACTCTCCCGAGACGACGGAGCACCCGACTCCAGGGGAAATCATCTACGCGGCGGCAGACTCCGGAAAAGTGATGTGCCGGCGATGGAACTGGCGCAACGGATATGAGACGCGCATCACCGAAGAGACGCAGGTGATGGTGATGAATATTGATGGGCTCGGAGAGGAAAGCGAGTCCAGGGCAGCCGGAACCAGGGACCGGGTGGCGGCGATGCTGGAGAAGTTCTGCGGGGCTCGAACCGTTACGGCCATGCTCTCCCCTGCTCAGCCCTCTTTTCGTTTCGAAATGTGAGCGTCTTATCCAATCAAAGTTTCTTCAAGAAGGAGGTTAGGGAACAGAAATGTCTCAGAGATCAAAAAACGGTTTGACGCTTGGCCTCATCGGCGGTCTGTTGATCGCGCTATTCAGCTTTATGACCACCGATACAGCCCAGGCAAGGCCTTTTCGGATGGGCGTGCTTCCTGACAAAGGCGCAAAGTTTGGATGCGGCACCTGTCATGTGAATACGTCCGGCGGCGGGCCGAGAAACGTTTTTGGCCAGGACTATGAAAAGACGGCGATGAAAGCAGGGGACAAGTACATCCCAGAGCTGGGCGCCATGGATTCCGACAAAGACGGTGCCACCAATGACCAGGAGTTCGCTGCGGGCACCCATCCGGGGGATGCGGCGTCAAAACCTGCTCGCTGAGACGCTTTTTCTGGTGGTAAGGACCGCGGCAGGATGAGAAAAGCCCGGCTTTTCATGGCGATGTTGCTGTGCCTCGCTGTGCCCGGCCTTTCATGGGCCAGGGCTCTGATGCCGGGCATGCCCTGGAGTGTGTACCTCTACGAAGCGGGTCGCCTGTCGGCGCTCCTCGCTTTTGTGCTCATCTTCTTTCAGTACGTCTGGATTTCGAAGATCCCTTGGATCGAGCGGGACCTTGGACCGGCGGCTCTTTTCAAGCGTCACAGGAGATGGGGCGCAATCGCTTTCGGCCTGCTCCTGAGCCATCCCGCGCTCCTCATTCTTTCGGAGAGGTTCCAGGGATATGCCTCCCCCATGTCCCCGATCAAAATCCTCGGTGTGCTGACGCTGGTTGTTCTTACCATAGCGGCGCTCACGGCCTTGCTTGCGAGAAGACTTCATCTCAAGGTTCAGACCTGGAAGAGAGTTCACAAGGCAGCATACCTGGTCTTCCCTCTGGGAGTCGTTCACAGCCTGCTCATCGGAACCACGCTGCAAAAAGGACCGTCCAGGATCCTCTGGCTGATCATGGCAGCCGCTTATCTCGCCATCGTGTCTTACAAAGCGATGAGTAGGTCTCAGCTCAAGCGTCCCGCATGAAGCGCCTCCTGGCGGCGGGCAGTGAATCCCAGTAAGCAGAAAGCAGTAGGCAGGGGTCTCCGCTGCTTACTGCCTTCTGTTGTAACAGTTTAGCTCTTTGAAATGGATGGCTTGGGCCACGGGGGTCTCTCTAAAAACAGAAGAACGAAGATGCCACACCCCAATGGCCGGCTTTGGGCCATGGGTGAGGCGGGCGGAGGGCTACCGGGGAACTCTCCATCGAATCTCCAGCGGACAGGTACCGAGGAGACCCTGGTCGCCTCCGGCGCCGCCGAAGGCGGGTAAACCTCGCCGCCCGCCTTTGCTACCCCTTCGTTTCAGGGTCTTTCCCGCACACTCTTCGTTTTCTGTTTTTAGAGAGACCCCCGTGGCCCTTTTCTGTGTTTATTTCAAAGAGCTAAACTGTTACCTTCTGTTTACTTCTCTTTGCTGGTGCGCCGATCAGGGAGCATCGCGATCAGTCCGACCGTGAGCAATGGAAGGACCGAGACGCCGGCGAGCACAGGCGCTATGGAGAAGAGGTCCGCCAGCTTGCCTGCAAGAGGCGTCATCATCCCTCCGGTTCCCCATGCCAATCCCATCATGAGACTCGAAACCATGGATTTTCCCTTGGGCGCAATTTCCTGAGCCATGGTCACGCCGAGAGGCAAGGAAGCCATGACGAAAAACCCTGCGAGAAAAGAGCACCCATACGCCCAGTCCCCGGGAAGGAGAAGAAGGAGAACCAGACTGGGCGTGGAGAAGCCATGGGTTACATAAAAAACGGGTTTGAACCCGAACCGATCGGAGAAATGCCCGGCAGCCACTCCGCTGAGAGCCCCGGCCACGGTGAAGAGAGAAACGATGGCGCCTATGGAGATCAGGGAGAAGCCCTGCTGACTGTAATAGATCGGAAGGAAGGTCATAAAGACCTGCCCGGCGAAAGAACGCAGGACCATGATCCCCCAGATGAGGGCGATGGGTTTCCAAACGCCTCCAAAGGCTTCCTTCATAGACCCCACGAAACCGCGGCCGGCCAGGCCTTCTGCGGTGGGAATAGGGACGATCCTGTAGAGCAAAACCGCGAGAGCCAGTCCGAAGACCATGGTCACCGGAGAAGCTTCCAGCCCGTAGGAGTGAACAAAAAAGGCGATGAAGATCGGACCCAGGCCAAAGGAGAGGGTGCCTCCCAGGTTGAACAGAGCCATGCAAAGGCCGAAGTGGGACCCCGCATACTGGGAAACCATGCCGGCTGCGGTGGGGTGGAACATGGACACGCCGATGGACCCTATGGAGACGAAAAGGAGCAATACCCAGTAGGAAGGCGCCACCCCGATCAGGGGCAAGAACACCGCGGCCAGGAGCGGGCCGCCGAGAATGAAAGCCCGAGTGTGATAGTGGTCCGCAATGTAGCCTGCCGACGGCTGGACCACGAAGGCCAGGAAGCGGCTGATGCCCGCAAGGAGCCCGACTTGGGTCAGGGTGAGTCCGAGTTTGTCCACGAAAAGGGGAAGAAGAGGCGTCAGGAAAGCGGCATAGAAGTCGCCGGTGAAGTGAACCAGGGACAAGGCAAAAATGACTTTGGCATTCGCTTTGGTCGTCATGGCGGAGTGCGCTGTGGAACACCGTGCCATTAGACCCCCAGGCGTTGGAAGTCAAGGATATAATAGAGGGACAGAGGCACAAAGGCACAATTAAGAATTGACAGGGGAAAGAGGTTTTGACTATATTTCCCACTGATCTCAAGGATTTCTTGGCGGGAGCGTTAACCGGTTATGAAAATCATCATCGGATCGGATCACGCTGGTTATGATCTCAAAGAGCTGTGCAAGGCTCATCTGCTTCAAGGCGGGGAGCATCAGGTGACGGATGTGGGTGTTTTCAGCCGCGACTCCTCCGATTACCCGAAGATCGCCAAGGAGGTGGCAGCCGGGGTGAGCCGAAAGGAATACGACCGGGGTCTGCTCATTTGCGGCACGGGAATCGGCATGTCCGTCACAGCAAATCGATTCAGGGGGGTGAGGGCGGCTTTGTGTCAGGACGTCTATTCTGCGAAGATGAGCAGGCTCCACAACGATGCGAACATTCTGGCCATGGGCGGCAGGGTCGTGGGCCCGGGCGTTGCCCTGGAGATCCTGGACGTGTTTCTGAAGACGGAATTCGAGGGAGGCCGGCACCAGAGAAGGCGGGACCTGATTGATGACTGAGCAAGTGGCTGTGCAAGAGCTGAACTTGAAGCGGACGGACCCGGAGGTGGCGGCGGCCATTGAAGCGGAGATCAGGCGGGAGAAGAGCACGCTGGTGCTGATCGCTTCCGAGAATTACGCCTCCCGGGCGGTGATGGAAGCAGCGGCCAGCGTGATGACCAACAAATACGCCGAAGGGTATCCCCAAAAGCGATACTACGGCGGCTGTGACTATGTGGATATCGTGGAGAGGCTGGCGATCGAGAGGGTCAGAAAACTTTTCCGATGCGAATATGCGAATGTCCAACCCCATTCCGGTTCCCAAGCCAACATGGCCGTGTACTTTTCTTTTCTCAAACCCGGCGACACCATCCTGGGCATGGATCTCTCTCACGGCGGGCACCTGAGCCATGGGAGCGCCTCTAATTTTTCCGGGAAGTTTTTCAACATCGTCTCCTACGGCCTCCATGAAAAGAGCCGGCTCATTGACTTGGACCAGGTGGACCACCTGGCCAGGAAGCATCGTCCCAAAATGATCGTGGCCGGGGCGAGCGCTTACCCCCGCGTGATCGATTTTCGCAAATTCCGAGACATCGCCAATCGCTCCGGCGCTTTTCTCATGGCCGACATGGCGCACATTGCCGGACTGGTGGCTGCCCAGCTGCACCCCTCGCCGGTGAATGAAGCGCATTTCATCACCTCGACAACTCACAAAACGCTTCGAGGCCCCAGAGGGGGTTTGATCCTCTCGGAGGAAAAATACGGCTCCCGGCTGGACAAGGGGCTTTTCCCGGGAATCCAGGGGGGGCCCCTCATGCATCTCATTGCGGCAAAGGCGGTCTGCTTCGGGGAGGCTCTCCGTCCGGATTTCAGAGAGTATCAGGAACAGGTGGTCCGGAACGCCAGGACCCTCGCGGAAGAGCTGGCGCGCCATGACTTTGATCTGATCTCGGGCGGCACGGACAACCATTTGCTCCTCATCGATCTGAGCGCCAGAGGGCTGAGCGGACTGGAGGCCGAAAGAGCGCTGGGAGCCGCCGGTCTGGTGGTGAACAAGAATGTCATCCCCTCAGACAAGCGAGGTCCCCAGGTGACGAGCGGGCTGAGGATGGGGACCCCGGCGGTGACCACCCGGGGCATGAAAGAGGAGGAGATGAGAATGATCGGCAGCCTGATCCGCCGGGTGCTCGATCAGCCGGAGCAGGAAAAAGTTCTTCACGAAGTCCGTGGGGAGGTGGCTGAGCTCTGCCGAAAGTTCCCCATCTATCCTTATCTGAATCAGGAAAAGGAATGAAAAGCCGTGACTAGACCCACTTGGCCTGAGTACTTCATGGCCATTACCCGCCTGGTTTCGAAGAGATCGACGTGCCTGAGGCGCAGCGTGGGTGCGATCCTTGTGAAGGACAAGAGAATCCTGGCCACCGGATACAACGGCGCCCCTGCCGGTCTCAAGCACTGTGAAGAGGTGGGTTGTCTCAGAGCCGATTCCGCTGTGCCTTCGGGCGAGCGGCACGAGCTCTGCCGGGGGCTCCACGCGGAGCAGAACGTGATTATCCAGGCGGCTTATCACGGCATCTCCATTGAGGGGGCAACGCTCTATTGTACGAACAAGCCGTGCGTGATATGCTCGAAGATGATCATCAACGCCGGGATCAAGAAGGTCTATTATGGGGAGGGCTACGAGGATGCCCTTTCCGATCAAATGCTCGCAGAAGCCGGCATTGAAACAGTGAGGTTGAGCCTATGAGGTGTCCCTACTGCGGTAAGCTGGACAACAAGGTCATCGATTCGCGACTGAGCAAGGACGGGCGCACCATCCGCCGCCGGCGAGAATGCATTGAATGCGACAGGAGGTTCACCACCTACGAGCGGCTGGAAGAGATCCTTCCCATGGTGATCAAAAAGGATGGGAGGCGGGAACCTTTCAGCAGGGACAAGATCATCGGCGGCATCAAAAAGGCGTGCCAGAAAAGGCCGGTGAGCATCACGAAGATCGAAGAATTCGTGGACTCCGTAGAGCTTTTCTTCCAGGAACTCGGCAAGAAGGAGATCGACAGCAAGGAGATCGGGGAGAAGGTCATCAATCGTCTCAAGGAGTGGGATGAGGTGGCCTACGTTCGCTTTGCTTCGGTGTACAGGCAGTTCAGGGACATCAACGAGTTCATGTCCGAGCTGGAGGGAATTCTCAAGGCGAAAAAAGAAAAGGAGGGAGCGAAGAAGGCCGTTCCGGCGGGTTGACCGCCGGGGCATTGAAGATCGAACATGGATTAGTGGAATGGCGAAGAGCTTGAGCGGGCAGACGTTGAAGGACAGGCATGAGCAGTTCATGAAAGCGGCCCTTGCTTGGGCCAGGAAGGGTCTTGGGAAAACCTCGCCGAACCCGGTGGTGGGAGCGGTGATCGTCAGAAAAAATCAAATCATTGCGGCAGGCTTTCACCGAAAAGCCGGGGAGGCCCATGCCGAGGTCGAGGCCCTTAACAGGCTTGAGGGCCGGGCCAGAGCGGGAGACACGCTTTATGTCACCCTGGAGCCGTGCAACCACTATGGAAGAAACCCTCCGTGCA
>Ga0101944_10001678_pt1 | contig 43004 bp, 18 predicted proteins | sample DewCreD2012metaG_FD_75245 | JGI IMG/M metagenome (GOLD analysis project Ga0101944, IMG submission 75245) | Hot spring sediment bacterial and archeal communities from British Columbia, Canada, to study Microbial Dark Matter (Phase II) - Dewar... ... | reverse complement strand
TCTGATATGTAATTATCTTAAAAAAATCAACAGGAATATCAATTAGTGAAAATAAAAAGCATTAAAAATGTCCATTACTCAACATTCAACAATAAAAAGCATTAAAAATGTCTATTACGCCTATTTTTCTTAATCGCTATGCAATAGAAAATTTTCTATTGCATAATTTAGGTTTATGAAATTAATTGCTATATTCAACCGGGATTTTGCAGTTGAAAAACTGCAAACAGTTCAAACGATTTTACCGATTGAAAGATTATTTTTCAAGAGCATTTTTCAGTTGAATTTGTAATAATAAAAAGCAGATAAATCTTTCTATCCGGTTAATCTTAACGAGTTTATTGTTTAATAATCATTCTGGTATCCGATATGATACCTTCATGGATGGTGATTAGCAATACACATGGAGGAATATTTTGAAGATCTATTGTAATTGTATTTTCTGTGGTTTTTATTATTCTGATTATCTTTCCAAGTATATTCTTCAATTCAATAGTCCTTGGAGCATCAGCGCTGAAATTTATAGTTACGTAATTATTTGCCGGATTAGGAAATAAAGCAACGGCTAATGAATTATTTATTTCATCAATTCTGGAATCTCTCAGCCGGTTATCTTCCAGATTGGATATGGCCTGACTGAATGGCCCGCTGTTGGCTTTGTGAAGTGCAGTAGGAGTGCATATTCCAGGTTTCTTTACCGCTATCCTGTAGTACAGAGAACCAACCGAATTAACATCATTCCATTCAGTACCAATCAAGGATGATAATGAATCAACCACGGTGAGATTATTTGGATTTGTGCCTCTGTATATGTAGTACCATACCGGATTAAATGCGCTGCTTTCATCTTTATACTCTGTCCAGTCGAGTACAACTTCGTTTGGCAGTAAACCTTTTGAAGCGCCAAGGTGGATGGTCTGGTGATAAGGACTGTAATCTGATTCTGATCCGCAGGTATCAATAACCGTAATAGCATACCGCTCGGCCTTAACGTCAGGGAAGGAGTTCAGGTCTTCGAAAACACTAATATCACTAAATGGCACGTTGCCAATGATTGAGTACTGATTTCCGATTAGTTTATAAATGTTATATGATTCGATGGCTTTACCTGATGTGCGTTCCCATACAACAAGGTTTTTCCCCGAATTGCTGTCATTGGTTACCATGCAAATCGTTTCGCCGGAATAAGGGTATATAACCGTGATGATTATTGAGTCGGGATAACTTTTGCAATTGCCGTCAGTGACAGTCAACAGATATTTGCCGCCCATTGTTACTGATAATGTGGAATCTGTATTGCCGGTTGTCCATTTGTATTTATAGTCGGCGCCGGCGTACCGGTTATTCACTATTGCCGTAAGTAAAATGTTGCTGCCGTTGCAAAATGTTGTGGAGCCGTTTTGTGTGATGCCTGCATCGGGACGTATGCGCACAACAATGTTTAAGGTAAGGGAGTCGGTGCATCCCATGTTTGTTGCAATTAATTGTACCGGATAAATACCGGGAAGCATAAAGTTATGACTAACATTTTTTGTGGTATAATCAATACTTCCGTTATTGCCGATATCCCACTGATAGATTGTTGCATTGTCAACGTTAGTTGAGGTATTGGTAAGTGATGTGAGACCGGGAAGACAGGCAGTATCAGCCGTAAATTGAACTCCGGGATTTTTGCAGGCCAGCCGTGATACGCCGCCTGTAGTGCCGGCCCAAACGATATTGTCATCATCAATAAAAACTGTTTTAACATCGTTATGCGTCAGTCCCTCAGCATCGGTATAGTTAATAAATACCGATCCATTGTATTTTGAAAGTCCCCATGCGGTAGCTATCCATGTGTTTCCGGTATGGTCAAATGCGATATCCTGTATCCAGTTATCGGCTAATCCGTTTGAAGTGGTATAACTGCTCCATGTTGTGCCGCTGAGTTTTGTTAATCCGTTATATGTGCCGAACCATTTTATATTCGATTCATCAACTGCAATAGTAAATACTCTGTTGTCGGCTAATCCGTTAGATGTATAATAGCGCGTCCATGTTGTTCCGTTAAATACTGTCACGCCGCTGTCCGTAGCAAACCACAGGTATCCTGCTGTGTCCATCGCTATATCATGAACAAAACTGTTTGATAATCCGCTGTCACTGGTATACCATTGCCATGTACTGCCATTAAATACCGATAATCCGCTGTCGGATGCGCACCAGATATTTCCGTTTCGGTCGCTGATTACAGATAATACTTCGTTGTTTAGCATTCCGCTGTCTTTGTTGTAATTGATCCATGTTGTATCATTCATCAGATACGTCAGGCCTTTTTCAGTGCCGAACCATTTATTGCCGGCTGTATCGGCAAAAACAGAATAGACAAAGTTGCTGGCCAGACCATCAGTTACTGTACCGATGAATGGCGTCCAATGCTTCCGGTCAAATTTGGACACACCTTCCTGGGTGGCAAACCACAGATTGTTGTTCTTGTCTTCAGTGATGGCTTGTATCCTGTTATCAATGATGCCTTCGCCTGTAATATAGCTGGTCCAGGTTGAACCATTATGTGATAATTTGGTTACTCCATTGTAATTGCCAAACCATTTATTTCCCTCTGCATCTATATTCACAACATTGATCAGATTACTGGCTAATCCGTCGGCTACTGTAAAATTTATCCATGTTGTATCGCCATCGAATTTTGATACGCCAAAGCTTGTGCCGAACCAAACGTTACTTTGCGCATCAACAGCAATAGATGTGATGCTGTTCGAAATCAAACCGCTGTCCTGTGTGTATGGCTTCCAGATGTATCCGTTAAAGAGTGAAACGCCGCCTGTGGTGCCAATCCACACATTCCCTTTGGTGTCGTCAGTCGCAATGGCTGTTATCCGGTTATGGATCAGTCCGTTTGATGTTGTATAGTTTGTCCATGAAGTACCGTCAAAAACCGAAACACCGGCCAACGTCCCAGCCCATACGTTTCCCTGATAATCTACATCAATGGCCTCGACAAAATTATTTATCAGCCCGTTGGATGTAGTATACGTAGTCCATGTATTTTGTGCAGGATTAAATTTTGTGACTCCGTTGTATGTGGCAAACCATTTATTCCCGGACAAATCGAAGGCGATAGATTTGACAACATTGCCGGCAAGCCCGTCTGCAGTGGTGTATACCGTCCATTGGTTAAGGACATTCAGAACAGCAACACCTTCATCCGTGCCAATCCAGAGCTGGTTATAGAAATGATCTTTTTTAATGGTGTGTACCAGATTGCTCGGCAGTCCGTTTTGATTGTGGTATTTTCCAATCAATCCGCCACCGCTTTTAAACCATTTGTATAATCCGCCATTGGTTCCGGCCCAGAAATAGTCGCCGTCTTCCTCTGTGGCCAAAATCTGGTTTGGGTCGGTATAATTAAAAAAGGTTACCTGTGCTGTCGCTGTTTGAATCAACAGAAGCAATAGAGCGTATATCAGATGATGTCTTTTCATTTCGTTTATTTTTTGCAATATAAATATTTTAGCTGTGTTGATGAAATAAACTTAGTATTTGATAATCTTTGTTGTGATTTCTTTTCCTTCTGCCTGGATGGTAATCAGATAAATACCTTGTGGTAGAGTGGTAATATCGAGCATGCCGTATTCCTTTATTTTTGTATCCTGTAAAACCTGATTAGTTACAGTTGATATTTTTACATTCAGAGTTTTATTGTAATCACCCATATCAAAATAGAGGATGCCCGCAGTAGGGCTTGGATAAATGCGTATATCGGCATCGGCAAAAGTAAGCGTGATGCTGCCCACCGGTGTTACAGTTATCTGAACAGTGTCTGATGCGCTGCAATTATTCAGGTTGGAAACGGTTACATGATACAGGTATGTACCCACGCCGATAGCCCCATTGATGGTGAGATAATCGAGTGTTGATGAATCGTTCCAAAGGTAATTCGCTAATCCCAGTGGTGCATGCAATGTTACTGATTCATTGGTTTTGATGGATACGTCAGCGCCTAAACTGACTATGGGACTGGCACGCAGAATGACCTGCAGTGAGTCATACTCCTGCTGAGTAGATTTAACTACCGTAACACTGTATTTGCCGGCTGTCAGCAATGTTCCAATCTGTGTTGTATTGCCGTTGCTCCACAGGTAGCTGTCGTAACCGGGACCGGCATCAACAATGGTTGGTTGTCCCGTACATCCAAATACGGTGTCGGATGCAAGATGGAAGGGAAGGAGAGTGGTTACCTGTACTGTGTCGGCATCAGAACATCCGTTAAAGGTTACAGTTACATGATATATGCCTGTGCTATCAACACTGCGTGTGGATAATGTCGAGCCATCGTCCCATAAATAGGTATCATAAATGGGTCCGGCATTCAGCAATGCTGATGTGCCGGCTAGAATAAATGTGTCTATACCCAGATTAACTCCTAATGGTGGCGGCTGCAACACTGTGTAGTTGCTGCTGAATATTGAATCAAGCATATCCATGATTGTTACTGAATATAGTCCTGCAGGGATTCCGGTTAGGATTTGTGTTGTTTGTCCTGTACTCCAATTGAAACGGTACGGTGTAGTCCCTCCGGCAACTATCATTTGTATGGAGCCGTTGGCTGCTCCGTAGCAACTGACATGCGTGATGTTTGCTGCTGCAGTTAAAACAGTAACTATTGTGATGTCTATTGAATCCCTGTCTGTGCATCCGCCGCGTTCTACTTCAACCCAGTAGGTACCGGTATTGTTTACCTGCAGCGTAGAGTTGATGGATGAATCGGACCATAGATAATTATCAAATGCAGGTGTTGCATTTAGTAAAATATAAGTGAATGGAATAAAAGCTGTATCATTTCCAAGCCACACATCTACCTGTGCTGGTTCGACAATGGTAAAGGTATCAATGATTGTTGTATCGCGGATATCAGTGATAGTGACGATATACGATGCCGGTCCGAGATTGATGATATCTTCGGTAGTAGCGCCATTGCTCCAGTGGAAAGTGTATGGTTTTTCACCTCCGGTTACGGTCATCAGCACTGATCCGTCGCCCTGTCCGTAACAGGAAACATCGTTGATTAAAGGTGCAATAGATATCTTATCAAGTTTGATTACAGTCACTGCTTCTTCAAAATATTTCATCGGCTCAACATGGCCAACATGATCAACAGCGATGGAGAAAAATTTGTATGTCATATCAGCAGCGCCCTGGAACAGGATCATACTGTCGGGCAGATAGTCGCCGATATATCTGAACCGGCCGTTGTTTTCTGAGATATAGAGTTTGTAGTAGTTAACACCCGAACCCTTGGGTTCATCAAATCCATCAATGTCAACAGGAATCACAATTGAATCGTTGTTCCCCGGCAACAGATTAACGTAGCTCACAGGTTTGTCTTTATCAATCTTATTGAAGATCTGTGGTGTGATGATGGGCTGGTTGATATCAAATACGATAGTGGCCTTGGCATGAATAGTATCCCCGGATAATGAATTTAATAATGGTTTAACCGTGTAATTCACAAAACCCTCGCCACGACCAAAAGCATCATTGAGAGAAAGGAATCCGAGCAGCGGATCAGTAGGCGGGAGCCCTGTGCGCGGATCAATGGTCTGGAAATTCCAGAACGCTTCATTTTTGCTGATGTCAATACCTGCAGTCACTTCAAGGTCGTATCCTAACGAGTCGTGCATATCCAGTGTATTGAAGTACGAAGCAGTATTGTAATTCACTTTGAAAACAAAGTTTGCAAATCCGAAATCTTTTACCCTGAAGGATAATGGATCGAGATTATTATCGAGTGTTTGCGTAATGCGTACCCGTTGAGCCGCAGTAGTGGCAAAGGTCGAATCGTTCTCAAACCGGATAGTGTAAGGCAGTATTTCGTAAATTGAGATATATCTTCCGGCGCCATAGCCCCTGGGTCCGATGATATCATTGGGGTCGCATGAACGGACAACCGGCGTACAGATAAACTGGCCATTGCAGTTCACAGCCGGCGATCCCCCGCTTTGTGCTATTGAACAGCCCAGCAGGTCAACACCGGGGAAACTGTTGGGTGACTGATAATCACCTGAAGCCAGTGATGCGGTGCAGTTGCTGATATTGATCCCGCACGATGCAGCGCCCAGCAAGGCAACAGCAACGCCATGGCTGCCATTCAGCGATTCGGTGCTTTCAACAGCAAATGAGTTGAAACATCCTACTGACGCAGGATCGCAGTGCAATGTCCGGAACACATCGTTGCATATCGTTTGCCCGAGATCATCCATCCGGCCGCAGGGTATACCGTCCGATGGTAACTGTGATACAGGGTAATCGGGCAATGGCGTAACACTGATGGTTGTGTCGCCATTGAAACAAAGCATAATAGTATCGCCATGTAATTGTACACTGAATGTGCCGGAATATAAGTCGTTGTAAGGACTAAACCGTGACAGGTCAAGGGCAAATTTATTTGAAGCAAAGCCGGTGATTCCCTGATGAGCAACGGCAACAGGCCAGCAGCGGTTTTCGGCCGGATACCAGCCCGCCAGATAGTCGGGTTCGTTTTCATTGTTCAGTGATGCAAGGCGGATAATAAAGGGATTAATGGACGTGGCTGTAATATTGATCTGTCCGGTTACTTCTACCAGATCCCATCCCGGATTAGCGCCGGGCTTGCCGTTGGCATGATTGATTTCCCACAGGTAATCTTCGCCTGCGTCAAATGAAGTACGGACATATTTTTCAATGCCCGGACTGAATCCCGGATCATACGTGTATTGGCCGGTCTGTCCGCTTTCAAGGCCAAAGCCGCTGACGCACTCTGCGCAGTTCAGGTTAAACCCAATGGTGTCCGAAGGTGAAAGCAAACCGGTACGGAAATGGAAATTAAGCAAACTATCGCGCCATGCTGCCTTGTTTGCTGCAAGGTTCATAATCTGTATGTTCTGCTCTACCGTATAGTCCGTTGGATATTGATCCATGTGGCTCCGCACCCCTTCGGCCATCGTAAGCTGGTTACGGATGAAGCCCTCAGTGCTATATCCATAAGCCCGCACACGAAGGGGGAATATAGCGCTGTTGCCAAAATCACGAAACATCAGTGTTACCGAATAGATCTCACCGGGCGCAATATTTTTCGCAATGGTTGGAATGTGTCTGAAATTGTCATAGTCAACATAATCATTCAGTGGTCCTAATGAGGTATCTCGGACAAGCGCGCTGCGTTTAAACACTTTACCGCTTGTAGACATGTTGAACAGCGAGGTGTAGGTCGGTACCGTATAATCCCCTTTGATATAAGGAATGTCAATATTCCCGATATTTTCGTAAAAGAAGGTGAAGGTGGCTTTCCCGTTCAGCCGGATCATATTTGGCGCAACATAATTAAAGTCAATCAGGAATCCGGTACTCTCTTCAATTACTAATCCGTTAATTTTAGTGTATCGTGTAGTGTCGTTATTTACGGCCCGTATATGATAAGTACCTGTTGTGTCATTGCTGAAATCCCATTGAACATAAACCTGCATACTGTTCAGAAATTTTTTCATTACGGCCGAGTCAAGTACTGTACTGTCTTGTGCCAGAAGGTAAAATTTCGTGAATGGTTTGAAACCGGCACCATCAATACGGGTTGTGACAATTCCATTTCCAACAGTATCTTTTTCTATTGCCAGTATAGAAAACGGTAATGCACGGGCAAGAATCACGGCTTGCTGCAATCCATAATAATTCGTTGGTGTTTTTATCAGAATATAGTAGGTGCCGCTTTGGGTGGTCGGGATTAGTACGCGTTGGTTCACCTCGCCGGGTGAGTCAAAGAGAAAATCAAAATCATTAACTGATGGCACGCGTCCGTAGGCCACGTAAATTTCATTCGATCCATTGGCCTGGTTACCCGATAGCGTGATCAGCAGGTCAAGGTCGCTGCCAACAATTACCTTGTAGTATACCATATCGCCGATGTCGAGTCCGAAGGTATCGGGTTGGTTGAGGTATAACTGATTGACCGAAACAGACAGTGTGTCGTCACTCACCCTAATATTGTTATTGATATCCGATTCAACCACAGAATTGAGAAGGTTGGTGCGTCCAATGCCATAATAGGGACCCGGAATAACGCCTGGCATCTTGTTACTGATGATACGTGTAATCGAATCACCGGGTGCAATGTTTACAAATCCCTGATAGGTTTTCAGCAGTTTGTCCTGTGTGCTGTTATAGATTGTGTCAATGGAGAAATATGCCGCATCGCTCAGGTTTCCGATCGCCGGGTTTGCCCCGGTATTTTTAATGGTTAGGGATACATTGATGTTCTGTCCCAGATTAACAGAGCCGGGCATTACTACATTACTGACGATCAGATCTGACGGATCGGGGACAAGAATTTGTATGAAGGATACTTTGTCGTTATTGGTTTCATTGTTGTGCTCATAGACACGGTTGTAGCCATCGGTGCGGAAGATGACATAGTAGTAGCCCGAAAGGTATGGCGGAACATTGATGGTCACCGAATCGGTATAGGTTGCACCGGCATTCAGATTGCTGTTGCGGTTGTACACACCGGACTGCACATAGCTGCCGGTGAGGTCGGGTGTTGTGCTGATAAATACCATTTCCTGCCACGATCCCTCGCGTGTGGCTCCGGTGCCTGCATTCCGTATGGTGAATGGAATTCTTAACTGCTGTCCGGCAATCACGGTGGCCGGTAAGGTGAAGGTTTGTACTACCAGGTCAGGTGGCGGCGTCAGGGTTACTGCCATCGGGCTCCGGCTGATATTATTTGTACGGATAATATCTGTCGTATTGCGTATTTCATGATCGGTGATCAATAGAATATAATAATTACCCGTTATTCCATTGGGCAGGGTGGCTGTGCGCGATACGGTGTAAAACTGACCGGGATTCAGAACGCCATAATGCGTGTTGTAATCGAGACGGATATCATTGGTGCTGTAATTGGAATCGGATGATAAAAAGATATGATCGTACCAGTAATTCACCGTGCTGCGGTCTCCAAGATTGCTTACAGTCCATGAAAGGTTAAACGCGCTGCCCGATTGTCCGGTTACGGCTGAAGTAAAACCGGTGATGGCGAGATCTACGGCTGTTGTGTCTGCCGGGCCCGCTCCGCCGGAGGTGGTAGTGTCTATGGCAATGATACTGCTACCTGTAACATTATTGTTTTCGGCTGTGTGCTCGTAAACATTGTTTGCATGATCTGCAAAAACATAAATATAGTGTGTGCCGCTTGTGTTATCAGGAATGTTAACCGTTACTGTTTTTGTGTACGATGCACCGGTGACAAGATTCGTGGTGCGGTCAACAGATAGTAAACGCAGGGCATTGGCAGGGTTCCATACGGGAGATGACGAAAGGAAGATTCTGTCTGTCCAGCTCGCAGGCGCAATACCGGACCCTGTATTGCTAATGGTATAGGTTACCGGGTACGATGATTCGGCATAAATGGTATCAGCTATTAAAACCGAGTTAACCATCAGGTCGGCATAGGGAGCAAGATCAATTTGTATGTGATTAATACTCCGGCCACTGTTGTTGGTGTCGTAGGTGTATTCAAATACCTGGTTGGTATAATCGGATAACACATAAACGTAATAATTGCCGGTTACTCCGTTATCGAGCGTTATATTGGCTGTGCGCGTGTATACGTCATCCGGGTTCAACTGATTACCGTTGGTGATGGTAACGGTTGATTTCAGAACAGCCAGTGTAGCGTTGAAGGTATCCACGGTGGAGATATAGATTCTGTCTTGCCAGGTTGTTTCAATCGGTGGATTGCCGCCCTTGTTTCTTACTGAATAGGTGATGGGAAGGGTTTGTCCTGATAGCGCTGTGACAGGTGCAATGACTGTGTCTACAACCAGATCGGCCGGAGGTCTCAGAATAACATTTATTGCCAAACTTTTGATTAGATTGTTATTCTCGGCATCTTCGTTCACACTCTCATACGAATCGGTAAGAACGTAAATGTAGTATGTGCCGTAATAGGAATGCGGAATAGTAACCGGTACAATTCTGGAATAACTGCTGTCTTCACGCAAATAGTCGGGTACGGTGTACCATGATCCTGCATCCGGATTTTTTACCGATCGCAAACCAACATACACATCTTTCAGTTTAAGGGATTTGCTGATGCTGAAGGTCGGCTCGGTTGATATATAGATTGCATCGTACCAGTAATGTTCGTAGTATGTGCCTCCATAAATGGAGAAGGGCTGTATGCTGTTGCCCATTGCATTGGCTGATGAGGTATTCTGTACCTGGTAATTGACCATGATGGTGTTGCCCGAAAAAATGGATGTAGGCACACCAACCGATGTTACAATCAGGTCGGCGCGCGGCTGAAGGGTGACCGTTATGATTGCATCGGGCTCAGTACCTGAATTATTTGATTCGTCCGATTCGCCTACAGAGTTGTTGTAATCGGCCATGATCAATACATAATAATTGCCGATCAGATCATTGGGCATCAGGTAAGTTGCTGTTTGTGAGTACGACTGACCTGGAACCAGATAACTCAGATTATCCGTTGATCCCAAAAGGATATCATCACCGCTCAGTACCGAATCCAGCGAAAGATATGCAGCATCACGCCACTGTTGTGAGTTGGTGCTGCCTTCGCCGGTATTGGATATTTCCCATGTGATAGACAGTGGTTGTCCCGAGTAAATGGTTGGTGGTGTTTGTATCGCTCCGGTAATCAGGTCGGGCAGATAGCGCAGTGTAAAGGTTTGTACCGGCCCAGCTGTTTCATGGCAGGAGTTTTTCGATACAACCATCCATTTATAGGTAGTACCGTATTCGAGATTAGTGGCTGAATAGATGTAGTTGATAGTATTGATATTTCCGATAGTTGGTGTGCCGGGCTGGACATCGCTGCTCTTCCATATGTATATATCGTACACTGATGCATTGGTTGCAGGGGACCATGAAAATTGTATCGGCTTAAATACATTGGTTGATGCATTAATCGGAAGCATATTGCCAACCTGTGATGGCGGCACCGGATCAATCACTGTGATAAGAACGCTGTCAATAAACCGGCAGCTCCGGGTGGTTGTTATGGTGCAGTAAAACGTCGAACTTATCAGCGGTGAAACATTTATTGTGCGCACGGTCTCTCCGGTGCTCCATTGATACGTCAGTCCGTTATTGACCGTTAGTACTGTATAATCGCCTTTACAGATTGTGGTGAACCCATTGACCTGCAACAATGGAACCTGCTCGGTAGTGACATTGATGATATTCGATACCGATGAACAGTTATTGCTGTCGGTATGTGTGGCTGTGAATTGACCTGTGGTTCTAACGGTAATGGAACTGCCTGTCCGGCCATTGCTCCAGTGTACATTACTGATATTTGAAGTTATCTGCAACGAGTCGTATATACATATTGTTGTACCACCCTGCGGTGTAATTACCGGTGCAGAGGGTAGTGCAAGTACTGTAACATCAATGCTGTCGCGGTCAACACACCCATTATTATTGGTGGCTGTAACATAATAGTTTGTGCTTGTTGCCGGTGATACCTGTATGTACGAGTTATGTGATCCGTTGCTCCAGATGAAAGTTGACTGACTGGCTGCAGCCGACAAGGTCGTGCTTTGGCCTTGACAAATCTGGCGATCGGGGCTAACCGATATGTTCAATACAGGAAAATTATTTACTGCTATGGTCAGCGTGTCATTACCGATGGCCTGATCGGCCGGCAATAACGTAAACGACTTAATGATATATGATCCGGTATCGCCCAGATCAGCTGCAATCATAAATGAATAATAGCGTGTTGAACCAACAGGCAGGGATAATGCTCCGGTGTTTTCAATCACTGTTGTGTCATTATTGATTTTGTATCCCACATTAAATCCTGTTTGTGCCGAACTGCCGAAATTCCTTATCATCACTCGTACTTCGAGCGAATCACCCAGGCCGCAACCCGATACCGGTGATACCAGAGATATAATTCCAATATCGTCTCCCGGACGGATGCCCGATCCGCTAACCATCAGATGGGAAGGCCCGATATTGGTGTTCAGTGTTATTGTTCCGGAATAGATCAAATAATCGTCCGGAGTGAAACGAATCACAATGGTTGTGCTGTCGCCGCTGTTAAGCGTAAAGCTGGTGTTGGTAATAGTGAACACCGGTGATGAACTGCTGATGCTGCTCACAATCAGTGGTGATACGCCTGTGTTTTTAACAACTATACTGCTGTCTTTCTGTACCGGAACAATCACAGGGCCAAAATCAACCGATGAATCTGAAAGATGAACTTCGGGGGGCTCAACGCCAAGCCCTTTAAGCGCTATCTTAAATGATGGATGGTTGATATCATTGGTTGCAAATCGTAATGTATCAATAATCAGTCCGGGTAGCAGCGGCGCAAATTCAACCCGAACCTGCTTTTCGGCGTATGGCAGTACTTCGGTGTATGCATCAAGCACACGGTAGGCCGCATTGCTGTTGGTCCATCCGCTAAGTACAACATACCCGGCGCCTGTATTGATGATCGAAACAGTAACCGTATCTTTGTATCCGAAAAACTGATCAGCAAATATCATGCTGTCTTTGCTGACCGATGCGTTGCTTGTGCCATCAATAGTAAGATCGAAGGGGACAAGTATTTCCGGCTCGTCATCATCATTCGATTGGATCGTGATGAGTTGGTTGAGCGTCCGTACATAATATCCGGTAGTATTTACAGTAACAGTTATGTTACGTGATGAGAATGGAGGCACAATGCCGGATGTGGCGGATAACGAAAAGAAATTATCTACAGGAATTCCCGAAGAAATACGTGTGGCATTGCCATAAAATGTTCCGGTATGATTGTTTAATGATAAATCGTCAGTGATAATCCCGGTTGTTTCGTCAAAACGGTAATATAGTAATAATCCATGTTCAGATCCGCGAAGCGATTGATTCATCAGCGAACGGATTTCTGTCGCATTATGTGATATACCCCAGATGCGCACTTCGTCAATGCGTCCTTTGAAAAATTCGTTGGCAAACGACCGGCCGATACGCAGATTTTCAGTGGATGGAAGAATAGTGAATCCTCCCGATGATATGCTATTACTTAATAACCCGTTGATATAAACATTCATCGTTTGTCCGTCGAACGATGCGGCAACATGTATCCATTGGCTCAACGCAATTGTTGTTGCAGAAATCACCGACCGGTTGCCGTTAAGCGTAAATTGCAGATGGCCTGTATTGTTGATGTACAGGCGATAGGCGCCTGCTGTAGTCATCTCTTTCGCGATAATGTATTCACGAGTGTTATCTTCAAGGAATATCCATGCTTCCAGTGTGATAGCTGTGTCGGGATTAAGAATCGTCGAGTTTACCGTGTTGATGTAATCGCCGCTCCCGTCAAGATATAAACTGTTTAAGCCGGGATTCTGCTGCCCCAGCGTATAATTCAGATCACGGCCGCCTGAATTTGAAATCGTCAGCGTATATGTTCGGATATCTCCGCTGGTCACTGTCCGGGTAAACGATAAGGGTGATACAGAGATTTCCTGTGGCTTGATGCCCCTGCCTTGAATATTTACGGCTAGTTCATGATTAATGGCAGCATCCGAATAAACCGTCAGTATGCCGGTGTATACGATGTCTGATGGCGGTGAAAAAGAAATATTCAGTGTGTCGGTGGTTCCGGGCAATATATAGTCAATAGTATTCACCTTAATAAAAGTGGCTTCTGTAATGACTATCGAATCAATCCATAAGGTATCTGTTCCTGTATTAGTAAGCCGGAATGGATATACGGCCGTTGTGTTTAATTCAATATTGCCGAAATTGATATTACCTGATGTTGATAGCTCCGGATCACCGGTAACCAGCAATGAGAGATTAAACAGTGTGACCGGCTCATCATAATCATTTGATGTAATGGAGAAATTAGTCGTGTAGCTGCCTGCATATACACTAATAGCAGATATGTTCAATTGTACGGCAACACTGTCTCCTGCTGTCAGTATGCCCGATGATGGATTGAGCGACAGCCACGGTATCATTTCATTAATATTGTAGGTAAGTGCTGTTTGTCCTGTGTTACGGATATAGAAGGTGTCTAATTGAACTGTACCGGAAACCAAGGTTCCTGACCATACGGTTGTGCTGACATGAATATCCGGAGGCACCTGTCCTGTCCCTGATAATGGTATATGCAGCGGCAGATGAACTGAGTCGTTGGAAATGATAATGATGCTGTCGGTTTTTAATCCGCTGGCTATGGGCGCAAAAACAACTGATAAGGTTTGTGATGCTACCGGAGTCAGCGTCAGCGGGAAGCTGATGGTTTCGAGGATGCTGAATTTTGTGTTCGCTCCATCGGGAATCGTTATGGCGCTGATCACAAGGTCTTTTGAGCCGATGTTCTGCAGGATAAGCTGTATCGTATCTTTTTCTCCGGTAATGATCTGTCCGAAACTGATTGAGTCACGGTTGGCGTCAATCTGCGCTTTGCCGCTGACATTGAGAGATACCGGTAAAACTACTGATGGATTGCTGATGGTGTTGTTATAAATGATAAGCTCTGCGGTGTACAAGCCCTCATACAAACCGGTGGAAATAAATGTTAACGTATCCTGTACGCTCTGTGCAGAAGGAATGATATAGTCCTCATCAGAAAATCTTAACCATGAATATAACGGCGCATTACCGGCAATAATGGAGCTGCCATTCTGCAATGTGCCATTCCGTGTACCGGCAATATCTTCGGCTGTTCCGTTATTGAAGGTGTAATAGGCCACCAGTCCGCTCTCATTGCCTACCAGCGTGTCGTACATGGTTGACAAGATCTGGCTGCGTGTTCGTGCAAAATTCCATATCCGCACTTCATCAATCAATCCCGGGAAATTGTTGCCTGCACAGCATGCCTCGCCGCCGATACGCATATCAGTATAACCGGTGTAATTGGTTGCAACCTGTATCGAGTCATATAATACACCGTCAACATATATTTTTGCTTCGGTGCCGTCATTTGTTGCTGCAATATGATACCAACGGTTTGATACTACGGATACAGGATTGATGTATTGAGAGCATCCGGATACCGGACGTACAACAACTCCCAGTCGTCCGTCAATCATGGATATTCCCCAGTCGGTACATGAACCGAATCCACCTACAATGGTTTTGCGTCCGGCAGGTGTGGACGAGGGCTTAACCCATGCCTCGGCTGTCCATTGCACAGGACCGTAAGTTCCTATTCCGATGTAATCGTTACTGCCGTCAAATGATGCTGTACGACCATGTTCTATTCCGCCGGTATAGCGGATAAACTGATGGGTTACCAGATCTTCGTCTCCTGTATTGCTGATCTGCAGCAGCCGTGCAGTGGTGTCCGGTTCTTGAAGGGCAACAAGGATTGATGCTGGGGTAACAGTAATCTGTGGTAACGAAAAAATAAGTTCAGCTACGGTGTAAAAACCATAACCGAACGTACCGTTGCCAACAAGGAATGATGCGCTTGCATTAAATTCGGCCTGAAAACCGTTAATCTCGCTCCATATTCTGAATGTTATCGGATTTCCGGTGGTGAAACCTTGCAACGACCGTGCCGCATCGGCTTTCCATGCCACTACCTGAATGTTGCCTGTATCCTGCAATACAGCCGATGAACCAACGCATAAACTGCCGTCATACAATCCAATCTCATCTCCGATGTTGATATGTCCTGCAAGGTTACTGTTGGTTATAATTATGCTGTAAGGTAACCCGGTAGAGCCCACAGAAGCAAAATGACCATCGTATCCTACTCCGCGTACTGTTACTATTCGTGTTCCGGCATTCGAATTAATCGTAATGGTGCCGGTGTAGAGCCCACGGCTGGCGGGCTGAAACGTAACATATACCCCCTGGTTATCATTTGTGTTGGCTAATGTAAATGTGGTTGGCGTTACCGTGAAGGCCGGATTGCTCGATGTGATGCCGGTAATATTTAATGGCGCTGTGCCAATATTGATTACATTAAATGGCGCTGAAGACAGATTGCTTTTGATGATTCCGCCGAAATCAATTGCAGTTGTGGATAATGCGATGTCCGGAACACCCGGCGGATTAGCAAATCCTTCCAGCTTTACAATCAGTTGTGCCGAATCCGGATCATTCGAATTAATCGTCAGGTTGGTGATGTGATTACCGGATGAAAGTGGTGAAAATGTGACACGGATAAATACTGAATCACCGGTATTTAAGGTTGCTGAAGTCCGGTTAATCGAAAAGGATACGGATGATTCATTGAGAAACACCTGTAATGCCGCATTGCCTGTGTTTTTAATGCTGAATGAATCAATGGTTGTCTGGTTTACATTAACCTGCCCCGCGTAAAGCCGGTGAGTGGACAACTTAATACGGGGTTCGAGCAGTGTTGCTGCTGTTAGTGATAGTACCGAATAAAGTCCATTACCGAACGTGCCGTTTCCTATGGTGTAATGGGCTGTGCCATTTAGCTCGAGATTCTGCTGATACTGGTTTGTCCATATCTTAAACGACATCGGGTTGCCATCGGTGAATCCGTTGAGTGCGTGTGCAACATCTTTTTCCCATGCGATAATATTGATCTGATCGGGCAGGGCGCTGCCATCTCCAATTGTTGCGCCACCGGCCAGAGTGCCTGCGCGTCCGCCTGCCAGGTCGGTACGGCTATTGTTACTGAAATTCCAGTAGGCCATAAGTCCTGGCTCGGTGCCCGTTAACTTGCGGTTCATGTCGCCGGTTATCTGTTGGGGAACACGTGCATAATTCCATACCCGGTGTTCATCCGAAAAACCCGACTGCTGATTGTTTACTCCGGCATTGCCGATATAGGTCAGCGCAGCAGTTTCTTTTGTTGCGCTTGTTCCTTTGTAGATACCATCTATATAGAATGTGGTTGTTGATCCGCTTGCCACTGCAGAAATAAAATGCCATCCTGCACTCAATGTATTGACATTAAATCCACTACCAATGAAGCCGTTGTTGTAAACACCAAGTTCACCGGTTGAACTGACCATTACCGGATGATGGTTGCTACTGCTGTAAAACAGTGTTCGCCACCCGCCACCTGTTGCCGGTAACGGAAAAAGCATCCATGCCTCAAGTGTGTATTGTGATGGAAGTGCAATGGCAGGAATATTAAATGCATAGTTTGTGGCATTGCAGTTGAGCAGTTTTCCTCCTTGTATGATTGCGCTTCCGGCACATACGGCCCCATCAAAAACAGCAACTTCTTCGCCGGTTTTTACATTCAGAAATGTGTCAATGGCAATGTCTTCAATGATCAGGTTGTAGGGTAGACCTGTCGGCGCTACAGATGTGAAGTGGGCTGCTGTGGAGTAACCCGTAGCTGTGACTGTACTATTCCCGTCGTTGCTGTAAACCGTGATAGTGGTTGTATGTGTACCGCTGACCAATGGAGCAAAGCGTACCGAGATATCCCTGTTTTGTCCCTGGGTGATTGAGAAACTGACAGGGCTCGTTATCGTATATAATCCGTTTGAGCTGCTGATGTTGGTGATATTTAGCGTGCCATCTCCAATATTCAGAATATTGAACGTAAGAGTTTGGCTGCTTCCATTGGCAATAGCATTAAATAATAATGATGTAGGTGCAATTACCATTTGCGGGTCAGGAGCCGGTAATCCGGTACCATTTAACGTGACAAATGATGATAATTCATCCGGATCATCGGATGCAATGGTGAGTGTTGTTTCGTAATCAACAGATGCAGTAGGGGTGAAGGTGATAATCAGTGTATCCTTGTCTCCGGGTATCAATGTGCGAGAAACCCATGACATGGTATAGTTAGCCAGTGGGGATGTAATGTTGGAGATTACCAGGTTTGCATTTCCTGTGTTCCGGATGGTTATTGTATCTGTTTTGGGTGTACCTACCTGTATGGCATTAAAGTTTACCGTTGAACGGGAAATCAGAATATCAGGGGCAAGTATAGTGGAAGTATTAAGCGTTGCAGCACTGAATAAACCGGTGCCGAAATTTCCGTTACCATCACTATATGTCGCGGTTGCATTGAAAATCTCTGTTTTGGTATACCATGTGGTTCTGATCTTATAACTTATAGGTTGACCATTGATGAATCCCGGATATCCTTGTCCGGCATCTTTCTCCCAGCAAGTGATGGAAAGCGAACCCGTAGTGTATATCCCGGCGCCAACACATAAGGTGTCATCGTATATTCCAATCTGTGTGTTGGGTGGTGGTGGGTTGCTGTTAATTTTCAGGTCGGTGATTATGATAGTATAAGGCAAACCGGTTGGACGAACAGGCCCGAAGGGTTTATCGGCCGGATTGAGATTAACCGGCGCTGTTGATCCGGTGAACGATGCATCGTTATATAAGGTTGCATGATTGTTGTTTACCGTACGGTCAAAAGCTGTTGAGCCCGAAGAGGTATTCATGTCCCAGTATCCATTCAATCCCGGTTCTGTTCCTTTGATGCGGGCTCTGTACGATGATTGCAGATCCTGTTGCGTTTGCGCATAGCTCCAAAACCGGATGTCATCTATCTGCCCGATATGATACCGCGTGGAGAGCTGGCTGCGGCCAAAATATAACGGAACACCTGACGGATTGAAGATACTCCCCGTGAAGCCGGTACTAGCTTCCTGCACACCATCAATATAGATTTTAATGGTGCTGGCTTCGCGAACCACGGCAATATGATACCACTGGTTTTGAACCCAGTTGGTTTTTGCCGGTTTCAGATTATTCAGTTCCCAGCCCGAAGTACCGGTGCGGTCAATCCATAAATTCAGCCGGCGGTCGCCATCATGATTGTATTCCATAGCCATCCACTGGTAATCATTGCGTCCGAACAATCCGTCATGCACTCTGTTTAGATCCCCAAGCGTAATCCAGAACGATAAGGTGAAATCGTTGCCCGAAACAGCCAGCGTTGGATTATCCGCTATTGCGATATAATCTCCTGTGCCGTCAAAATAGATTGCATTCTCCTGTGCCTGTAATACTGTTGTCAGTGGCAGGATGAAAAATGCAATGATGAGTATACTTTTCATAATTTTCTAAATAGGGTTTGTTATTTATGCTTACCGGCAATTATTTTATCAGGATGATTTTTCCGGATAATTTATTGTCGCCATAAATAAACGTGTATTGATATACACCCGACTGTAATTGGTCTTCCTGCCACTGTATGATATGTTTCCCCGCAAGCTGTACTTCGCTGACAAGTGTTGCTACCGGTTGACCTGTAATAGTTGAAATCGTTAGTGAAACATGTGTTGCAACCGGCAATTCATAAGTGAACTGTACCTCTTCACTGAATGGATTCGGATAGCAGGTGAATACGGCATAATCTGTTATTCCTGTAACGGTTGTTGTGCCATCCAGCGCTTTGAGCGTAATATATGAATAGGTGCCGCCATTGAACAGCAGGTTGCCCGGATTGCTGTTGAGCGAGGTGAGCGCTGCCGGCAACTCGGTCGCTCGTGACACTGAATAGATCTTTGCGCCTATACTGTCGGAGGGTGTGTATCCTTTTAATCCGTATGTATTGTCTTTCTGCCACGCCGTTACCGTAGTCAGCGGCTGGCCGGTATATACTGCTGCGCCTACACATAATCCCTGGTCAATGATTCCGATTTCATCACCAATCTCTAATCCTTCCGGTGACGAAATGATAATGTTGTATGGTAATCCGGTTTTGTCGAAAGTGAAATGTGATGGTACGGGTTCGCTTTTCAGCACCGGCATATTTTTTAGTCCATTGGTGATCTGGTATGCAAATGTCTTATCTGTATTTGCTTTTAATGCAATCATATATCCGGTGCCCGGAAGCATGTTCCCTATCGTATTTACAGCCAGCGAAGGAATATACATCTTGCCGTCTGATGTCTGAACAATATCAATTGAGTCATGGAAAGCAGAAGGAAATACCGTTGTGATGGCTGCCGGCGCTTCGCCAAGGAAAGAAATATAATTCCATCGTTTTGGCTTAACATTGATATTCCAAAGCGTAGGATTGATGCTGGTTCCCTGATACCGGAAGGTGTCGGCTTTAGTTGTATAAATATAGTAGGCGTCTCTGAAATCAATGGTTCCAATGGTGTTGATATTGTATTTTGGAATCAGGGCTTTCCCATCGTCATTGTATGCAATCTTGAGTGAGTCAATGTCGTCAAATACCGATGTGGCCTGCGCAAAACGCGGAAGCCGGTTAAACGATACCAGAGCAAATTGATTTTGTGGAACCGGAATATTTTGTATCCGGTATATGGTACTGTACAATTTGACCGAAGTGAATTGGTTAAACTTGAATGTACCATCACCTACAAGATAAACAACATTTTCAACAATTGCTTCAAGGTCGGCCGAGTTGTCGTATATTCTGAATGTGATCGGGTGTCCGGGAATAAAGCCCGCGGTACCGCCCTGTTCCCATGCGGTGATCACCAGATTGAAACTGCCGTCAAACAGTCCGGCGCCAACACATAATGTATCGTCAAATAATCCAATTTCATCCCCGACACCAATATCTGTGCCGTCAATCTCGGCATCGGTAATCACTACCTGATAAGGTTTGCCGGTAGAGGCAACCGGTGTGAAATAGACCGGTGTTGACGGCACCTCTGTACCATAGGTTAACGACAGGGCATAATCAATTTGCGGTGTTGTTGAGATATTGGTGTATACCGGTGTAGTATATGTAAAGGTTCCGGTTTGTCCTGTATTATAAAATTTGAAGATCACGCTGTCTGTAGTTCCCGGAGCAACAGTGATCTGTTTCTGCGAAAGTACAAAGGGTAAGGCCGGAAAGGTTGGTGTGGCCGACGAACTGATATAGGTATTATAGTTTGGAGTGCCGGTGCGTCCGTTCCCCGATTTATCGGTGTAATCCTTGTGCAAAGGCCAGTAACCCACCAGGCCTGCTTGTGGCGCAGGTAAGGTTTGATCTTTATAGCGCTTGATCTGATCGGCGGTGCGTACGATATTCCACACCCTCACTTCGGCCAGATCGCCATTTAAGAAATATGTCCACTCATCAGAACGCTTGCCTAACTGAAAATTGGCGCCATGATTAGGAATCGGATTGCTCACCGCATTGTTATACTCGTTTACAAGATTGCCGTTTACATAAAATTTGATTGTATTGCCGGTCCATGTTACTGCCAGATGATACCACTGACTGACATTGAAATCATAATAACCATACCAGTGCTGGTAATCCGATCCATTCCATCCTTTATACATCCCGAACCGGTCGTTGGCTATTTCCATAGTCATTTGGTAATTCATATACCGTTTACCTACGGGCTCGGTCCATCCGGTGTTGTTATTGCGGATCCAGAACTCAATAGTCAGCGCGCTCATGCCTTCAAGATTACTGTGGTCGCCAATTTGCAGATAATCATCGGTTCCGTCAAAATGCACAAAACCGTTTTCTGCACCAAGCGCAAAATCAAGCGACAACTCTTTGCTTCCGGTATTTGTTATTTTCAGGGCACGGGCAACGGTGTCCTGATTAACCGTTACATTGAATGCTGAAGGATTAAGCGAAATAGCAGGAGTTCCCGGTTTCTCACTCACCTTGGCCGAATATCCCGATTCGTAATTCGGATATTTGCCTGTAATAACAAAATCATACAAACTGTTATTGGTTAAACCGGTAACAGTGGCAAATGTGTCGGTGGTATTGGTAAAATAAGTATAAGTTGAATTTGCATTTAATTTATAAAACACTTTGTAGTATTGAATTGTGTCGAGCGCGCTGCGGTTCCATTTCAGGGAAACCGACTGGTTGCCTGTACCTGTAACACTGAGGGAGATTGGGTTTCCCAGATGTCTGTAAACAGCCCCTACATCTGATGCTGTACCATCGGGATCGGTTTTTGCCGGATTGCCGGCATTCAGGCATAGAGAGTTGAGTCGAAGAAGAAAATCAAGCGAATTGGTCATGCTTAATCCCGGTTCCGATGAGATGTTCAGGTAATTGTCGGCAGGCGCTCCATTGACATTAAACGAAAGAAATGTCCAGGTGTCAACAGGAAAATTCCCGAGATTTAATAACTGCCCGGTTGTATTGCCGTAAACATCGTTGTATTGAAATACCTCAATAGCCGTGTTGGCGCGTATGCCATAGCCGCTATTGTTTACTACAATGTTGTTTTTGATTATATCGGTATAGCCACCGGTGTTAATTTCGATTCCATCACCGACATTCCCGTAGATCGTGTTATACTCAATTGTCGGTGCGCCATTATTTGTTTTATAAATACCATCTCCATTATTATAACAAATAATGTTGTGATGGATTTCAGGATAGTTTTCGGAGCTTTCTAATTGTATTCCATGCCCGTTGTTACTGTATATCGTATTATTGAAGATATTGGTATAATGATTATGATTTAAAAATATCCCCGAACTGCCGTTATAGCGTATAATATTATTAGTGATGTAGGCATCTTCTCGTGAATAATAATTCTGTGAAATACCATGCGATGTATTGTTTTCAATAATGCACTTATCAATTGTATAAACAATCCAATTGGCATTATCATTATTAAACCTCATGCCGTAGCCGTAGTTGCCGGATATGGTAGTGTTTAAAAAGTTGGGATTTGAGTAGTCAACCCGTACGCCCCAGCTTGTATTATTTTTTATTTCGCAACTGTCAAACACTGTTCCCGACCAGTTGATGCAGCGTACACCATGGCTGCTGTTATTGCTGAATTTAGAACTTTTTACTGTGGCATAAGAGGTATTCTCCAGATAAATACCATACCCGCTGTTATGATGCGAACTGATTCTGCGGAGAATAGGGTCGGCAATATAAACATATATGCCATGCGACGAACAATAACTGATATCTACATCGGTAATGGTCAGATCACTTTCTTCATTATAGATCCGTAAGCCATAAACAGAACTGTTATGAATCCGTGAGTTGCTTAGGTTTGCCCGTGCATTATCCCAGGTTATACCTTCATCGGCATATTGCAGCACAATATATTTTAGTGAAGAATTGTCGTTTGATGCATCGTAAAAATCAATACCTCTCCATTGTCCCCGGCTATATATCTGGTTCGCAGGCCGTGATGTGAACAGTATCGAATCACCTGAAATGCCATTGGCTCGCAGGTAGCCGTAAACATAAATGCCGTAATAACCGGTAAACCGGATTTCGCTTCCAGGCTGAATAATCAATGTGTCGCCATTGGGCACAGTAATATCGCCGGTAACAGAATAAATGCCATTCCATACCCCTTCAACATTTCCCGATACCTGTGTGCCCAGAAAATAAATAGTTGACTGGCCAAGATCCAGGTCATTGATAATTGAAAGATCTGAAACACGGGGATAGGTTTGATATCCTGCCTTTTCGTATGTGATGGTGTATACTCCGGGATTGATTTGTTTTTCATAGAATCCCAAAGCATTGGTGTAAGTACTGTCGAGTTCTGCCGATGGTGAAATAGGATTGAATTTTATCTTGATATTGGAATGGTTCGATTGTCCTTCAAGATAAACATATCCGAGTACCGAAGTGGTTGATGTATCATTAACAACGATACTTTGTTTGGATGAGTATTCGGTTACTCCGGTGCCTCCCAGATTATAATACGCGCCAATAGAATAGTAATAGGTGTGGCGGTCAAGCAATCCGGTGTTGAGGTAGGTGCTGTCTGATAATCCCTGTGCGATGCGGTTGGCAACTCCCGGTACAAAATCGGGATTTTCACTGCGGTAAACCGAGTAGCTTATAAAGTTTGTCAGGTCCCTGGGCCTGTTCCATTTGACGGATACATTCAGATTGCTGTTATTGGTCAGCACCACGCTGTAGGGTGCAAGCGCAGTTACCTTGAACGAATAATAACCGGAGGGTGCATCGGCCGGATCGGTATAATTATCACTTCCATCGGTTGCTGTAATATAGTAGTCAATTACTTTATTGGCCGACTGCGCCGGTATGTTTGCTGTGAATAATTCGCCGTCACCTGTTGACATTACAAGTTGATTGTATGATCCGCCGTCAACCCGGTAAAATACCCGTGCCTGCGTGATTGGGTCGCTGTCTGTGTCGTAGATATAGGCCTTTACCTGATAGCTGCCAGTTGTTTTAGGTGTGTTTAGTAATTGTACCGTGGAGATATTTTTAAATGTTCCTTCATAGGCCGCCGGGTCTATTGTTCCTGTATTGTTTAGTACTAAATAGTCAATACGGGTACGGCCTTTACCACCGTTGCCGCCTTTGGAACCATTATATTGTCCATTTCCGCCGATTCCGCCGGTTAAACTTACTGTTCCTGAGTTAACAAAATCGTGTGCGCTTAAATAAACTGATCCTCCTGCACCGCCGCCACCGCCACCGGAAGCGTAGCCGAAATTTCCGCCATTATTTCCACGCGACTGAATATTGCCGCTGTTACTGATGTTTTTGGCTGTAATGAGAATGATCCCGCCGCCGTTTCCACCCAATCCTGGCGCATAACCATTGTGTCTGCCTCCTGCACCGCCACCACTGCCCATGTAAATTTTCTGCAGATCGTTATATCCGAAGGTTCCACCACCGCCACCGCCGCCACCGGTGTATTCAAGTCCGCCATTGCCCGAAATATTTGTTCCACCGTCCTGCGCTTTGCCATTTTTGTTGTAGTTGTCACCTCCAAAACCATAGGTGCCATATCCGCCGCCGCCGCCGCTGCCTGCATGTCCGCCGCCGCCGCCACCTGCGCCGCCTCGCAGCGATCCTGCACCGGCTTTATAAAAAGTGCCACCGCCACCGCCACCGTTGATGCCTGGCATGCCGTAGTGGTTGGCATAGGCCGCTCCGCCGCCGCCTGCTCCTATACCCGCGTTGGGTGAGCTATAGTCGCCGCCACGTCCTCCTATGGATATGTAACATTCGCCGCCCTGGCCGCCGCCATGCGAATTGCCATATTGTGTGCCTCCTTTGTACCCTTTGCCATTGGCTTGTATGATGCCTGTCGATGATATTGTCAGATTACCCGATACCCTGAATACTAAAATACCGCCACTCACTCCGTCCCATGCCGAACAAGTCAGGGTGCCGTTTACTGTTACCGAAGTATAATTCGGTACTTTAATTATCTGGTGTTTCCCGGCTGATGCGTCATATGTATTCCTGAGCGGTTGAAACAATGATATCTGATTTGCTGAAGCGGTTGAAACAAAGTTGAATTCATAACTGCCCGCCTGATTCGCTCCCGTTGTGTCAGGATCCTGCATGGTTATGATCAATACCTCGTCGCCTGCTTTGAACTTCGAACCATCGGTTACCGAAAGGAGAGTTGTCCCCAGCAGATTCAGGCCAGATATACCTGCACGAACTGTGTCGCTGTAATAAGTTGCTCCAAGGTTTATGGTTAGCGAACCGCTTGTCCCGTTGCCTAAAGGATTATTGGCAATAACAGGTGAACTGCAAATAATAATTAAATTGAGTAGGAGGATTAGGTTTTTCATGGATTCAGGTTTTTGGTTTATTTTAAGAGAGGAAAGTTATGCTTTTTTTTAGATTACTGAGTTAAGAAATCAATATGTTTTCTGGTACAAAAATATAACCTTTTTTTGGGATTAATCCGAAATAATCCGTTATAAATATAACAGTACTGTAATACTTAAATTAATATATTTAAAAACAATACTTTAGTTCTATTATTTTTATAAATAAATATACATTATTGACCTACCTAATTGTAGTTATAATCGTAAAAAAATTTTACTTTGTATCTGTTATAAAAACAAATTTTGCTGTTGAAATTTTAAATTGTACGATTCCGGTTTTAAGAAAACTGAAAAATCAAAAAAATCACTGCTTTTTATTAACAAAAATACTTTTTGGAGTGATAATTTGTTATTATTGTCATGTTTTTGTTTAAAAAATTGCAGTAAACACGAAAAAAGCAAATAATTATGGAACAAGTATCAAAAAGAGTAGCTAATCTGGCCGCATCACAAACGGTGGCTATGAATACCAAGACGCAGGAATTGCAGGCACAGGGAATAGATATCATTAATCTTACCGTTGGTGAGCCCGATTTCCCTACACCTCCTCATATTAAGGAAGCAGCGAAAAAAGCTATTGATAATAATTTCAGTTATTATACTCCTGTTGCCGGTTATAAAGATCTTCGTGAAGCCATTGTTAAAAAGATGAAAGATGAAAACGGTCTTGATTATTCGTTTCAACAGGTTATTGTGTCTAATGGCGCAAAGCACTCACTGGCCAATGCATTGATGTGTCTTATTGATCCGGGCGATGAAGTAATAATACCGGCTCCCTATTGGGTAAGTTATGCCGAACTGGTTAAACTGGCCGAAGGCGTTAATATTATAATTCCTACTACAATGGAAAATGACTGGAAAGCTACTGCCACGGATATTGAGAAGGCCATCACTCCTAAAACCAAAGCGCTGATTCTTTGTTCACCTTCAAATCCTACCGGTTCGGTTTATACAAAACAAGAACTAGCAGCCATTGCAAAGGTGATTGAAAAACACGAACGTATTTTTGTTATTTCTGACGAAGTGTATGAATACATTAATTATACCGGAAAACATGAAACCATTGCTCAATTCCCGGCAATTAAAGAGCGTGTTGTTTTAATCAATGGAGTATCTAAAGGATTTGCCATGACCGGCTGGCGCATTGGTTTTATGTGCAGCGCACTGTGGCTCGCAAAAGCAGCAGATAAGCTGCAGAGCCAGATGACAACAGGGCCTTCATCTATCTCACAAAAAGCTGCTTTAGGAGGATATCTGGCCGACCGTTCTTATTCAATGGAAATGACAAAAGCATTCCTCCGCCGTCGCGACCTGGTGCTGAAGGGTCTCGATGAGATACCTGGTATCAGATACAGCAAGCCGACCGGCGCCTTTTATGTTTTCCCTGATGTTAGCGCTTATTATGGAAAGAGGGATGGTGATAAAGTGATTAAGAATTCAGATGATTTAGCATTGTATCTGCTCGAAAAGGGATTTGTGGCAACCGTTGCCGGATCGGCCTTTGGCGAGGATAAATGCATCCGTTTGTCCTATGCTAATTCAGATGAAAAACTGCTGAAAGCTGTTAAACAGATGAAGGAGGCATTGGCAGCTCTTAAATAAACATAATATGTCGGTGGCTCCGGGCATTTCAGCTATCCATAGCAAAAAAAAACGGCCGCCGGAAAAAGGCAGCCGCAATGTAGTTCAGGTGAGTGTCTGATAAATTCTCCTCAATATTTATTTCGGTTTCTTAAAAATTAACCGCGTGATATAGATCCCGTTATTATCACCCTGTCCGCCGACGCTCTCAACACCGCTGAATGCGTAAGCAAGATCCCATCCATCATTGATCATGGTATTGATTTTTGATGTAATCAGCGCATCATTCGACGCGATGTTCTGGAAATTGATCCCTGCGCCGCTGTAAAAGTTTAATAACTTGGTTTCTTTAAATGCATCTATCTTGGCATCCGAACGGTCAACATCTTCCTGCTTGCTGTCTTTCCCTTCGGTGCGCACAGTGGTGAAGGCATTCACATCCATCTGCTGGGTGTGCTCAATCAACCTTGACCGGCCAATACCCATAGGTACAATAGATTCAACAATGGTTACTACTTTGTATTCAAACTTCTGTCCAAAACTTACGCTGACCAGCATGACCAATGCACAAATTAATCCTGTTCTTTTCATACGTTTATTTTTTAGTGTTAATAAAATGAATTGCTCAACCAAATATACGAATGTTTTAGGGTGGTTGTATGTAAAAGTTATAAAGAAAACGAAGGTTAACTATTTCTTAAAGATGAAATATACCGCAAGTATCAGAAAAACAAAGCCAATCAAATGATTGATGCGGAATGTCTCGTTCCGGAAAACAAGTAACGTAAATCCTGTAAATACAACCAATGTAATCACTTCTTGTATCACTTTGAGCTGAACCAGTGTGAATGGCCCGCCATAATCATTAAAACCGATACGGTTGGCCGGCACTTGCAGGATATACTCAAACAAGGCAATGCCCCAACTAATCAGGATCACAGAAAATAATGGCAGTGACGAGAACCATTTCATGTCTTTAAACCGAAGATGACCGTACCATGCCAAAGTCATGAAGGTATTTGATAATACCAGCAACAGAATGGAATAAACAGCTTTCATGATTTGTTAACTATGATAATCAACGGCCACAGCAGCTTTTGCATCCTGCTGCACACGATGGCATTGCATCGGGATTATCTTTTTTTATTTTGGGCTGCTTGTACTCGTTCGATTCTCCTTGGCAGGAGGGACAATCGGCAATGACCTTCCAACAGGGGCCGTAAACAGGACTATTATATTCAACCTTCCGGCCTTCGGCTTCGAAAATTGTTTTGCAGGTTTGACATTCAAATCGTGTCGTCATGATTTTTTTTTGCAAAATTATATATTTTTTTTATCCAAGCTTAATGATAGTTATCAGCTTTCTTCAGGGCTGTTCTGTGCTGATTTAAAAAATAATCATTCTCGCAAAAAAAATTATCTGATGATATAACCTAACATACATAGATTTATCTGTTCCTCGATTTTAGTATTAGTTCCTGAATGTATCTGATGAAACAATGTACTTTTTTATATCTTTACCGGCTGAAAATCAGGAATACAATGTTTGAAAATTTAACCGACAGGATTGAACGGGCGTTTAAGATGCTGAAAGGCGAAGGCCGGATAACGGATATCAATGTAGCCGAGACATTGAAAGAAATCCGGCGCGCACTTCTCGATGCTGATGTGAATTACAAAGTTGCCAAAACCTTCACCGATACTGTCCGCCAGAAAGCTCTTGGGCAAAATGTTTTGAAATCAATTAAACCGGGCGATTTGATAATCAAGATCATGCGCGACGAAATGGCGGCGCTGATGGGCAGCCATGCGCAGGATATTAATGTCAAGGGAAATCCGGCTATTGTACTTATTGCCGGTTTGCAGGGATCAGGCAAAACAACATTTTCAGCCAAATTGGCGCGTCATCTGAAACTAAAGAAGGGAAAAAATGTTCTTCTGGCTGCTTGTGATGTCTACAGGCCGGCGGCTATTGAGCAATTAAAGATTCTTGGACAGCAGGCCGAAATACCTGTCTTTACCATTGAGGGAAATAATAATCCTCTCGCTATTGCTAAAGAGGCAATACAGCATGCAAAAAAAATGGGCTTTAACCAGGTTGTTGTAGATACCGCGGGACGCCTGGCTATTGATGCTGAAATGATGAATGAGATTACTGCTCTGAAAAATGCGCTTAATCCCGAGGAGACCTTATTTGTTGTGGATGCAATGACCGGCCAGGATGCTGTAAATACTGCCCGCGAATTTAATAACCGGCTTGATTACGAAGGTGTGGTACTCACCAAGCTCGATGGCGATGCACGGGGCGGTGCCGCGCTATCCATCAAAGCCGAAATCAATAAACCAATCAAGTTTGTTAGTACAGGCGAAAAACTTGAAGCCATTGATGTGTTTCATCCCGACCGTATGGCCGATCGTATACTGGGAATGGGTGATATTGTTACGCTGGTTGAAAAAGCGCAGGAACAATTCGATTTAGAAACAGAACGTAAACTACACAAAAAACTCGCGCAAAATCAGTTTACATTTAATGATTTTCTTCAGCAAATACAGCAGATCAAGAAAATGGGAAATATTAAAGATATTGCAGGAATGATTCCCGGCGTTGGCAAGGCAATTCGTGATATTGATATCGGCGATGATGCCTTTAAGCATACCGAAGCGATTATTTATTCTATGACACCGCTCGAACGTCAGAATCCGGATGTGCTTAATGGAAACAGACGTAAACGGCTGGCAGCCGGCAGTGGTACAACCATCCAGGAAGTTAACCGGCTCATCACTCAATTTACCGAAATGCGGAAGATTATGCGGAAAGTGGCAACAGGCAAAAATCCAAACCAGATTATGAGCAGAATGCAGGGTATTCGCAGATGAGGCGTCCTGATGAAATATGAATTTTTAATAATCATACTATGGAATTGATTGACGGAAAAAAAATTGCTGAAGATATCAAGCAGGAAATTACTGCTGAAGTTGCGATTCTTAAAAAGAACGGAAATAAAGTGCCACATCTCGCTGCAGTTCTCGTTGGCCATGATGGTGGAAGTGAAACCTATGTGGCCAGCAAGGTGAAGGACTGTGAACAGGTGGGCTTTAAATCATCGCTTATCCGCTTTGAAGATGATATCAGTGAAAAAGTACTGCTGGCTAAGGTGGCCGAACTGAACAGCGATAAAGATATTGATGGCTTTATTGTACAGTTGCCTCTCCCAAAACATATTTCTGAACGGAAAATCATCGAAGCCATTGATCCCTCAAAGGATGTGGATGGCTTTCATCCTGTTAATATTGGCCGTGTGACATTGGGTCTGCCGGCCTTTGTTTCGGCAACGCCTGCCGGAATTATTGAGTTGCTCCGACGCTATAAAATCGAAACAAAAGGTAAACATTGTGTTGTTCTGGGACGTAGCAATATTGTTGGCCGGCCTGTAAGCATACTGATGTCACTGAAAGCAATACCCGGCGATGCAACCGTTACTGTTTGCCACAGCCGCACCGAAAACCTTGCAGCGATTTGCAGTCAGGCCGATATTATTATTGCCGCAATGGGGATCCCCGAATTTGTTAAAGCCAATATGGTGAAAGATGGCGCCGTTGTGATTGATGTGGGAACAACACGGGTTCCTTCAACCGAAACAAAAAGCGGGTTCCGGCTGAAAGGAGATGTGAAGTTCGACGAAGTAGCTCCTAAATGCAGTTTTATTACTCCTGTGCCCGGCGGTGTTGGACCAATGACACGGTCTGCATTGCTTACAAATACACTGATCGCAGCTAAGCGGTTGAATATTTAATTGCCGCCGTTGGAATTACTTTATGCTTTTTTTCAGCTATTCTTTTTTAACTGCCGGTTTAAAGGATATGAATGCCGGAAGATAAATAATTCCAAATGATATAAAATTAGTTTTTATCCATGTATCATTTAATTAAAAAGTTTTTTTTCAGGCCATGGATGCTTCGCTATGAGCGCCTTTTTCGCGCTGTCCTTTATCTGCTCTATGCCGGTTTTACTTATCGCTGTAACTGTTGCGGTGCGCGGCTCCGTAGCTTTATTCATTCAGCCGGCAATGAATGGCTATGCCCTCTTTGCGGAAGTTTGCCCCGCGACCGCCGGCTGTGGCAAATTATTTCTCCTTTGCTCACCGGAAATATTTCTGTGTTACATCTTTCTCCATCACGCTGCATTGACCGGCTGATGAAAAATATTCCGGAGATAAATTATGTAACTTCTGATTTTTCAGGCGAGTTTAACGCAATGTGCCGGTTTGACCTTACTGCTGTCGCTGCCGGGGATAATTCATTCGATATCATTATTTGTTATCATATTCTTGAGCATATTGAGAAGGATTTTCAGGCAATGAAAGAACTTTACAGAATTTTAAAACCCCACGGAAAATGCTTTGTGCAAACACCTTTTACCGAAGGTGCAATAGTTGAAGATTTTTCTGTTACTGATCCTGCTTTGCGTAAATTATTATTCGGTCAACACGATCATGTTCGATGGTATTCAACAGACGGATTACGGCAACGGTTACAATCTGCCGGTTTTACTGCTTCGTTGATGGAATTCACTGCAACAGAAAAAGGTGTTAATGGATTCAAGGTAAATGAATGTATTATTATTGCTAATAAATAGTACTGCGTTCGCGTTTTTTTCTTGTTCTAAAGCTATACGCAAAAGATTCTACATCCTGTGTTTGTCGTTCAGTCGGAGTTTTGTGCATCCATTGATTTTTACCGCCGAACCTGAAGAGTATGATAACTCCTGCAACGGATATCATACCGCCGGCAATGGCTATCCATCCCGGCATCTCTTTATTTAACACGATACCCATCAGAATAGTGATGAAGGGTACAAGCAGCAGTGTGGCTGAAGTACGGCTTGCATCCCATACCGATAGCACATACGACCATAGAAAATAGGCCATAATACCCGGAGCCAATGCCAAATAAACAATAAGCAGTGTTGAATGCAGAGGGTTAATTTGTATCGCATGCAGCCATTTTTTGCTGAAAAAAAATAAAAATATTGTGCCTGCCCAGATAATATACGTTGTAACCTCGATGCTGCTGTATCGTTTCAATAAGGGTTTGGCCATTACAATATAGATACTGGTGCTTAATGCTGATGCCAATATCAGCAATGCTCCTTTACTGAATTGCAATGAGTGGTTTTCGCCAAAAGCAATCAGTGTTGATCCGGTAAAAGTAATCAGAATGCCCATCCATCCTGTGAGGGTGATTTTTTCTTTCAGAAACACGGTAGCCAGGATAGCAGTAAACACCGGAGAGCTATTTACAATAAAACTGGCCGATGCTGCAGTGGTGGTCTGTTCGCCTGTTGTGAGGGTCAGGATATAAACACCTATACCGATAGTTCCTGCGATTAAGAACAGTAAACCGTCCTGTATTGAATGAATACGGAATCGCATAAATACTGCCACCGGTATAAGCACAACCGATGCAAACAGATTACGCATGAATGACAAGTGTGCCGGCTCGTAATACTGCAAAGCGGTACGAATACCGGTAAATGCTGTAGCCCAGAGGATAAGACATACAGAAAGCGCGGTTTGTGTTTTTATATTTTTCAAATCGGAACAAAATTAATTATTTGTTTATTTTTATAACCTGAATATAATAAATTATAGCTATGAAGATAAAAGAATCGTTTGGAGGATGGGTGGCGAAAGAAGGGAAAGGGCCGTTATGGCGTTTTACAGATAAAAACGATGGATCATTCATCTGTCCTGATCCCGAATATATTTCGTCCCTCTATTTTCCGCTAATGAATGAGTCGGGTATGCGTTGCTGGACAACGCCGGAATTGAAAGGCGATATCGCTACCGGCTATCATTTTTACTTTAATACACCTACGGTTACCGATGAGTTGTGGCGCAGTTCTTCGAGCCGTAATTTCTGGATACAAGTGAAAGGGCATATACCCTGGTCGGCAACAGGCGTGAGCGCTGCACGTAATCTGAAACGTTGGGAGAGGGATGGAAAAGAGTCGTCGTTTCTTGAAGCCGGTATGGGCTGGTTTCGTCTGACGCGTTTTAATAATGAAATAGGTCTTAAAGCTACATTCACTCAATTTGTTCCCTGTGATCCGGCGCATGTCGAAATCGTTATTGCAGAAATAGAGAATATATCTTCTGCTCCACTGCAGTTTAAAGCAACAGCTGCTACTCCTATGTTTGGCCGGTCAACCGAAAATGTCCGCGATCATAAGCAGGTTACTACATTATTCCAGAAAATATGGCACGATAAATTTGGCATTCGCATAAAAGGCAATATCGTGCACGATGAGCGCGGCGGACATATTCCTAATTATACTTATTATGCAACTTATGGTTCAACACAATACGGGAAACAACCTCGATATATGTGGGGCTCTATGCTCGATTTTATCGGCGAAGGGGGGACACTCGATAATCCCGAGGCAATTTGGAACGACCTTAAACCTCCGGTCTTACCCGAAGGAGAACGCGACGGAACCGAAGCTGTCGGCGCCTTACAGTTTGAACCCGAAGTTCTTCATCCGGGTGAAAAAACATCTTATATTATTCTTCACATGATATCTGAAAAACCCGAAGATTTTATTGCATGGGAAGAAAAATATGGTACTGCAGCTAAAGCAACCAAAGCATTGGATGATACCAGAAGTTATTGGATTAATATGTCAAATAATGTATCGTTCAATACGGAAGATACTGATTTTAATAACTGGTGCCGCTGGCTTTCGTATCAGGTTAAATGCCGGCAGGTGTTTGGTAATGCTTATCTGCCCGATTTTGATTATGGAAAGGGGGGCAGGGGCTGGCGCGATCTCTGGCAGGATTTGCTTTCTATCTTTTTAATTGACCCCGAAAGCGCAAAACAGGAAATCCTGAATAATTTTTTGGGCGTACGTATTGACGGAACAAATGCTAACCTGATTGGCAATAAATCCGGCGAGTTTTTTAGTGATGTGAACCGTATTGACCGTACCTGGTGCGACCATAGTGCATGGCCGCTTTATGTTGTTGATTTTTATATTCACCAGACAGGCGATCAGGATATACTGTTAAAAAAAGTACCCTATTGGAAAGATCATGTGTTCCGCCGCAGTAAAGATAAGGACGCTGATTATAATCCGGCAACCTATGGCAATCGCTTGCTCACTTACGATGACAAAGTGTACGAAGGCAGTATTCTTGAACATGTTATTCTGCAAAATGTTTGCTCGTTTTTTAATGTGGGCAAAAATAATAATATACTGCTCGAAGCTGCCGACTGGAACGATACTTATGATAATGCGCGCACAAATGGTGAGTCGGTTTGTTTTTATAATTTTACGGCACATAATCTTGCCACACTCGCATCACGCCTTGAACTGCTTGAGAAGGCAGGTATCAGTGTAATTGAGGTATTGGCCGAAGCGGTGATGTTGTTCGATACCCTGAACGGACAAATAAAAGTGGATTATGCCCGACCGGCGGCAAAACAGGCGCACTTGCAGAAATATCACGACAGTATACGGCACAAGGTAAGCGGTAAAACAATTAAAATAAAAACATCTGACCTTGCATCCGACTTTAGAGCAAAAGCTGCCCATGCTTTTGAGCATATACGGAAAAACGAATGGGTGACTGCAAAAGAAGGTAAAAGTTTTTTTAACGGACATTATGATAATGACAGTATCCGTGTTCATGGCGATCATCCTAATGGCACACGTATTGACCTTACTTCACAAGTGCTGCCTACTATGTTCCATACTGCAACCGATCAACAGGTAAAACAAATTTTTGATTCGGTAATGTATTATCTGCACGATGATATAACCGGCGGCTTGCGTCTGAATACCGATCTGAAAGAACTGAAACTCAACCTCGGCCGCGTATGTGCTTTTGCATACGGATATAAAGAACATGGAAGCAAATGGATGCATCAGAATATAAAATATCTTTATGCATTGTATCAACGCGGATTTGTTGATGAGGGATATAGTGTGTTTAAAGGTATTTATAAACTTGTGATGGATTCCGGACGTTCTAAAATATTTCCTTCTGTGCCTTCGTTCTTTAATCGCTATGGTCATGGAATGTATGTTTATCTTACCGGTTCGGCTGCATGGTTCATCATGGCATTTACAACCCAGGTGTTTGGTGTGCGTGGTGAGAATGGGAACCTTTGTATCCACCCGCGGCTGGTGGACGAGCAATTTGGAAAAAAGGGAGATGCATCTGTCTTTTGTTATTTTCGTAATAAACGTGTTGAAGTTACCTATCAGAATCCATCGAATAAAAAGTGGAATGAGTATGCAATAAAAAGTATTCGTATTAATAATTCGGAAATTGTTTTTTCTTTTGTCGAAAAAAACAAAGCGATAATTGAAAAGACATTATTTGACAAGCTGTGTACCGAAACCCTTAATAAGATCATGGTTACACTCGGCTGAATTGATTATAACGATGAGTAAAATTGCTGTCATACTTTTATTGGCGTTATCTTTTTTTCCTACCTGTAGGGATAATGTCCGGTTTGAGTGCCCTCAACCGGATGGAGTGCGCAACCTGAATCGTTTTCCATTAAAAGTATGTGGTCAGTATCTGAATTCTACCGACAGCTCTATGCTGTTTATCACTGATAAAATGATGTATGCCGTTTATTCAGCAGGATTCAGAGCGGCTATTTTGGATATTGATACATCGAAAGACATGCGTTTGGTGAATGATTCGCTATACCTTTCTGATCTTAACCTTTCGCTGAAAGTAAACCGTCAGGGCGATTCTGTATCTGGTTATCATATGTTTAAAGATACGCTGTTTCTTTTTTCCGATCGTCATGTCCTGCGCAAATGTAACGGTCATTTCCTGCTCAATCACAAACAGCAGGACAGCTTATGGTCTGTTCAGGTCCTGTCGCTGAAAAACGGCAGGTTGTCTGTAAAAGCGATTAATTCAAGCCATGATATTGAACGCATCCGGCAGATTACAAATGTTGAATCAGTTACCGATTCAAGCGGTGCTGTGGTAAACTATAAACTATCTCCTTCACGTCGGGATCTCCGGAAAATGATCGCCGGATATATGTTTACTAAAGGAGATGATTTTTTAAAAGTTAAATCATCCAAATGATGTCTAAACAGATAGCTATGAAGAGTATTCCAATATTGTTATTTTGTGGATTTGTAATGGTATTTGCCGGCTGTAGCAATAAGCATGCAGATGTCAAACCTCTGGCGTTGATGGTGATGAAACAGGTGAAGACCTTATTTGATACTGCACAAAGTTATTATATATGCCTGCCTCCTTCTTATGATACATCAAAATCTTATCCGGTAGTTTTTGCATTTGATCCGCATGCAAACGGTGATATCCCTGTGCGCCGGATGATGATGGCAGCAGCAAAATATGGATTTATCATTGCCGGATCAAATAATTCATATAATTCAGCGCCCAATATTGAGTACGTAATTAATTCGTTCATCTATGATGTCGGACGGCAATTTAGCATAGAGGGTAACCGGGTTTATGTAGCCGGTTTTTCCGGTGGTGCGCGTATTGCTTCAACTATGGCATTTATGTCCCGGAAGATCAGGGGTGTTGTTGCCTGTGGCGCAGGTCTGTATTTTCCCGAGTCAGCTCTCTCCGGTTCACAGGTTAAATACTACGGCATGGCCGGAAAAGATGATTTTAATTACAGCGAATTGTTCAATACCGGAACGATGCTGTCAAGAACAGGGATCACACATTATATTGAGTTTTTTAATGGCGGACATGATTGGCCGTCCGACAGCTTGATGGACGAAGCACTCCTCTGGATGCATATCAACGAAATGAAAGATGGTACTGTTCCTGTCAATAAGGAGCTATTGGAGGAGGTGGCAGCCGGCTTTTTAAAAAGGATTAAAACACTGAATCGAAACGGTCATAAATACGAGGCCTATGTTACCTCGCAAAAAGCAATTTCGTTTATTGGCGGTATGGTGAATATAAAAAAAATCCGGTCATATTACAATCGCCTGAAGAAAGATAAGGACGTCATCAGCCGACAACAGGAAATCATCGTGCTGATCAATAAAGAACAACAATTGCGCAGCGGATATCAGGCAGCTCTCGCCAATCAATCTTTAGCGTGGTGGAAAAATGAAATGAAACAACTGGATGAGCGTATATCTTCAACAATTACTGACGAGAGAGCGATGTATATGCGATTAAAAAATTTTCTGGGTATGCTGGGTTTTATGCATGCTAAAAATATGCTGGTCAAGGGATCATTTACCCAACAACGATCGGCTGTTGCTATTTACGAAACATTAAGTCCGTCTAATCCTGACGTACAATTGTTATCAGCACAATCGTTTATGTTAAACGGGATGACCGACTCGGCCATTGCATCCTTAAAGGCCGCTCTGCAACTCGGATTTAAAAATATCAGGGAGATCGAACAGGATACGCTGCTGGGGAAATTGTATCAATCATTATCTATAAAGTAAATTAAATTATGAAGCAATTACTTACGATTTCGCTATTGTGTATTTTTTTTCTAAACGGAAATACTCATCCGCGTATTGGCGCTCAGGTTTGGATAGAGCCGGGACAAACTCCCGGACAGATTGATGAATGGTTCAAAATTCTTGCAGAGAATAATATGCCGGTGGCACGACTTTTTATCATGTGGAATTATATTGAAGTCACACCCGGAAATTATAATTTTTTATTGTACGATCAGGCCTTTGCTGCTGCTGCTAAATATGATGTAAAAATCCAGGCAACGCTTACCGCTAATCATGGTCCTGCTTTCGCTGATCCGAAATTTTGGTATCGCGATCAGGATGGGGCAATCCCAACATCCGATAAACAATTTGACGCTGCAGCCGTTTATATCGGAAAAATTGTAAATCATTTTAAAAATCATCCTGCACTTGAAACCTGGTGGTTGCAAAATGAGCCGGGACAATTCAATAGCCACGACTCTCTGGCTGTAGCCCGGTTTCAGGTTTGGCTCAGAAAAAAGTACAATAATATTCAATCGTTAAATGCTTTGTGGCTTACGGATTTTAAGGAGTTTGAATCTATCGGGTATAGTGAATTGTGGGATCAGTCAGGCGGCTTTGCACGGCCATCACCCTTTCTCGACTGGAATCTTTTTTGGCGCGATTATATGACCAGTTACCTGTCGTGGCTCACAACCGAGATCCGGAAACACGATATGCTTCATCCCTTGCATGTTAATCCTCATGCGGTTTTCGATATTCTTCCCAAATATGATCTGCCGGCATGGCGCGGTTTTTTGTCGTCCCTCGGCGCTTCTATTCATCCTTCGTGGCACCTGAGTATGTTTGAGCGCGACGACTATGCATTAGCCATTTCCGGAATCTGTGATGTTATTCGTGGAGCTAGCGAGCCAAATCCTTTTTGGGTATCCGAGCTTCAGGGTGGTAATAACATCTGGAGCGGCGGTAATCCCTTATGTCCTACGTCTAAGGATATTGCACAATGGGTTTGGACAGGAATAGGTAGTGGCGCCGGGAATATCATTTTCTGGTTGCTTAACTGGCGGCGCTTGGGCGGTGAGGCCGGTGAGTGGTCTCTCCTCGGATATGGGAATACCGCATCAGAGCGCCTTTCCGAATCGGCGAAAATCGCTAAAACGATAAATGATAATGCTGAGCTTTTTAATCGGACCAAACCCCTTCAATCAAATATCACCATTCTTCTCAGTCCTGAAACGATGCTGATTCTGGGACGCAAAGACAACTGGAAAGATATTGAAGGACGGAAGGCGCAGGCGCATATCAAAGCTGTGATGGGCTGTTACAAAGCATTGACTGAAATGGGCATTGCTGTTAACCTCAAGCAGATGGATGATTATAACTGGGATCCTCCTGCAAAGCAGGTACTGATCATGGCTCATGTTGCAAGTATTCCGGATAAATATGTTTCTGCAATTAAAACCTTTGTTGAGAAAGGCAACAAACTTATTGTTACCGGACTAACAGGATATTTTAACGAAAATGAGGAGAATACTTTTCAATCGGGATTTCCGTTGAAGGATGTTTTTGGTGCTTCGGTACGTGAGGTGAAACTGATTGGTAATGAATTCCATGTTAATATTGATGGATATACTGCGCCTCTGCCTGCCCATATGTGGCTTTCTGTTTTATCATTAACAACAGCAAATGGTGTAGCAAATTATATGGGAGAAACAGCCGGCTGTCGCAATAGTTACGGTAAAGGTGAAGTGGTGTGGATTCCGGCCATGGTGGATATCGGCGGCTGGATGGGCGATAACAGGCCGCTTGCGGCTTTTCTTTCCAGAGAAACAGAATTATTTATCAATGCTCCTTTTCGTTTTGCATCACATCAACCGCATATTCTTTTGAAAACATTGTCTGCAGGCGATCGCTTTGTCACGGTTATTACCAATGGTTCATCTGAGTTGCAAAATGTTATTTTATCATCACCATCAGGTTTTAAACCATCCGTTCTGTATTCGAGTAATAGTGGCATGATAACTGGCTTATCAAATATCCGGTTAGACGGCAGGAGCACTGTAGTGATGGTCTGGACGAAATAATTCGATGTTTTTTTTCTGTTTGGGTTCATCAGAAATCTGTTCTGATATTCATTTTCTGAATCAGGGAGCGTGGGGCAATAGCCACGGTAAACGGCGGCATAATATCCGTTTCTTTCCCCGTGATGATATCTTTTGCTTTTACCGCGAGTTTAATGGGCTGGTATGAAAAGATTACTACGTCCGTTCCCTGTTTTTGGTTTTGCCAGATAATCCCTGCCCCGTCGGGTAAAATATAAGGTTGGTCCATATAAGCAAGAGCGGAGTTGTACATTTTTGCGTATTGGCTGAAGTTTTCAATAATTGAGTCGGGATGTGTATACGGATAAGCAGTTCCGTATTCCAATAAATCAGTAAATACCCAACCCTTGTTTGACATTATTTTAAACAGTAATTCGGAAAGCTGCCGGCTGGTATAATGTTTGTGATGCCCATTCCGGAACCAGTATTGGGTGTACTGAAAATACCACCAGTCGTATAACATGCTGTCTGTTTCAATCGAACAGTTTAATCCGGGGAATGATGTACTCTCGCTGATAAATCCAATGCTGTCGCGGCTTAACATGGCAAGATATTCCCACCAGCTGCGCTGCATGGAGTTTCCGGTGCCATTGGCCCAGTCGAGCTGATTCATATACAGATGATGAAATGCATCGCCCCATATTCCGTTAAAGCCGTAGTTTTTTCGGGTGCCAAGTAAAGATTTTGTGAATTCATGGCTGAATGTCGAATCAAGGATGTTGTGTTTCAGCAGATGTTCACCATAGGTTTCATTCGGTGTTCCGCCGGGTGAATTCAGCGCCCAATGGCGGGGGGCGGTTCCCACGCGTGAAGTGAATCCGGCGTCTTTAACCGACATGCCTGTTACCCACACATAATACGACATGTCCAGAGAGTTCATTTTACTGTACATCTCACGCCAGGGTTTTTCTACTGATGGCAGAGGCACCCAGTCGTATACCTGGCAGGGATTAGCACTGTTGGGAATAAAATCAATGTGTTCTGTTCCGTCCCATTTATTTTTTACTGACCGGCCGTTTATCCAGCACGAATTATGAGTCACAACCATTTTTACCCCGGCGCCGGCTAAACGTTCCAGTTCTGGTAAAAAACTATCAATAGCATGTTTGTAAGTGTATTCAGGTCGCCAGAAGTCCCAGTTCATACCCACTGCAGGCATTGCATTGTATTGAATAAATCCCAGTTCGTCCGAAATTTTCTTCCGGAGAAAAATATCCATCTCTTTCCACCGGTTGCGGCATTCATACACTGTTAATGGCTTAGCAGTACTTACCAGCATTCTGTACTTCATTTTTGAGGTAGTGAATGAAGCAGTCAATGGAAACCATTCCTCGTCAAGCTGCGACAGGAGCCGATCGCCGGGATTTGCTTCGGTAAGCGCTCTGAAGTTTCCCTGCTTCTCGGGAAATGCAGCGAACAATGCGATTGGTCTGAACTGAAAATCAAAAAAGGAAGTCCTTGCTCCGCGCGCATGGTGGGCAGTCCAGCTATTTGCACGTAATGCAAGCGCAAGGCATCGTGCCGGCGTATTTCCCTGTCCGGTACACGTTTGATATAAAGTGGTGTCATACGCCCAGTTTTTTAAGGTTTCGGTGGTAGTGAACGGAATCAGATTCTCCCCGTCGGTATTGCATTGCAACTGTTGTTCGATGCGGCCAAGCCCACGGTAACGCATATTTACAACAGTCAGGTTGTGCAGTTGACCATTCAGTTCCCATGTTGATGCAACCCTGAATGAATTTACTTTTGCGCCATCGGACAGTTTGAACTCAAACCATTGGTTCCATCCTTTCCATATATTTCCGGAAATAGTGTCGTGCTGCATCTCAATAAACCACCGCAGTTGCCCGGCCGGACGCATTTCTTTTTTTACTCTGCTGATTATTTTTTTCAGCGAATCAGTATGGCATAATGTACTGCTGGGATGCAGATGAGGAAAGCGAAACCCGTCACGCCGTGTTTGTCCATTTTTTTTGAAAAAAGTGATAATAAACAATAGTGTCTGTAGTGGAAAAAATATCACAAATAATTTCGGCGGAGTTAGGATGTTCTTTAAATTCGCGAAGACGAAGCAGCGGATAAATGCGGTTAATCGTTTGCCAGTCTTCGGCAATCAGCGGAAAAATACTTGTCTTGTCGCTTTTAAGGGATATCTCGTTTGCGCTTGCACTTTGGATGCCCAGCAGGTAACCATCGCTGACAAGAAAATTCAGTTCAATCCCGTTGGTAAATTTCAGTTTGAACAGCTCGTCATCTGCACATACATTAAGCCATGAGCAGATGAGGGCAGATATGAAAAAAAGTCTTAGCATACAACAGGGCTATTGAATTAAACCATGTTGTTTCATCAGTAGAATCGTCTCTTTCAGGGAACGCGCATCTTTGGCAGTAATCAACCGGACAGTAGATAATACTGCGGGTTGATCTTTAAAAAAGGCATGCCCTTTACTGAAGCTCCATTTCATCTGGTCGGATGTGGTGAATGGAATTACTTTGAATACCGGTGTGTTACCGACCATGAATGCCGAAGTGCCGAAGAGCACGAGTTGATGGCCGTTTTTCCATTGCTGTGTGAGCCAGCGGTAGGGTATACTGTCGGCCGGAGTTGAAGGCCAGAAGAAGCCGGGCGCAACAATGATGGTTTGATCGGCAAATGCTACTGCTTCAGTATAAACCTGGTCGGGGACAATTCGTATCCCGTTTATGCTCACAATGCCGCTTTTGCGGTCGGCCAGAATAATGGGTTCTTTACCTGCAAGCTGAAGCTGTGTACGCATAGCAAAAAAGACTTCCTCATCAAAACCGTCGCGGATGAAAAGTGCGGCCTGTACCGGCTGGCCGGCTTCAAAGGCTGTTCCCGGGTTGTTTTTAGTAACCGCAGTAACCAGTGTGCGGCATTTTTCTTTTTCGCTGCCTTGCAATAGAATAACCTGCGAGGCCGGTATCCGTTTTATGGTTTGGACATATGCCGATGGAAAACAGTATATCTTTTTTAAAGCAAAAAAACCAAGTATCGTGTCTGCCGTTTTATTCTCCCAGAATTTTTCTGCATCTGCGCCATCAGTGATCACGAGTGCGTCAAAATTGTTGCAGCCCTTCTCAATGCACAGGCGCGATGCATTGGCTGAAGCAACAAGCGTTGAGGTGATATTAAAAACATTCATTACCTCCCTGGTTAATGCATATTTTTCTTCCGAAAATTTCTTCTCCGACAAGCAATACAAATCCATACGATATATTGATACATCATTATCGAAATGCAGCATAAACAAAAAACAAGTCAAAGCTAAACCTGCTAAAGGTCGGAAAATTTCTTCCACGTGCTCAAAGGCAACAATATGGGGTGCTTATATGCA
>Ga0101944_10001676_pt1 | contig 43032 bp, 41 predicted proteins | sample DewCreD2012metaG_FD_75245 | JGI IMG/M metagenome (GOLD analysis project Ga0101944, IMG submission 75245) | Hot spring sediment bacterial and archeal communities from British Columbia, Canada, to study Microbial Dark Matter (Phase II) - Dewar... ... | reverse complement strand
TTACGAGGCCGGGCACATGAGTTCGTTTTCGGCTTCGCCAAACAGATCCGGTGCACCTGAACCAGCCACGACGGGCCTATTTTCCGGGGGGGCGCCAATCATGCCCCATCCGCCAGATACCGCCACGCCATTTTCATGGGCGGGGGCGGCGAAACCCCATCGCCATGGATCATTTTTGTCGAGTGATTGTTCATCATAGCCTTCTTTCCATGAAGCTTTCAAGCCTATCTTGTTCATCCCCGAAGACATTGAGGCATTCCCCATTTTCAAGTCGCAAATATTTTGATATGAAGCCGGTCCAGAAAAGGATGATCTGAAATCCTGGACAACGAACGAGCAGGACAGGCTTCGATAAAAAAAGCATCGTCAACATCTCGAAAGGATATCCATGAAGGGATACGTACAGGTGTACACAGGAGATGGAAAAGGAAAGACAACGGCCGCTTTGGGGTTGGCCGTTCGAGCCGCCGGATCGGGGCTTCGGGTGTGGATCGGCCAGCTGATGAAAAAAGGGGATTACAGTGAAGTGTCATCGATGGAACGGTTTGGGGCACTTGTCCGGATGGAGCAGTTTGGAACCGGAAAATTCGTCATGGGAAAGCCCTCCGAAGAAGACATCCAGGCCGCATCCGAAGGATTGTCCCAGGCCGAAGCGGTGATGGCCGCCAAAGAGGCGGATGTGCTCATCCTTGATGAAGCCAACGTCGCTGCGGCTTGCGGCCTCATTCCCGTGGAACGTTTGCTGGCCCTCATTCGGCGGAAACCGGATGACGTGGAACTCGTCCTGACCGGAAGAGGAGCACATCCGGATATCGTCGAAGCTGCGGACCTCGTCACCGAAATGAAATGCATCAAGCATTATTACGAAAAGGGAGTCCCAGCCCGCAGGGGCATCGAAAAATAATCGACCCGGAAGGTCGCTACAGCTTCTTTTCAAGGTTGATGGTCTGTGACGGGGAGAATCCCTTCGAGCTGAAGAAATGGACCATTTTGTCATCGTTCCAGGCCACGAGGGTGTTGACCTTCTGTACGCCCAAACTTTTCAAATGATCCAGAAACTCGCGCATCAACCGGTCGCCGACACCTTGTTGCTGCGCATCCGGATCGACACCGATGGTATCGAGGGTTGCCTGCTCCTGAAAAATCCCATACTCGCCGATAAACAATTCTCCCATGATGAAACCGACCACCGTTCCGTCCGGTTTGACAGCCACCAGGGATGTCGGCAGACAATCCTGAGAATTGAGCAATTTCTCGAATTTCATTCGGTAATACTCCGGACGGGCCACCTTCATCACCTTTTCGTCGATGGCGACGACGGCATCAAAGTCACGAGCTTCCATCAATCGAACGGATATGTCTTGTGAGGTCATGGCATGTCCTTTTATATGAGAGGGTTGTTTCCATAGAAATTTTCTGGCAAGGGCCAACATCCATGGGAATAAAAATAGACCGAAAAACACTGCCCACTGCCTACTGCCCACTGCCCACTGCCCACTGCCTACTGCCTACTGCCGACTGCCGACTGCCGATGCACTTCGGAACAAGCCTTGACTTGGCTTTCCCGTTGGTTTATAAGAAGCCGTCTTTTGAAATCGTGCGCCCGTGGCCCAGGGGATAGGGCGTCAGCCTCCGGAGCTGAAGATCGCTGGTTCAAGTCCAGCCGGGCGTACCACGTTTCCTGCTTCATTTCAGGCCTCGCTTTTCCCTCTGCCCTTCCATCAGCCGAATCTTACACTTCCATCGCCGTTTCAGGAATCTGCCCAGAGACTTGTGCCAGCATGTCCACATCCAGCATCGATGTCAGCACCCCTGACTCTAGTACGCCGATTCCCGAAAAAATCCTGGCATTGCGGATCAGCTGGCCGGGCCGAAGGATCATGACCGGCTTGTTTCCAACGATCGTATCGACCATCAGCCCTTGTATCCGCCTGCGACCGGGAGAAGCCGCACTGGAAGAACGCAGCTTCAGAACCCCGGGAGGTTGGCTGCCGTTGATCTCCACCCCGAAAAGCCTTCTCAAATCCAGAAAGCTTTCGCGAACATCGTCTGGAGGAAGGCCATAACTTGCGGCATCGAGACCCGATGTTGGAACGGCTATCCGATACGGGCCGACCGTAAAGACAACGGCATGCATCACCGAAAGCGACATGGGCAGGGTCACCGCAATGCTTGTCCCTTCACCGGGTATCGAGTCGATGTCGAGGGTTCCGTTCAGGTAGGTGATGGCCTGTGCGATGACGTTCATCCCGATGCCCCGGCCCGCCGTCTCGTCGGTTGCAGATGCCGTGGAAAAATCGCTGCTCAGAATGACGGCAAAAAACGCTTTTGTATCCATTCGGGCGATATCCGCATCCCCATATCCCTGCTTCTCTCGCAAATAGCGCTCGATGGCCTCTCGACGGATCCCTGCGCCATCGTCCGCAATGCGAAGCACCAAAGTTTCCTTGCGGCTTTCCGCCTCGATTCGGATCGTTCCCTGTTCCGGTTTTCCCTTCGCCTTGCGCTCCTCAGGAGCCTCGATACCATGGGCGATCGCGTTGCGGACGATATGGATCATCGGTTCCCGAAGTCTGTCGAGCAGAGCCACATCCGCCTTGATGTCCCCACCGGAAAGAACGATTCGGACCAGCCTGCCCATCTGCCTGGCCTGATGATGAATCGTATGTCTGTAGAGATCGACGAATTCCTCGATCGACATGAGCCGCAGCTGGGCGAGCCGGAAATAGAGCCCCTTGGCAAGCGCCGCATATTGATCGACCCAGCTTTGCACCGCAGCCATTTCGGGAGAAAGCGCGGGTTTCGACCGCTCCATCAGCAGCAGTTCTTGAGAAAAACCCAAAAGTTCCTCGATCAGCGAACACGACACGCCGATAGACCGGATCGGATCGACAGATATCGGTGTTTGGGAATCGGCCCGGCGTTTTGAACCATCTGCAGGTTCCCGGCCTTGCGGCCCCTTCGATAGCAATTCCAACAACCGGTAATAGGCCGTGTTCAGTTCCGGCACATCGAGCCGGCCAAGACGCGGAATCAATGCCTTGAGCAGGGAATAGCCTTCGGTCACGACCCGAATCGATTCCTCCCGAGCCTTCCATTCCTTTCGCTGAAATTTCAGACACCAGGCCTCCATTTCATGGGCCAGACGGGAAATGCTCTCCAGGCTCATGGCCCTGGCCATCCCCTTGATCGAGTGGATTTTTCCGTGAAGCTCCTGCCAATGGCCGGTTTCTTCAGGATCTGCTTCCACATCGATCAGTATCGATCCGATTTCCTGCAGGTATTTATCCGATTCCCGCAGGAAGATCTGCCTGTATTTCTCCAGATCCATGACCGTTGTTGAGTATCCTCTCGATCCATCGCTCCATGGGAAGAATGCGTACGATCTCACCGGTTTCGAGAACGATCCGGTCCTTGCTTCGGTCTTCGAGCAACCTGATGGATCCGATAACGTCCGCCAGAAAGGCCATCGCATGGTGCCGCCATCGAAACAGCATCAACCGGGAACCGGTTGCAGGTTTGCTCCCCAACAACACCCCCAGGTCGATCACATCATAGAGATCTCCCCGATAGAAAAGGAGCCCCTTATAGAACATGGGCATCATCGGAACGGGATAGACGGCGTATTCCTCAACGACCCGGTGCACGATCCCTGCATCCAGTCCGTACCATTCTCCACCGACTTGAAACGTCAGCACATCCATGTCAGGAACTCATTCATCCGCTGCCGCCAGTTGAAACCGCTGTTTTGCCTGAACCATTTGCTCAGAAAGTTCGTTGAGTGCCTGCATCGTTTGTACCATGGTCTTCATGTTCTGATGTTGCCTTCGAACGGCTGCGATGGTTCTGACGGCGGCGCCGCGATTGTCGTCTGCGAGCTTCTTCAGATCACCGAACTGATCCAGAAACCGCCGCATCTGCCGTACCTGTTTGTCGGTGATTTCCTCGATCTCCTTGACTTCTCCGTAGATTTTATCGACAACCGAAAGCACCCCACCGAAGGTATCGATCACATTCTGGATGATAGCCTCCCCCTTTCCGATCCCTTCCTGACTCTTCTGCAATACCCCGATCACTTCGGCGTTGTCCTTCAGAATGTCGTTCACCATCCGGTCGATTTCTGCAGAACTGCGCTTGGAATTTTCGGCCATCGACCGGATTTCTTCGGCAACGAGCGCAAATCCCTTCCCTTGTTCCCCGGCCCGCGTCGCTTCAATGCTGGCGTTCAAAGAAAGCAGATCCGTCTTACGAGCGATTTCCTCGATGACGTTGACGACGAGCCGAATCTTGTCGATTTTGCTCGCCACCCGGTACATCGGCTGCGCATAGCTGCCCATCTGAGCGATGACCTGTTGGAGCTGGCTCAGGGTTTGCCGGGCATGGCCCTCCCCTTTTTCCGCCGCAGTCTTGGCATCCGCAACCCGGGCCACGGTCCGCGCGCTCTGGGCGACCATTTCTTCCATGGCAATCAGGCCCCTGTCGATCTGCTCAGCTGTCTTTTCGGCGACAACTACCTGCTTTTCCGATCCTTTGGCAATGAAGGACGCTGCCTGAGCCACTTGCTGGTTGTCGTCAGCGGCCTTTCGAACGAGAACGTTCAATTCCTGCCCCGCTGTCTGAATCCGATTGAAGAGCTGATGAATGTCCACAATGGCCTGCCGCAGTTCCTGCACCATCCGGGCAAACATCTCTTCGAGCTCCCGCAACTCATCCAGGGACTGAATGGTCACCTGCACACTCAGATCTCCAGTCCCCACCTGACGGGCCGCTTCCCTGAGCCGGTTGAGCCGTTTCAGAACGGAATTGGAAACCATCGTTCCAAACACCACACCGAGGGCCATGGCCACTGCAGTCGAAGACGCTTGAGCCAGATAAAAATCTTTCGTCAAGGTGTTGACCAGGCCGACGACGACCATGACGGCCAGAAGAAGGCCGAGAAACGACAGGATCAGCTTGTTTTTGAGGCTGGTTCGTCCCATGACGTCAACTCCTCCAGTGCGACGATCCACCCGATGGGCTTCTGGGCCACCCGATGAATGGATACGATGATCCGCCAATGAATGCCGGAATCGTCAATAGGAAAAGTAGCGGCGATTCGATCCGGATTTCGGGCTACCGCTTTCATGGCACCCACGAGATGGGAATAGGCCGATTCCGGGAAAACGGTCCCGATGTGCCGGTTCAGGAGGACTTCGAGGGGTTTTTGGAGAATCTTCAATCCGGTGGCGTTGATCCGGATGATTTTGGCGTCCTTGTCGACAACGAGGATGCCGACGCCGATACTTTCGAGAATGCCTTCTTGAAAATCCATCATTTCGACAAGCTCGGCGGTCGACTGCCTGGGAAACATTCGGGCCGTTTCCATGATCTCCGGCGGCGCATCGATCGCAGAATGGGCTTCGAGCTTGTCGAGAAACCGATCGATATGCTCCGCCATGGTTTCGATCGGTCCCTTGGCGATGTAATAATCCGCCCCGATTTTCTGGACATCCTCTATCGTTTCGATGAGGGAACCCGAAAGCGCGATGATGGGAAAGGGTTTTTCTGGAAAGAGGTTTCGGGTGAACTGAATGAGCTGTTTGCCGTCGATCTTGGGCATGATGATATCGACGAACAGGATGTTGACGGTCTCTTCCCGCAATTTGGTGATGCCTTCCTTTCCGTCATATGCCTTGATCACTTTATAGCCCCGTTTTTCGAGAAGATCCGACAGAAATTCCACAAAGAAAAAATCGTTGTCTACGACGAGTGCCTTTCCTTTCATCTGTTGTTCCTCCGCGTCAGGCGATGCATACACGATGCACTTCCCGGATATCGGTCAACCCTTGAAACACCTTGGTGATGCCATCCTGTTTGAGAGTGGTCATGCCTTCGGCTTTGGCCCGTTCGAGAAGCTCCTCGGTCGGAGCCTTTCGCTTGATCAGTCGTTTGATTTCCGGGGTACCTTCCATCAATTCGTGAATCCCCATCCGTCCCTTGTATCCGTTTCCCGAACATGCCTCACAACCCTTGGGTCTGTAGAGCACGAGATCCTTCGAATAGACGATCCCGGTTTTGGCAAAATCCTCCGGACCATAGGAAGAGACGATGTCTTCAAATTCCTCGACACCGGGATGGTAAGCCTCCTTGCACTGGCGGCACAGGGTGCGAACGAGCCGCTGGGCGAGAACCCCCAAAAACGCATCCGAAAAATTGAGCGGGTTCATGCCCATGTCGAGAAGACGGGTGACGGTCTCGGGTGCGCTGTTGGTATGCAGGGTCGAAAAAACGAGATGCCCGGTCAAGGAGGCTTCGATACCGATCGATGCCGTTTCTTCGTCCCGCATTTCACCGATCATGATGACGTCTGGATCGGCACGCAGAAAAGAGCGCATCACCCGTGCGAAATCCAGGCCGATCCGCGGCTTGACTTCCACTTGCCGGAGACCTGCCTGGGTGATTTCCACAGGATCTTCCGCCGTCCAAATCTTGATGCCGGGTTTGTTGATATGCCCCAGGGCCGCATGAAGGGTGGTGGTTTTCCCGGATCCGGTCGGACCCACCACTAGGACAAGCCCGTAAGGCTGGGAGATGATTTTCTTCAGCAACCTGAAATTACGCTCATTCAACCCCATTTTGTCGAGAGGCATGGCTCCGGCCTTGGCCAAAATCCGAAGCACCGCATCCTCCCAGCCGCCTGCAGTCGGAATGGTGGCCACCCGCAGTTCGAAGGGAGGAATGCCCTTGCGTTTGAAGACGATCTTCCCGTCCTGAGGAAGCCTCCGTTCGGAAATGTCGAGATTGGCCAAAATTTTGATGCGGGATAGAATTCCCCGCGCCATCGTATTCGGAACTTTCAGGTACTCCTGACACACCCCATCCATCCGGAAACGGATGCCGGTCTTCTTGGTGACATCCGAAGGTTCGATGTGAATGTCGGAAACGTTCTGCCTGTAGGCCGTCACCAAGATCTGATCCACCAGTCGCACGACCTGACTGGCATTTTCGTCGAGGCTGGCCAACTCCTCCTCGGGTTCGGTTTCCTCGTCGAAGGAAATGTCGGGAACCAAACTTTCCAGATCGATGGCATCCTCTGCGCTTGAAAATGTACTCTCATCAAACAACAAATGAATGTACCGCTCGATGTCCTCCCGGATGCCCACCATCAGCCGGATGTTCTGTATCTTGATCAGGGCCTTGATGTGGTCGGTCTTGCGGATGTCCTTGGGATCGTCCACCAGGATATCGATGGTGTGTTGCGACCAGCGGATCGGAACCCAGTTGTCGTGAAGCAGGAAGGATTTCTTGAGGCTTCGGCAGATTTCCTTCGGCAGAAGGGTCTGGGGATCGAAGGCCTTGAACGGACATCCATAAAAGCGGGACAGAGACTCCCCGATTGCGTCTTTGGGGACCTGAAACTCCTCCATCAGGACGGTCTCCACACTCTTTCGGGTTTTCTGCGAGATGACCAGCGCCCGCTGCAGCTGTGAAGGCGTGATCAGGCGCTTTTCGAGCAGCAGGTCGTAGCGGGAACCCGGAGCTGTCAAAACCGTAAGCGAGCGGATTTTCGCATCGATGCGTGCATTTCCCGGATCGAGCGACATCGCGGTCTTAAGTACCTCGACTGCGATATCCTTTTGATCATGCGCCTCGAGAATCTCGGCCAAAACGACCATCAGCCCCGCTTTGGATGCATCTGCCCCGGTGCCCTTCTGAATGCAGGCGATCAGGGTTTCGACAGCTTTTCGAGGGGTCATCCATTTGATCAGGCACTCGAAATAGCGCTTGAGAATGTCGGGGTTTTCCGGCTCCTGATGAAAGGCTTTTTCGTATGCTGCGCCGGCCTGGGGATATAGCCCAAGCTCCATCAATGCAGCCGCACTATCGAGGATCTCCTCGGTGCGGGTTTCCTGCTGCAGGTTCTGTTGAAGAATCGCGATCTCCTTTGTCGAGAAGGAACCGTTTCCGACAGGTTCCGCTTCCATTTCTTGAAGACGCCTTCTGGCATCGGCCGCCCGGTTCAAAAGAGCCTCCACGTCCGATGGATCGATGGATTTGGCCTGCTGCAGCAGTTCGTTGCAAAGCTTGAGGCTCTCTTCGAACAAACCCATTTCGTGGTACACCTGGGCTTCCCGCATTTTTGCCGCAACGGCCGCCTTGTCCATCGGAGGCTACCTCTTCTGTTCCGCCCGCCATAACCGGATTTCGGCCCGAAGCGCACGGAACTCGGCCTGGATCAAATGCCGCATTTCCTCGAGTGCCTGGGCAAACGCCTCGTGAAGGAGGATACGGTTCTCTTCTTCATTGGATTCCACTGAAATCTCCGGGTTGCCTCCATCAGAGGACGCATGAGCGGGTTCGACTTCGGCTTGTTTCGAAGCCTTCGGTGTTTCGGTCTCGGATGTTCCACCCGATCGAACGATATCCCGAAGTCGGTTGTATTCCGCAACCCGGTTCAGCAGCCGTTCCCTGCGCCGCTGCTCCGGCATGCGGTCGGCAAAGAAGGTGGCCTCCAAATCCGCATAAATGGCATGCAGCAGACGGATGGCTTCGGGATGAATGTCGGTTTTCCGCTTGTAGACATAGTGGCCGATACCGGTCAGGAGTTCGAACCACTTGCGGTTGACGGGATCATCGGCATGTTTCTTGATGAGTCTATGAATTTCCTGAAGAAATCCACGAACGGTATCTTCCGAGATCTCCCAGTCGATGGACAGCACCAGCACCTTGAGCACCTGAAGGGGGTGTTCCGGGGGCATGGGTTCCGCCTGGACGCTGAACAGGTCGGGTACGGCATCCGGTTCGTTTCGGACAGGCCGGATTTCGGCTGAATGCGGCATCGTCTCACCTATATCAGGGAACGGTTCAATTTTTTCATGGTCAGGGCGATGATCTGTTTCAGAGTAGCGATGACATTGACACCGGTCAGAGCGGATGCGGCGAACACCGGAAATTGCCCTTTCGGGTTCAAATCGGCATTCAGGGTTTCGATGGAAAGCAGCGGAATCTCCTGATGTTCGAGATCACGCTTGTTGTATTGGAACACCAGGGCGATGTCCTCGAGGGTTTTGCGATGAGCTGCAAGGTGCTCGATCATATTGCGAAAGGATTCGATGTTGCGCTCCCTCTGGACGGCCAGGGAGTCGGCCACAAACACCACGCCGTCCACGCCCTTGAGGACCAGCCTGCGGGTTGCATCATACTTGGCTTGTCCCGGAACCGTATAGAGCTGAATCCGCACATCGTAGCCGCGAATCTTCCCCACGTCGAAGGGCAGGAAATCGAAGAAGAGGGTCCTATCCCCATGCGTCTTGATGCTCACCATTTCGGAGGGGATTCGATCCCGAAACTGCTGATAGATGAATTCGAGATTGGTGGTCTTTCCCCCCCGTCCAGGCCCGTAGTAGACGATTTTGGCCTGAACTTCCCGATGTTTCATGTTGACGAAGGCCAAGGGACGGTTCCTTCCTTTTGCATAAAAGCAGCATCCCCCTGGCCGTCAGATCCCTTTTCGGGATAGTGGGGGATACAAAACAGGCTTAGGGATATCGCTTTCGCGTCAGCTGAAATTATCCGCTATCTGATGAACTTTCTTCTTGGAGCCTTTCGATCTCTTTCTTGATATCGGAAATGACTTCTCGATTTCTGATCACTTTTCTTCCCCCATCGTTGGAAGAAAATACATAAAACACCCGCCCCCCAATATCGTTTTGTGAACTTTTCGTGAGTTTTCAGCTGAACATCTTTTTCTTTAAAGATTTGAGATAATTGTATCCCCTGGTTAATCGGTTTGATCTGTATCCTGATATAGTTGTCTTTGACTTTTATGAAAAAATCCACATTGAAAAGCCTGTCCCACCGATCGGGCGCAGGCTGGATTCTTGTACCAAGTTCTTTTTCCAGAAGTCCGTAAATCGTCTGAATCTCCGTCATGTACCCATCAAATGAACGATCGATCACCAACCGAAACATATAATCAATGCAGTCTTGCTCGGTGATTTCCTGAACTTCTGCATGAATCACTTCGGTGATTTTTACATAAAGCTTTCTACCCAACTCTTCTAAATGTTCTTTCGGTCGAACATTCTTAAAGTAAAATTCCCGCCATTCATCTATCGTCCTTGGTGCACATTGTCTGATGCTTTCCGAAATGGGACCGACATTCCTCTTGAAGTTCAGCTGGAAACGGTTCATTGCGCTGTTTAGTATCCACTCTTTAGCCATGCAGTGTCCTAAGCCTCATGAATTTATCTCTGTACTTATACTCGATGGAACAGTCCACCTCCACAAAACCCTCTCGGATCAAATGGGCATTAAGCAGTGTCTTATTCTTTAAAAAAAGATAACAAAGCAGATGATTTTCGTTATCGTATTTTTGATGATCGAATTTCAGGAAAACCTTCTGTCCTCTCGTTTTTTCACTTAGGAAATCCATGGCCATGTCATTGAAGGACTTCTTTTCTCGAACACCGATAAGACGGACAATCAACCCATTGCTGAGTTTCACCAACGAAGGACTGATGATTTCTTTGACAGAGAAATATTCTTCGCCGTCTCCTCCATTTTCATCGATTCTAGAGCCGAATTGAAGTTTCTTGGGGTCGATTTTTTTATCGAGTTTATGGGGATCCCTGAAAACATAAGGGAGTTTTTCGATATCTTCACTCAAATCGCTATTCATGTGATCTTTCAGAAAAACATATTCCGTGCCGTAAAGATCGTTTTGTTCAACTTGCAGCTTTTTCTTGATTATCGGAATAAACTTCTCGTTGATTTCGTAACCGATTGAATGTCGTCCCAGTTTACGTGCGGCCATCGATGTTGTGCCACTGCCTAAAAAAGGATCCAGCACAGTGTCCCCCGTGAAAGCAAACATTCGAATAAGCCGGAAGGGCAGCTCTTCGGGGAACATCGCCAAATGCCCTTCCTGTTTAACACCCGGAAAATGCCAATGGCCTGAAAAATAGGTATTCCAATCTTCCTTCGAGATTGCAGACAGCTCCTTTTGCTCTCTGGTCGGTTTGGGCGGGTTCCCCTGCTTCTTGAACAACAAAATAAACTCGTAATCGAGCTTCAGAATTCCGTTTCGGGGATACGGAAAACTTCCCATGATCGTGGCCCCACCTGTCGTATTGGTCGTTGTCACTTTTTGCCAGATGATCGCCCCCATGTAGTCAAACCCGATGGTTTCGCAGAATTTGATGATTTCGGTTCGAATCGGAATGACCTTGTATCGTCCATAATATACCGATCGGGCAAACTGATCGCCGATGTTGATGCAAAGCCTGCAGCCTTGATGCAACACCCGATGGCATTCCTTCCAAACGAGACTCAGGTTGTTGATATAACTCTCGTATGTGTCGTGATATCCAATTTGGTCGTTTGCCCCGTAATCTTTCAGCTGCCAGTATGGAGGAGATGTAATGATCAAATGGACCGACTCGTCGTCCACGAGATTCATCTTTCTCGAATCTCCATGAACGATTTTATGTAAGGTTTTCATGTTCTGACCTATTTCAGGTAAAGCCTCATGTGCCTGTACGTTCACTTCAGTTGAATCGCTGTTGGGGTAAAACCCTTCCTCACGATATCACGACAAGGTATAGCGACATACCATATTTGATCATAAATGGCGCCCTAAATGGCACTCCGGATTCTTTGACCAAGCGAGCATAGCATTCGGGTGAATCTACCGATCATGCAGATCCCTTCCGAATGCCGCTACATCCCCACCCCGCAGCACTCCTTGTATTTCTTGCCGCTGCCGCATGGACATGGTGAATTCCAGTCTGGCTTTTCCTCCCTCCTCACCGTCTCAGGAGGATTCAGGAGCATCTCGAGATCCGGCATAGGTAGGAGCGGGTTTCAATACCGCTCCTACAGGCGATTTTCACGGTAAATGCTCATGGCGATGGGTTCTCGCCGCCCCCGGGAATGAAAATGGGCCGAAAAACACTGCCCACTGCCCACTGCCCACTATTTTCACGATAAACAACCCCGATCATGACTAAGGAAAGCGATTCCAATGGGCGGTCATCACTTGATTCTTGGAAAACTGCAGGACATCATCACCGGCGAGACGATCGACGATACCCACGATGAACGCTATCGGCAGGAGATCGCCCGGAGGCTGATTGAAACACTGGGGTACGAAAAAGGCGATATTCGGGGACGCATTCCACTCGAGGTTCGGGCGCAACAGAAACGTGCCCGCATCCGCATCGACTGGGTTGTCCTCCTGAAGGAGCGGATGGTCATGGTAATCAAATACGGCCCGGGATCGATCGTCACCCGCCACCGTCCTGCCCTTGCGGCATCCCGGCTTCTCGCTCCCTACCAGATCCCGATCGTCGTCGTCACCAACGGTCGGGATGCCGACGTCCTCGACGGAGCCACCGGCAAAGTCACGGGTTCCGGACTCGATGCCATCCCGGCCAAAAAGGAGTTGTTGCGAAGATGGTCCGAATTTTCCTTTTCCTCCGTGACATCGGATCGTGCTGAAAAGGAGTCGTGCCTTCTGTACGCATACGAGGTGGACGACGCCTGCCCCTGTGACGAGGATATTTGCCGGTTGCAGTCCTGAGAATCACTACCCCCAGGATCGGCGCCTGACACGCCTTGCTATGCATCCCGACGCTGATCGTACACGACCCTACCCCCACAGACGGTCATCTCCACCCGTGTATTGAGTATCTCCCGGGGGTCCATCCGGTAGATATCGCTGTCCAGGACAACGAAATCTGCGAGTTTGCCTGGCGTGATGGAACCGAGATCCCTTTCGCGTGCTGTGATCCGGGCCGGGCCGACGGTATATCCCCAAACGGCTTCGTCCACATTCAGGCACTGATCCGGATACCACCCCCCTTCCGGACTTCCATCCTCCCTCTGGCGAGTCACCGCTGCATGAATTCCGTTCAGGGGGCTTGGATCGGCCACCGGACAATCGGAACCCAAGGCGAGCTCGACACCGGCATTGATCAGGTCGCGAAACCGATAGGAAATCCGCCCCCGATCCCCGATTTCCCGGGCCATGAGAGCGATGTCGTCCGTGGCCTGCCGGGGCTGGACGGAGCCCATCACCGAAAGACGCCCCAGACGACAAATGTCTTCCGGTCGAACCATCTGCAGGTGCTCGATGCGGTGTGGTGCCCGAGCCATCGTCCGCCGGATGTGCCCAGGACGGCTGCGCTCCAGATCCTCGAAGAGGGCGATCAATTCGTGGTTGGCTCGATCCCCGATGGCGTGGACGGCCACGGCGATACCGGCTTCCTCGGCGCAGCGGATGCGAAGGGCGATTTCGGTCATCGGCTTGAGCTGAATGCCACACCCACCGCTACGGTAGGGCTCCATCATCCAGGCGGTATGCGCCCCCAGGCTGCCATCCGCAAACAGCTTCAGATGGCCGATGCGCAGCATATCATCTCCCATGCCTGTACGCACACCCAGTCCCACGACTTCCGAAAACAACCTGTCCGGAGCGAGCCACCAGACCCGCATCCCCAGTTCGTCCCGTTCGCGAAGCCGCTGCAGAATACGCAGGCAGAGCGGCCCTTCGATTCCGTCCATCAGGCGGAAATCATGGATGCCGGTCAATCCAAGAGATTGAAGAGCCGGAAGAGCGGACAGGACGGCATCCTCGGCTTCGGCTTCGGTGGGTTCCGGAATCACCTTCCGGACCAGATGGATGGCCAGATCCTGCAGAATGCCGTTCGGTACTCCCGCCTCGTCCCGACCGATGACCCCTTGATCCGGCTCGGGTGTATCGACACCAATTCCGGAAAGAGCCAGCGCCCGGCTGTTGGCAACCGCAAGGTGCAGATCCGAGCGCAACAGCAAAACGGGCCTGTCTGCACAAACCCGATCCAGATCCTGACGAAGAGGCATGCGTTTTTCGGGCCATCGAGATTCGTTCCATCCAAGCCCGAGCACCCAGCCTCCCCTCATCGGTGCAACGGTTCGATCCTCGACATGGGTTTTGACTGCGGCAAGCACATCCTTCAGGGATCCCAATGTATGCAGATCGATTTGCTGTCTGCCCAATGCCCAGTCCAGAAGATGCATGTGGGATTCGGTGAACCCCGGCAACACGAGTCGGCCACGAAGATCGATCTTTCGGCAATACGGCACCCCCCGCTGCAGCGGCAGAACCTCGTCGTTGCTGCCTACCACGACAAACCGTCCCCCGCTGATCGCAAAGGCTTGCGCCCACGGGCACAACGGATCCATGGTTCGAATCCGGCCGTTCCAGACGATGCAATCAACCATCCATTTCCTCCCTACGCCTCTCCTAAAAATGCTCATGACGGGGGAACACATCACCCCCATCCATGAAAACAGACTGGAACAGCTTTCTCCTGGCTTCTGACTCCTGAATTCTGTTTTCACGATAAATATTCATGGCGGTGGGCGCCGCCCCTGGAGATGAAAATGCAGGGCACGGCATGCCGTGCCCCTATAACTGCCCACTGCCCACTGCCGACTGCCCACTGCCCACTATTCTTCACATCCTTCATGGTGAAACCCGCTGGATTTCCAACCGCAACGAACCAATGGCTCCAAACCGAATCACGGTTTTCGTTCAGGAACTGAATAGGAATATGCCAATAGCTCCATGGGATGGAGGGCCTGAATCCGGCTTCTTCTGCGGGAGAGAAGATCCCGAATCTGCATCAGACATCCCGGGCAACCGGCCACCACGGCATCCGCTCCTGTCGCCTCAATGGCCGCAATCTTTTTGGCACCCACTGCAAGGGAAAGCGCCGGTTGTTTCATCCCGGAAAGCCCTCCGCCGCCGCAGCACGCATCCGAATCGGCCATTTCCACAGGCTCTATGCCTGAAACCGTTTCCAGAAGACGTCGAACCGCTCCCCGAATTCCCTGCCCTCTTGCCAGGTGGCACGGATCGTGGATGGTGACTCGGCGATGCCGGATCGGCAGGCCCTGTCGAAGCGGACCATTTCGATCCAGCCACTCATGGATGTCCCACGTACGTTTAGCCAGGGCAAGCGCTTCCTGCCGCTGGACCTCATTTTCTTCGAACGTGAATGGTTCCGCGTTCTCCCGCTTCAGGGTTCGTCCGCAGGTGGCGCAGGCTGTCACCACAGGACCATCACCGGCCAACACCTCGAGGTTGCGGGCAGCCATGCGGCGGGCGATATCGGCATGACCGGCCATGAGAGCGACAGCGCCACAGCAGCTCTGACCGGCAGGAATGTGCACCTCCCAGCCGTTGAAGCCCAACACCCGGATCGCAGCCAGCAGCGGTCCCGTTTCCACCAGTCCAAAGTAGCAGCCGGTAAAAAAGGTCACCTTCCCTCGAAAATCGGTATTCGGATCGGCTGGAATCACTTCCGGAAGCCCCTGATACAGGCGGATACCGCCGAACTCGGGGATGCGGCGTCCTGCAAGGATATCCGGAAGAAACATCGGCAGATGGCGGGAACAAGGTAATCCTTTCTTCGGGAAGAACCCCTGCACCCAGGACGTCAGTCGGGCCAAAGCAGCCACGAGGGGCCGATGGTCGAGGACTGCGGCCATCAGAAGCCGTTCCAGGCTTTCTTCATTCTGAACGGAGGATGTCGATCTCATGCGCCCCTGCAGAATGCGCCCTGCGGCATCGACGCCCTTGGGGCAGGCTTCCACGCAGGCCAGACACTGTAGACACGAGAACAGCGCTTCGGCATATCGGGGACCGGGAGTGAATTCACCCGTCTGCATCCCTGAAATCAAATCGAGCCGCCCCCTGGGAGAAAGCGTTTCGATCCGTTCCACGTCATATACCGGACATACAGACAAACAACGGCCGCACCGCTCACAGGAAGGATCCGTATTCGAGATGGCTTTCATGGCGAGACGGGTTCGCATTTACCGGGATTCAGAATGGATTTTGGATCGAAAAACCGCTTGAGCCCGGCGCTCAGATCGAGCTCCACCTGTGAGATCTCCCGCTGGAGGTACCTGGCTTTTTCCATGCCGATGCCATGTTCGCCGGACAATGTGCCGTGAAGGGAGAGCATGAGATCACAGAGCTCGTCTTCGGCATCCCGGTACCTACGGGCTTGCTCCGGATCGTCCGGATCGTAAATGAACATGGGATGCAGATTTCCGTCTCCGGCATGGCCGATGACCACGATATCGAGGTTGCGCCGATTTGCCATCTCCTGAATGCCAGCTACAGCCTTGGGGATGGCTGAAATGGGTACAGCATAATCCAAGGAAAGCAGAAACTTCGATTGACGCGCCAAGGCGGCCGTACCACCTCGGCGGGCCTGCCAGAGGGTCTCCCGCTCGGCTTCGGTTTGTGCGCTTCGAACTTCCAGGGCGCCGAACGTTTTGCAGATCGCCTCGATCTGCACTTGTTGACCCGAAAGGACGGCTTCCGGACCATCGATTTCGATGAGCAGGGAAGCCTCCGAACCTGCCGGGTAATCGAGCCCATACACCCGCTTTACTGCCCGAAGAAATCTGCCGTCCATAAGCTCGAGGGTCGCCGGGATGAGTCCGGCATGCAGAATGTCGGAGACCGCCTGCCCGGCCCGCTCCACCGAAGGGTAATGGGCCAGTATTGTTCGGACCGCCTCGGGCGGAGGAATCAGCCGCAAGGTGATTTCCGTGATGACTCCCAGCAACCCCTCGCTGCCGCACAACAGCTGCGTGAAATCGTATCCGGTCACCCGCTTGAGGCATCTTCCACCTGTTTCGAGAACCCGACCGTCGGACAGAACGGTCTTTAGCCCGAGCAAATAGTCCCGGGTGACACCGTATTTCACGCCGCTCGCACCCCCGGCGTTTGTAGCCACATTGCCGCCGATCGTGCAAAAGGCTGCAGATGTCGGGTTGGGGGGATAGAACAACCCTTGCCGCAACACGGCCTTCTGAAATTCTCCCGTGACCACACCGGGTTCGACCCGTGCCAGCCGATCGAGGGAAGAGATTTCGAGGATCCGGTTCATGCGCGTGAGGCTTAAAGCAATGCCGCCCCGTACCGGAACCGGTCCACCGGTCAGCGACGAGCCGGCCCCCCGGGGAATGACCGGTATTTCTTCTGCGTAGGCCAGCGCCAGGATGCGGCAAATCTCTCCGGTGTTTTCCGGCAACACCACGATATCCGGCAACCCGCGGGCATACATGTCATAGGAGTAGCATCGCAGGTCTTCGTACGCCGTCAGGCAACGCCTTTCCCCGACGATGGCCTTCAGCCCGCGTACCAATGCCGTATCAACCTTCCCCATGCCGCCGCCTCCCGCCGTATTCCTTCAGAAATCGCCCCAGCCGGTCCATGGCCTCGTCCAGGCGGGCGCCGCTCACCGTACAGGCCAGCCGGATGCATCCTTCCCCGGACGCACCAAAGGCAAACCCCGGCACCACCACCACGTGTTCGCTCTCCAGCAATGCGAGGGCGAAGCGGAACGAATCGGCGGTAATCGCCCGGATATCCGCAAACACATAGAATGTTCCGGATGGAGGAAGGACACGGACGTACGGCATGGTGTTCAACCGTTCGCAGACAAGGGCAGATCGTCGGGAAAATTCATCCCGCATGGCTCGGAAGAGGGATGGATCGGCATTCAGGGCTGCGATGGCGGCGCGCTGTCCCATGGTGTTGGCACACAGGGTGCTGTAGTTGACGACCTTGCGCATATGCTCCATGATCCAGGCTGGCCCGTAACTGTAACCGATGCGCCATCCGGTCATGGCAAAGGTTTTGGAAAAGGATTTCACCACCACGGTTCGCTCGTCCATACCCGGTCGGGTGACGATGGACTGGAATTCCCCTCGAAACACCATCTCGTCATACACCTCGTCCGAGATGACCAGAAGATCATATTTTCGAACCACCTCGGCCAGCTCGTCCAAAACCGACCCTGGAATCATGGCACCAGTGGGATTGTTGGGTGAATTGAGCAGCAGGACACGGGTTTTCGGCGTGATAGCCGCCTCGATACGCTGCGCCAGCGGGATGAAGCCTTCCTCGAACCGGGTGATCACCGGGCGAAGGATGCCGCCGGCAAAGGCGATATGGGCTCGGTAATCCGGATAATGCGGTTCCGGAACCAAGACTTCGTCCCCCTCGTCCACGAGGGTGCGCAGAGCGGCAACGATGCCGCCGACACCACCGTGAGTGACGACGATCCGTTCCGAATGGACATCTAGCCCGGTCTGATCCAGAATGCGCACAGCCAGTGCCTCACGCAACTCGGGAATCCCCTGGGCATGGGAGTAGTGGGTATGGCCCTGAAGCACATCCGCCATGGCCTGCCGACAAATGGGCTCCGGGGTGTCGAAGTCCGGCTCACCGATACTGAGCAGAATGGCGTCGTCATAAGCGGCCGCCCGCTGCGTCATGTCCCGGATGAGGCTATAACGCAGCTCCCGAACGCGAGGGACAATTCGATGATTCATGATGCTTCCTTTGAAACCGATTTTCGGATGACATCATCACCCTTTGCAGAAAAGACAACTTCGCAAAAAGTCGCCACTCCGGTTATTCCAGGCATCCAGAAAAGTGTGATCAACTGTTTTTTCTGAATTCCCATGAAGGCCGAAAATGAGGGGGCAGGCGTTTTGCGATTTCAGTAGAGATTCCCTTTACGGTTCGTCCCAATCCCGACAGCCGACCGCCCTCTTCACCCATATCCGAGCATCCGAGGAATGAGCAGAACGATGCCCGGACAATAGGTCACGAGCAGCAGCAGCCCGATTTGAAGGATCATAAACGGAAAGGTTGCACGGGACATTCGTTGCAGCGACAGGTTGGTTATCCCGCATACGACAAACAGACAAACCCCCAGTGGAGGTGTCAGGAGCCCTACCACCAAGTTGAACACCATGAGAAACCCGAAATGCATCGGATCGATGCCCACCGTTTTGGCGACTGCCAGCAAGGTGGGAGCCAGGATGATGATTGCCGCCCCCCCTTCCATGAACATCCCCACGAAGAGCAGGAGAACATTGATGAGCAGCAGGATGATATACGGGTTGTGGGTGATCTTCAGCAAAAGCCCTGCGATGCGGGTGGGAACTTGTTCGGAGGTGAGCACCCAGGAAAAGATGTTGGCCATGGCGATGATCAGCAACAGCACGGCAGTTGTGATACTGCTCTGGATGAAAATCGATGGAATTTCCTTCAGCTTGAGTTCGCGATAGACGAATTGGCCGAGGATAAAGGAATAGAGCACGGCTACAGCCGCGGCTTCGGTGGGGGTGAAGATTCCGCCGAGGATTCCGCCTAAAATGATGACCGGCGCAAGAAGCGCCGGGCCTGCTGCGCAGAACTCCTTCCAGAGCAGCTTCAAACTGAAGGGGATTTCCTCCCGAGGGAAATTCCGGCGAATCGCCACGATGTAGCTGTAGACCATCATGGAAAGCCCCATCAGAATTCCTGGAATGATGCCTGCCGCAAACAGTCCGCCAATGGAAATACCTGTGGAAACCCCCATGATGAGCATCAGGATGGAAGGCGGAATGATGGGCCCCATCGTGGAGGATGCCGCCGTAACGGCTGCGCTAAACCCGAGTGGAAAACCTTTTCGGGTCATCCCGGGGATCAAAATCGTACCGAGGGCTGCCGCATCGGCCACGGCCGATCCGCTGATACCCCCAAAGAACATAGAGGCCACGATGTTCGTGTGCGCGAGTCCTCCCGGTATCCGTCCGACGAGTATGTTGGCGAAATCGATGAGACGTCGGGTGGTTCCCCCCCGATTCATCAACTCCCCGGCCAAAACAAAGAATGGTACCGCCATGAGGGGGAAGGAATCCATCCCTGTAAACATGCGTTGAGCCATAAGCAGAAGCGGCACATCCCCGACCCACAGCGCGATGAGGGCCGTAATCCCCAAGCAGAAGGCCACCGGAAATCCGAGGGCGAGGGTGAGCAGAAAGCTGATGGAAATGAGCAGAATCACGTTGCGGTTCCTCCATTTCCAACTACGGTCGGCTGCGGAATCTCTTCCAGAGTGGTGGTTGCGATTTTGGCATTGGAGCCGGCGCTGGTCGGAAAGAAATCCTGAAGCATATCCGCCACGACATCCAGGATCATCATCCATGACCCAACGGGAATGGCCAGATACGGAATCAGCATGGGAATTTCCATAGCCGCGGATTTCTGATCCCAGTTCGCAACGGACAACCCGATCCCCTGTAGACCAATGACGCCCAAAAAGAACATCATGCCAAGTTGCAGGAAGGGCACAATCCGATCATAGGTACGCCCTGGAAGCCGATCCACCAGCACCCGCACTCCCAGATGGCGCCCCATGCGAAGGGCCACCACACTACCCAGCATGGCCATCCAGATCATGAGATATCGGGCGAATTCCTCGCTCCATGGAAAAGGCACTTGGAGAAAGAATCTGAAAAAGACCTGCAGCAGGATGACGATAGTCATCACCAAGCCCAAAACGAACAACAGATGGGAGCACAGCCGAATCTGACCGTTTGCCAGTACGTTAAACCAATAAGAAATCGTCTTCATGGTAGCCGATTGAACTCCATGTTCAATGCATACAAATCCGCATCGAGACGAAAATCAAGCGGCGAAGAACCGCTGAGAAGCTCTTCGCCGCAGATGATCCATCCGAAACAGCCGATAAATCGTTCTTGGTCCAGCCTACTTCTGAATGGCTTTGTACTTCTCGTTGGCTTCCTGAATCAGCTTTTGGACGATGTCATCCGCCTTTCCACCGACCTTGGCTTCGGCTGCAGCAGCCCCCTTCAGGGCTTTGTCCACCCATTGCTGACCGATTTTTTCGGTGATGAACTGAAGCCCTGCTGGCTGAGCCACACTTCGGAATTGATTCAGTTCCCCTGCCGTAGGTTGATAGATGTCCATACCTTTCGCCTTGAGTTCCGCGACCCCCTTGATGTTGGCCTCCTGACTGAACCCGTTGTGTACAGCTGCCAGCTCTATGGCTGCATCCTGGACGACCTTCTGCTGGGCCGGGGTCAGCTTTTCCTTGAAAAACTTGTCGTTGATGAAGATGAACAAGGGGTTATAGAGATGCCCATCCAATACCAGGTATTTCTGGACTTCGTAGAATTTCATATCGTTGATCAGAACAATCGGGCATTCCATGCCATCCACCACCTTTTGCTGCAACGCCATGTACAATTCGCCGAAGGCGATGGGAGTCGGATCCCCACCCAAGGCCTTGACCATGGCAATGTGGGCCGGATTCTGCATGGTGCGGATCTTCAGCCCTTTCATATCCTCGGGTCCTTTAATGATCCGCGTATTGTTGGTGAAATGACGGTAACCGTTTTCTGTGGTGGCCAGAATGCGCACACCGGTTTTTTTCAGAAAACCGTCCGCAAATTCCTTCCCTGTTTCGCTCTCGAAAAATTCCCAAGCCGCCGGTGCACTGCTGAACAGATACGGGATATCGTAGATCATCACTTCTGGATAAAAACCAGGGACCGGGCCTCCGGAAAGAGTACCCATCTGAATAGTCCCCATGCGGATGCCTTCGAGCGCTTCCCGCTCGTCACCCAACTTGCTGGCGTGATAGGCCTGGACTTCCACCTCGCCTGCGGTGCCTTTCTCAACGCGATACTTGAAAAGAGCCACGGCTTTCACCGTGCGGTTGTCCGGATTGTCCGGCCCGGCATTGGCGAGTTTGATGACGGTTTTGGCCATAGCTGTGCTGAAGGGCATCAGGAGAAACAGACACACGAGCAACCAGCTGAGACGTTTCTTCGTTTTCATGATCGATCCTTTCAAGAAGCAGGTCATTGGAAATGTAAGGCCGGGAAAGCCGAGAACAATGAAAGAAGGCATCCTCTTCTTTTCATAAATCCGCACAAAGAAGAAGGGTGCATCCAACCGAATTGGGGGCATATGTACGATAAGAAACGATAGAAAGGCAAGACAAAAGGCGAAAGGAGCGAAGTCCCGTCAACGTCCCATGATCCTAAAGGAACCTTCATCTGGATCCGGAACGTAGGCAGGCACTTGGGATATGTTCCCGGATTTTCGTTGACATCCCCACCCGGAATTCCTATACCGTCAGGCATCCAATCGAACCTGAACGACGCTCAAAGCGGTTGCATGAACATCATCCTGAACAACCTGCCCAAATTTCTCAACGGAACACTCATCACGATCGAGCTGACGGTGCTCAGTGTGGCGATCGGTTTGTTGATCGCCGTACCGAGCGCCCTCATGCGGGTGAGCAAGAACCCGCTGCTGTGGATGCCTGCCTACGGCTTCATTTTCTATTTCCGGGGAACCCCTCTGCTGGTGCAGCTCTTCTTGGTGTATTACGGAAGCGGGCAGTTTCAGGAAGTCCTTTCCCAATGGGGGCTGTGGCGTTTCTTCAAAGATGCCCATTTTTGCGCCATTCTCACCCTGACCCTGAACACGGCCGCATATACGGCGGAAATCCTCCGCGGAGCCATCGAGGCCGTGCCGTTCGGTGAAATCGAGGCCGCCCGGGCGTGCGGCATGTCGGGAAGCCTCCTCTACCGCCGGATCATCCTCCCGAAAGCCTTCCGGCTGGCCTGGCCGGCATACACCAACGAGGTGGTTTTCCTGCTGCAGGCGACCTCTCTCGTCTCCATCATCACGATCATGGACATTACCGGTGTCGCCCGGGTCATCGCCTCGCGAAGCTTCGCCTTCTACGAACTCTACCTCACGGCGGCAGTCCTCTACCTCTGTCTCGTCTATGGGGTCATCTGGGTCTTCCGCAACATCGAATTCCGCATTTCCCGATACCTTCTCGATCCTTCCCTGAAATCATGAACAAGACCCTGAAAGCCGACTGGCTGCTGCTCTTGACTGCAGTCATCTGGGGATGTGCTTTTGTCGCCCAGAGGGAGGGGATGAAGCATGTCGGGCCGTTCACCTTCAACGGCATTCGGTTCTTCCTGGGGGCCTTCTCCCTCATTCCTCTCATCCTCTACCGCAACCGGCTGTGGCAACGGAAGACGGGCAGTACGGACCGGGTCAGGCTGTTTTCAGCGGTCACGCCCGCTCAGGGGGTGTTGATCGGGGTGATTCTCTTTTGCGGTGCAAGCCTTCAGCAGATCGGCATGGTCTATACGACGGCAGCCAAGGGAGGATTCATCACCGGATTGTACGTGATTCTCGTGCCGTTCATCGGAAGGTTTTTCGGCCAGCGCATCGGTGTCGGCGGCTGGATCGGATCGGTGTTTGCGACGATTGGACTCTATCTATTGAGCATCAACGAGGAGCTGCAGTTCGCGCCAGGAGACCTTTGGGTCCTGGTGGGTGCATGCTTCTGGGCGGTACACGTGCTCGTGATCGGTTGGCTTTCGTCCAAAACGGATCCGGTACAGCTCGCATGCGCCCAGTTTCTGGTCTGCGCCTCCCTAAGCCTCGTCGTTGCAGGATGGACCGAAACGATCACCTGGCGAACGATCCGATCGGGGATCGTTCCCATCCTGTATGGGGGATTTTTTTCGGTGGGAATCGCCTACACGCTTCAGGTCGTGGCCCAGCAGGATGCGCCGCCGACCCATGCGGCGGTCATTCTCAGCATGGAAACGGTGGTGGCCGCCATCGCCGGATGGATTCTCTTGGATGAAGGGCTGGGGCTTCGGGCCATCTCGGGATGCGCCCTAATGTTCTTCGGGATGCTGGTTGTGCAGCTTGCTCCGCTGCTCACCGGAGATCGCTCATCCAGAGGAAGCCTCGGCTGATACCACACGCTCGAACACAATGTGCCAGCGATCTTCCCAGAAGAAAAACGGTGCCACTGCAACATAGGCGGCCTGAAATTCCGGATCCCGAAAAAACGCCCGGGAATGACGGGCCATGTCCCGCTGCATCGTATCCGCCCCCAGACGACGCTCGTTGGAATACAAAACGATGAACCTCGGTTTATGCCGCAGGACGGTCTTCGGATCGATCTTCCCCCTGGCCTGACCGGATCGGGCCACTTCCTCGGTTGCAAGCCCCCACCAGTCGTATACCCGGCCCTTGTAGTAATATCCCATCCGGCCCACGTCGCTGCAGGCCACCATGTCTTCCGGGCTTTTGCGCCAGGATTCGAGCAGCAGGGCCGTTCCCTTCAAGACCCGTTCTTCCGAGATTTCCAACCGTTCGGCCCAGGCATAACCCGTCGTTCCTGCCTGAACCTGGCATACGAGATACAGCATCAGGAACACCACCTGAAACCCCGGATGGCGGACAAAGCCGACGGGAAATCGGACGGTATTCCAAAAGTCGGAACGCTCGGTCGCCGATTCCGGCTGCAGAAACGTGTTTCGATGGACGTCATCGATTCCACTCGACATGCGCACCCACAGCAGGGCGATGAGGGGGACGATGTGACTGAGGAAGCGGAAATTGATCATCCAGTCCCCTCCGACCAATACGATGAAGACAATTTGGGTGAAGACGAGGGCGTAGATCAAACCATCCAGAACCAAGGCATGAGAAAGGGGCTCCTTGTTTCGCATCGAGAGGAAGGGCACCATGCGACAGCCCATCCACATGCCGAGGATGCCGATCATGCCGAGATACATACGCCCTGCAGTCGTTGAAAAATAATAGATGCCTTCATGGATCTTTTCCCAGGAGATGTCGCCGGCCTTGGCTGCTGCAGTATTCGGGAACAGATGACCGAAATGGATGAACCCATAGAGCTCATACCCCAACAGCAAGGCCGAAAGAACCAGGATCCACCGCACCCACCACCCATCTTTCCAGCATTTCCAAGACCCTGTGCGCCGGATGGACAAGCCCGTTCGAAACACGCAGAAGACGAAGATGGATAAAAATCCCTCCGGCCGGATCGTCTCGAGGAAAAAGACGGCAATGGCCGAGGCCCATCCACTACCGGAACGCATTTCCCGATCGAAGAGAAACACCCCGATCATCAAGAGGGCGGCCACCCCGCCATGTTCCATGCCGTAAAAGGACCACTGGACGAGGGGAGCGGAGAACACACACAGGGTGGAGAAGAGCAACAGGGCGGCATCGGCCTGACGACGATCGGCGGTTGCTCCGGCGCAACGATGCTTTCGAATCAGCCTTCCCCCCAGCACCAGCGCCGTCACCATGCCGATGCCCCCAAGGAGTTTGCTGCCGATCACCGCCCCGTCCTTCATCCAGGCTTCAAAGGGCACCAGAAGCAGCGCCCAGAGCAGGGAAGAAGTCGCCTCGGCCCGCTCACCCGCCGTAAACACGAGACCGTTTCCCAACACGAGGTTCCGGCTGTAGGTGAAGGTGATGAAGGCATCGTCGATCGTGAAGGAGGAAAACAGGGAGGCCAGGCGGATCAGCACTAAGACGAGAAGGCACCACCAGGCAAGCATCAAGAAGCGGCTCAGCCGCTGGAGGGCGGCGCTGTTTCGGTGCACCATCGAACTGCTGAAGATGTACAGCGCCGTTTCAGGAGAATGTGAAGGATGCCCTGCAGACAAGGATTACCATGTCCTTCTGACCGGAACACCGCTTTCCGTGAGATATTGTTTGATTTCTCCGATGGTGTATGTGCCATAGTGCACCATCGAGGCGATCAAGGCGGCATCGGCATGACCGACAGTCAGCACATCGCGCAGGTGTTCGGGCGTTCCCGCACCACCCGATGCAATCACGGGAATGGAGACGGCCTTCGAAATCAAGGCGGTGAGGGTGAGCTCATAGCCTTCCTTCGTTCCATCGGCATCGATGGAATTGAGACAGATTTCGCCTGCACCCAAGGCTTCGGCCTGCTTGGCCCAGGCCAAGGCATCCAGCCCCATCGGCTTTCTTCCGCCGTTGATGACGATCTCGTATCCCGATGGGATGGCCTCCGAAGGCTCGACCTTCTTGACGTCCATCCCCAGCACGATGCACTGGCTTCCGAAGGCTTCGGCCCCCTGGGCGATGATTTCCGGATGTAGAACGGCCGCCGAATTGACACTCACCTTCTCTGCCCCGGCCAACAGCACCCGTCGCATGTCTTCCACCGTTCGAATGCCGCCTCCGACCGAAAACGGAATGAAGATGGTTTCGGCAACCTTTCGGACGACGTCGATCATGATGTCGCGTTTGTCGCTCGATGCCGTGATGTCGTAGAACACGATTTCGTCGGCTCCGGCTTCATAGTACATTCGCGCCATTTCCACCGGATCGCCGATATCGACGTTTCCTTTGAATTTGATCCCCTTGGTGGTTTTCCCTTCCCGGACATCGAGACAGGGAATGATTCGTTTGCTCAACATGTTCTTCGGTCCTCGCCTCAGGGGTTCCATTGGAAGAAATTGCTCAGGATCCGCAGCCCGGGCCTTCCGCTTTTTTCCGGATGAAACTGGGTGGCAACGAGATTCCGACATCCGATGACGGATGGAAAATCGATGCCGTAATCGGTTCTGCAGAAGATGTGCGCCGTCTCCTTCGGCTGTGGATAATAGCCATGGACGAAATAGAATTCATCCATCGGATCAAGCCCTTCAAGAATGGGATGTCCTCCAGTGCACAGCAGGCGGTTCCAGCCCATGTGCGGCACCTTGAGCCTTCGCCCGTCAGGACCGATCATGTCGCCGGGGAAAGCCTTGACGATTCCCGGCAGGATCCCCAGGCAGGCGGTGTCGTTTTCTTCGCTTGCATCCAGAATGATCTGAGATCCCAAACAAATCCCGAGGATGGGCTTTCCCATGCCGAAAGCATCCCGGAGGATTCGGTCGATGCCGTATCGAACGAGGCTTTCCATGGCGGAGCCTGCCGCTCCGACACCGGGAAAGATGATCCGATCGGCTTCGAGCAGTGTGCCGACATCCCGGGTGACCACACACGCCTTTCCCAAAAAGGAAACGGCCCGCTGGACGCTGGTGAGGTTACCGGCATCGTAATCGATGATGGCGATCATGGCATACCTTCAATGGGTTGTATAGGGGCCGCCCATGCAGGCGGACAGGTGGAAAACCCCACCCTACATCGCTCCAATGGATCAAAGCCGGCATGGATTTCATTCAACCGGCGGAACAGCACCCAAAACCATTCCCGAACATCGTTCGGCATCGGATATTCTCCTTTCGTATCGATACCAACGACCTGCTTCTTGTCTCAAGAGGTCGATCGGTTTCTCGATCCCTCACACCTCGTCATATGCCTCCGTCAATGTTCCTGCTTCGCCTGGCTCCACAACTGCTGCCATTCGTCCATCGTCAGTGCGTTCAACTCCCCGTTGATGCGACGGACTTCGGCCTCCATCCACCGGAATCGCTCCTCGAATTTCCGGGTGGATTCGGCAAGCGCCGTTTCGGGATGAATTCCGGCGAATCGGGCGACATTGACGAGGGTGAACAAAATGTCTCCGAATTCCATCGAAAGCCGCTTGCGATCCGCCTCTGTTGTATCCCGGTCACCGATGCTTCGGACTTCCGCCAGAAATTCGATCCACTCCTCTTCCACCTTCTTCATGACGTCCAGCAACGTCTCCCAATCAAATCCGGCCTTGGCTGCTCTGTCCGACATCCGATAGGCCCGGACCAGAGCCGGAACGCCTTTGGGAATGGAGTCGAAGAGCCCGGAGAAAGCTTCCTTACCGGATTTCTCGCCTTGTTTGATCTGCTGCCAGCGCCTGCGAACCTCCTCGCTTGTCTCGATCGTTTCCTCTCCGAACACATGGGGATGGCGGCGGATCATCTTATCGACATTGCGTCTGACGATTCCATCGAGCGTCATGCCATGGCTCTTGCGGTAAATATGCAGCAAAAACATCAGCTGAAACAGCACATCGCCCGTTTCTTCCTCGATATCTTCGGCATCGTCTCGATGCACGGCGTCGACCAGCTCATACATTTCCTCGATGAGATAGACGGTGAGGGTTTTCGGGGTCTGTTTGCGGTCCCAGGGGCAGCCGTCCGGTGCGGTCAGCCGCTCGATCAGGTCCGCCATCTTCTGAAGATTTCCGGAAGCGTCGTTCAAATGGGAAGGTTCCAATGTTTCTTCAATTCCCGAATTTTCTGCTCGTATTCGAATTTCATTTCTTTGGAGACCATCATCGATATCCATTCCGACACCCGGCTGATGTAGGGAGCGGTGACGGAATCACGGATCAGCGGAGCCCCTTTGGGCAAAAAAGCGGTCAGCATGACAACGAGGATGCTCGCGATCAGGATCGCCTTGGCCGTTCCGAAGGCGAACCCGAAGATGCGGTCGATCCATCCCAGAAAGGAGACATTCATGAAATATCGGATGATGAGGCCGACGATGTTGACGGCGATGAACACCCCGCAGAAGACAAGGACGAAGCCGATGATCTTGGCGTATCCCGGATTGGTCACCCAGTGTTGAAACATCTCGGCAACCTGTCCATAATAGGTGTATGCTCCGTAATAGCCGCAGATGACCCCGACGATGGAGCTGATTTCTTTGATGATGCCGCGGAAAAATCCACGGATGACACAGTAACCGAAAATGACCAATACGATGGTATCGAGTGTGTTCATCAGGGTTCACATCGTTCCAGATCAAGGGTTGATGAAATCGAGGAAGGTCATCACCGTTCAATCAACGGCTGCCGCTCTTGTTTCCTCCTGTGCAATGGAAACCATCCGGCCGAATCGCAGAATCTCCGAATGGGGATGAGCCTTCTTTCCGCGATAATAGACCCCGAGAATCCGGTTCATATCCCGATCGAGTCGGACCAGAAACCACGATCGATGTCTTGCCGCAAGGACGCGCTCCAACCACCCCTGCGGTTGTGGATAACCGATCCGGACATCGCCGATCGATGGATCATGGCAAGCAGTCCACTCCGACTTTCCGCAAACCATCTCGGCAAAGGATTCCAGGGAATGGTTCCGCAACCGCTCGGCAGCTGCCGCCCATCGAAGGAAGCGGATATTCCCACGTTCGGCCTGAAATTGCAATTCGAATAAACCGGGATAGAACGCATACCTATCCAGTCGAAAGTCCTGGGGGACGATCACCTCGATGTCATAGAGCGCGAAACGAATTCCGAATGCCGTTTCATGGTCGGAAAACCCGTCGAGCACAGCCAGGATATCCACCCATGAAATCGGTACCCTCCCTGAGATGCCGGATGAAACCGTCCATCGAAAATCTGTGACGGTCCGGCATCGACGGCATAGGCGAAGGATTTCGATGCCTTTCCATTCGTCGTTTTCCCATTCGAAACCGCCCCATTCGACATCGTTCGGCTGGGGCATCTCCTTTGGAAAAGAGATCGGCGAAAGGACATCTCCCCTTTTCCGACACGTTCGTTTGCGTTGTTCGATGACTGCCGGAAAATTCACCGAGGCGTCTCCACGACGCCACTGAATATCCGCGACCGGTCGATCCCCCCGCCGGAACGTGAGGCGGCTTTTTCCGATGCGTGCCACCTCCCAGTCATCCGGAACCGTCAAACCGACCCCGTTCCAGAACATCTTCATTCACCAAACCGCCATATCCGTGGCTGAGGCAACTTTGAAAAAAATCAGGAACCCTCCGTTTTTCACCCGACTCCGAACGCTTGATTCCTGATTTCCGCCCACTCATTTGGGCATCAGGGCTTCCCATTCGGAGGCATTCATCGTTGTGTCGGCCCGCTTCTTCGCCTCTCTCTGCCGTTTCCCTTCCGGATGCTTCCGTTCGTAACAGGAACGCTCTTGTTCAACGGCATCCATCCACGTCAACTTGACGGTATTGCCGATCCGCTCGTCCGAATCGACCTGGTTGTGTTGAACGATCAGGGTGATGCGCTTACCCTCCGTGTCCCGAAAAGACCATTTCCAGGCCATCACGTTTTGAAAAGGATCTCCTCTCCATTCGGGCTTTTGACCGAAACGGGCCTTCATCCGGCGGACCAGCTCCTCGAAGAACTCCCGGCTGTCGTTTGCATACTTGAATTTGAGCCGCAAAATTTTCCCTGGGTAGGCACAGGAACCATAGGCGATGATGCCGGTCTTGAAACCTGCAGGTACTTGAACTTCGGCCTCGGTGATGAATTCGGCATAGCGCACCGGAAGCGCCGTCCGGGAAAGCACCCTGTCGCCATAGCTCGAAACATCCGATCCGATCGAGAACCCCCCGATCTCATGCGGTGCGGGGGCCTGAACTCCGAAGGCCGGAGCAGCACCGAGAAACGTCAGAAGCATGGCGGTCAGCCAACGAAAGGATAGCGGGAACATGGCATTTCTCCTCAGCGTGAACGTGGGCACGATGAAGCATATCGTGCGTGGTGCAAACGAATGGGGTTCATGATCCGTCCGCCTCTATGGTTGCAAGGGACGGGCGAAAGCATTTTCCTGAATGGTGGTGAAAAGATGCGGTTTCATACAAGTCCCCGCTTCATCACAACAATGCCTGTCCTTCTGCTCAGGTCGGGCAAAAATGCGGTTTCCGTTGATGCACCTTCAGTATGCCAGCCGCTGCAGCGACTTCAGAATCAATGTCCCTCCCATGGCGAACATGCCCGTGAGCCCCATGCCGCAGGAGAACCCGGCCAACAGCACCGGAGCGTACTGCCGCCACATGGCGCCGTAGCGTTTGAGAAAAAACCACCGGCCCAACAGGGCGCCGACGATCTCGAGAATGAGCCCATGCGGAGCACTCTGTCCAAGCCCGCGAACCACCCCATACACGAGCAGAATCGGCAACCCGAAAAACGCCAGGATGGCATAGGTGACGACCCCCAACCCCAGCCCCCAGAGGACGTACATGCCGTTCAGGGCCTGATAAAACAGGGAATTGCCTTCGAGGGTCGAGGTCTGCATGAGCAGGGTGTTCAATGCCTGCAAGTGCCACATCTGCTGCGCATAGGGATACTGGCTCGACGGTATGGGCGCCAGCCGCCAGATGAACTGTGAAAACAACAGGCTCGATATCATGACCACCGGAAAGACGACGATCTCCGATTTGATGATGCCCCGGATACTGGTTCCGGTCAACTCGATTTCCCGGAAGTCCACCGTGGCTTTTCCGTAGTTGTGGATGGGAATGGGGGCGTACCAGATTTCGATCCCCTGATATCCGAAGAACTTGGCCCCCGCAATGAAGCTCGCTTCCCGAACGAGCGGAAGGCTGACGAACTGACCGGCGATTCCTTCCATGCGCGCCGTGATGTAGGAGATGACCGGGGTGTAGATAAAGCCGTAGCACAGAAAGAAGATCCACGGAAAAGAAGGAACCAGCCACAGGCATAAGAGCACATAGGACAGGGTGGAGCTGACATAGATGCCGATGGCGATCCAGAAATTGAAGTCCCCCCGACCCGGAGGGGGCGAGAACAGCAGCGAAAAACTCCCTCGCTGAACCCCCTCCGTCTGCCGAAAGGACTTCAGCACCTGGTAGATGCCGATGACCCCGATGGCCAGCCCGAGTCCGATGCCGAAGCTCATGTAGAAATCGAAATTGTTGGCAAACAAGGTGTCCACGGTTTCCATGCCCGGATGCCACCTGCGCAAAATGCCATGGGCATAGAGAATGGGGTTTGCGACGATGGTGACGATCAACCCGATGAAGCCTCCGATGACCGCCCAGAACGGCAGCACCATACCGACGAAGACAAGCCCCAAATCGAGCTGGATACCCGTAGCGACTGCAGGTAGGAACTCCTCCGTCTTTCGGGTGAGCTCCACCCACGGAATGGGCAGGATGGTGATCGATTCGGTGAAAAACAACCCCGAAACCGTCGGCAGCAGCACATAGATACCGCCGAACAGAAGTCCGATCACCCCGCCGATCGAAAATACCCGCCATTTCCAACCGGTCTGCCGTTCATCGGCCGATTCGGCCAGGGCCATGGTCCCGAGGGCGCCCACAGGAGCCATGGGAAAGGGAAGTTTCTCGACATCGCTGGTGATGCGGTACAGGGCGTAGCCCAATCCGAACTGATCGATCCGCTGGATGATCTGGGAGCCGATGAGAAGCAGGATCGGAACCAACCAGTCCCGATGGAAGAACGTGCGTTCCACGAGGGAGGAGGACTCGGGCTGCGGCGCCACCCAGCCGGGGATGTATTCAGTCAGCCCCAGCATCTTTGCGGCGTCGGACTGCACCAGATACTGGTTCCACAGCAGCCCTTGAAACGGAGAGGACATGGCCGCACCCGCCATGTAGTAGAGAAGAAAGATCTCCTGCTGCTTCAGGTCGGTATATGCCCGCTTGGCGATTTCGGCGAATAGGATGATCGTCACCCATCGGGCTGCAGGGCCGATCCCGGTACCGATGACCAGCTGCAGGTACATGCTGCCCGGCATCATGAGAAAGCCGATGAATACGGCGCCGACGATGGTTTTCCAGTCGAACCCTTCTTCGAAGTGATCCGGCGCCTGCAGCAGATTGCGATATTCCTGTAACTCCTTGTCTGCAATCATCCCCTGCCCTTTTCCCTGCTCTCCTTTGTTCACCTAATCCGGCATGACCCGATAGGTCGCATCCCATCCCAGGCCGATCAAGGCCCAGACCCCACCCATCAGGAAATCGCCGATCACAAGCCCGATAAAGAAAAGCCGCAGCTTGCGGAACACGCCGATTCCCCCGTACCGCATGCAGACGGCGTTGAAAAGCCATCCGCAGAAGAAACTGAACCACAGAATCCGCATGGCGGAGCTGTACGCCGTCAGATAGCCGATGGGATGGATGGGCCACCAATAGAAGCGGTGGTAACAGACCACCAGCACCAGCATGACGATGGCTCCCGCAGCCGAAAACACCTTCACCCAGGACGCATGGGGCTGAACGGATGTCAGGATGAGTTTCTGGGCATCCTCGTAGAGGTTGACCGTCGTCCGCGTGGCCCATTCGAGCTCGAGACTCCTCGCACCATAGCGATAACACAGGGCCAGCATCGCCGCCAGAGAGACGATCACGGCACCAACCAGGGTAACGGTCATCGCAGCGGTCCACAGCCGCTGGGGAGAACGGAAGCCGCTCACCCGTCGGGCATGCACGAGGGAGGGCATGAGCGATTCCCGCAAGTCGAGAAACAGCACCTTTTGACTGACTGCCGCAAGCAGCCCGTTGATCCCCCCCAGAAAACGGATTCCTGTAAAAGCGAGAATGCCGTCCGTAGGAGCTGCGGTCAAGGTGAAATAGGCGATTCCGCCCTGACAGATCACCCGGGTGGCGACCATCATCACCATGAAGCCCGCCGTCAGAAAAAGAAAGGCCGATACGGGAGCCATCCCGGCGTACACGCATGCGCCGAACAAGATCAGACAGCTCAAGACAAGGCCCCAAAAGGCGGCCCGGGAGGGAATCCATTCGTGGATGTCGGGATCCGGTCGCCTCAGGCCGAAGGCTTCGAGGATGACATGTTTCAAGTGGTCTCTCGCCAGCCACAACAGGAACAGGAAGAAAACCCCATAGGCGCCGATCATCTGGGTTTCTTCGGGCCTGGCCAGGGTCGGCCCGAAGGTGATCCCCAAGGCGGATTCGGGGATACGGTAACCGAAGAATTCGAGTCCGCCGATGACCAGCCCGCCTGCAATGAAAAAGAACCAGAAAGAGAGGGAAATCTGCTTGGCCGTCAGGAAGGCGAAACCGATGAATGCCGGATAGATGGCGATCTTCAGCTTCGTAAAGGCCGAAAACAGACCGCCCGGGCTGAAATAGGAACCGGCCAGAATCAGGGTGGGAATGGATGGAACACTTGGAAACAGCGAGGAAAGCCCGTTGATCGTGTGCAGAAGAACCGGAAGCAGCATGCCGGTGACCAAAAACGGATTCGTAAAGAACGCCCTCAAGCGTTTTTCGCGATAGGCTTCTTCGATGGCGAGCGGCACCTGCAAAAGCGGCAGGTTCATTCGTTCATATACGAGCCACTGTCGGCTGGTGAGGCTGATCAGACAGATCATCACCGCATAGGCGGCAAGAACGAACACCCCCCAAAAGGTGAGCGGCCCCATCCACGCTTGCCAGGGGACCTGCCGCACCACATCGATCCACCCCAATTGCCTGCCCTGCTGCAGCCCGTCATAGAAGAGCCGGATCGCCTGCCGATCCTGCGGAAACAGGATCGACGGCAGAAGGGGCTGAAGCGTTTCCTCCCAGCGGTTTTCAACCGTTGCGAACTGGACTGGAGCCGTCAGATTGATGAACAGGGTTCGGGCAAGCCCCGTATAGGCAATTCCCGAGGCCAGGGTCGTCAGCGCCCAGACGATCAACAGCTCATGACCGGTGAACAGCTCATACCCACCGGCTGCCTTCCGGAGAATGGCGCTTGCGACGAGCAGCAGAATCAGCACCCCAAAGGGAGCCAGCGGGAAATGCCCCCCTGCCAGCGGCGTTCCCTGATGGTAGATGTTGTTGACAGGCGTCCAGGCACAGATCCAGAGCGCCAGAACGAATCCGGTCAGAACCGCCCGAAACCGAATCCGCATCGTTGCGGAAGCATCCATAGGTACCGTAAAAGAAGGAGTCAGAAGTCAAGAGTCAGGAGTCCGAAGAAAGACGGCTGACTCCGGTTGGATTTTTCTTTTATCATTTCATCGGGCAATGATAAAGTTGGAATATGAGAGATGACATCCGGGGAAAATGCCATGGAACAGACAGCCGATACCGAACGAATCGAAATCCAGCTTCTGCTCGAAGCCGTTTACCGCAAATACGGGTACGATTTCCGCAGCTATGCAGAAGCTTCCATCACCCGGCGCATTCAACGCCACCTGTCACTGAACGGCTACCGAACCATTTCCGAAATCCAGCATGCCATCCTGACGGACCGAAAGGCCTTTCTTCGCTTGATGCACGATCTGTCGATCAGTGTGACGGAAATGTTCCGGGATCCCTCCTTCTACCGCAGCCTGCGAAGCCTGGTTCTTCCGCGCTTGAAGTCCTTGCCCTTTCTTCGTATCTGGCTTGCGGGATGCGCCACAGGCGAGGAGGTCTATTCCATCGCCATCCTGCTGCAAGAGGAAGCCATCTGCGAGAAGGTCCAGATCTATGCCACGGATATCAACGAATCCGCTCTGAATACAGCCAGACAGGGCATCTATCCCCTGGACCACATCCAGACATATACCAGCAACTACCACAAGGCGGGCGGCAGACGATCGTTCGGAGACTACTATACAGCCCGATACGATCGGGCGGTCATGGACGCTTCGCTTCGAAACCACATCCTGTTTTCCCACCACAACTTGGTGACCGACGGCTCTTTTGCCGAAATGAACCTCATCATCTGTCGAAACGTCCTCATCTATTTCAGCCAACCGCTTCAGGATCGGGTCTTGCAACTGTTTGAGGAAAGCCTTATAGAGGAAGGGTTTCTGTGTCTGGGATCCAAGGAGACGCTTCGCTTCAGTCCGTGCGCATCGCAATTCGAGGAATGGGACGCCCATGAGCGGATCTACCGCAAGCTGCCGGCTGCCGCATGAATGCATCGTGATGGGCGTATCTGCAGGGGGCTTCAAGGCGTTGTCCGTCCTCCTGCCGAAGCTTCCCAAACACAGCCGTATCGCCGTCTTAATCGTTCAGCACACCAAGGCCGATGCAGGCGATTTTCTGGCCCGCCATCTCGACAACATTTGCGGGATACGGGTCAAGCAGGCCGAAGACAAAGAAGCCATCGATGCCGGAACCGTTTACATCGCCCCGCCGGGATACCACCTTCTGGTGGAACGGGACAAAACCTTGTCGCTGTCCGTTGATGAGCTGGTGCACTTTGCAAGACCGTCGATCGATGTGCTCTTCGAAAGCGCAGCTCCCGTCTATCGGGATCGATTGATCGGAATCATCCTGACAGGCGCGGGAACCGATGGGTGCAGCGGCATGAAGGCCGTAAAGGAACACGGGGGCTTGACCATTGTTCAGGACCCGAAAACGGCAGAAGTCGCCTTTCTGCCCCGAAGCGTTCTTCAGAAGGTAACGGTGGACTATATCCTGCCGCTCGATGCCATCGGCGGATTTCTGGCCAGAATGGCCATGTAAATGGAGATTCAAATCGAAAGGCCCATGATGCTTGCCAACCAAACGATCCAGGCGTTTTTGGAAAAGACCGCATCCGGTGAACCGGTTCCCGGAGGCGGAAGTGCTGCGGCCCTGAATGCGGCTTTGGCCGCAGCCCTTGTCGAAATGGTCGCCCGACTGACCATCGGGAAAAAAGGTTTCGAAGCCGTTCAACCTCGCATGCAGGACATCGCCGAAGTCTGCAAGGAACTTCGTGACACCCTGCTCTTCGACATCGATCGAGACAGCGACGCCTACACCCAGGTATTGGCCGCCTATCGACTTCCCAAGGGAACGGAGGAGGAACGCGACCACCGAAAGGCGGCGATCCAGAAGGCCTTTCGAACGGCCGCTTCGGTCCCCCGAGATGTCGCCGAAAAAGCTCTCCGGATCATGCAGCTTGCAGGAGAAGTCATCCGAAACGGCAATCCGAATGCAGCCTCAGACGGTGCCGCCGGAATGCTTGCGGCCCGGATGGCTGCGCTGACGGCCCTTTACAACGTCCGGATCAACCTGCCATCCGTCGAGGATGCCCAGTGGTGTTCGGACATGCGGGATGCAGCCGCTCGGATGGAGGACGAAGTCCACAGCCTCGAAGCGGCCATCACCCCTTCCATTCCGATTCCGTAAGGCGATCCGCCCCATGCAGATGCTCATCGAACAACTGCTCAACGGGATCGCCACCGGTTCCATCTATGCCCTGGTGACCCTCGGACTGACGCTCGTCTATGGCATTCTCCGCATTCTGCACATCGCCCATGCCGCCGTATACACCATCGGAGCCTATGTCGGGGTGTGGGCGTTTCGCCTGACCGGAAGCCTCGTGCTTTCTTTTCTGATCAGCATGGGGGCAGCTGCGCTCCTGGGGGTTGCCATCGAACGGTTCGTGTATTTTCCCCTGCTCCGGCATCCTCCCTTCGTTCCTCTGATCGCAAGCATCGCCGTCTTTTTGTCCATGGAGGAATTCTGCCGCCTGGTGGCGGGCCCGCAAATCCTCACCTTTCCCGCCCGCTTGCCGTTTCCGGGATTCCGGATCGCAGGGGTACAGGTCAGCGAAACCCTGAGCGCCATCTATTGCATCACGGCCCTTGTCCTCGTGTGCCTGTGGTTTCTGACCACCCGGACCGAACTGGGGCTTGCCATGCGGGCCACGGCCCAGGACATCGCCGTTGCGGACGCGATGGGCATCGACACCCACCGGATCATCTCGATCACCTTCGTCATCGGATCGGCCATTGCCGCCCTTGCCGGGATGCTGGTCGGCATCTACTACAACCAGGTCTATCCGACGATGGGGGCCATCCCGGCCTACAAGACGCTGGCCCTCATCGTTGTCGGAGGGATGGGATCCATTCCGGGGGCAGTCATGGCGTCTTTGCTGCTGGGGCTTGCCGAAACGCTGCTGATCGGATACGCCGCCATCCCGCTGCCACGAGACGCCCTGGCCTTCATCGCCATGATCGCCGTACTGATGTGGCGGTCGGAAGGACTTTTCGGCTCCAAATAAGGAAACCCTCATGAGCGGTTATCTCTTGACCCTTGCAACCATCATGGCCATCAACGCCATTGCGGCCTGCGGCCTCAACGTCATCGTAGGCTTCGCCGGCCAGATTTCCCTCGGGCATGCGGCGTTTTTCGGCATCGGCGCCTATGCCGCGGCGCTGCTCGCCACGAAGGCCGGGCTTTCCTTCTGGGCCGCCCTTCCCCTGGTCGTGCTGCTCTCCGGGACCATCGGCCTGCTGCTCGGGCTTCCCAGCTTGCGGGTCCGGGAGGATTTTCTGGCGATCACGACGATCGGCATCAATTTCATCGTTGAGGCCGTGTTCAACAATTTCGAATGGTTCGGCGGTGCACTCGGCATCGGCGGCATTCCCCGCATCGTCCTTTTCGGCGTCAAGCTGCGGAACGAAGCCTTCTTTCTGCTGGTGCTGACAGCCCTCACCCTCGTGATGCTCCTGTGTTGGTGGTTGACCCGCTCTTGGGCGGGGCTGGCCTGTTTTGCCCTGCGCGAAGAAGAAACGGCAGCCGCATCCATCGGCATCAGTCCCGTTCGCTTCAAGCTGCTCGCCTTCGTCATCGGAACCGCCATGGCCGGACTGGCCGGCGCCTTCTACGCCCATTTCATGCGATTCATTTCCGCATCCGATTTTTCCTTTCCCATCAGTGTTTCGATGCTCAGCATGATCGTTTTGGGCGGCATCGGAACCCTATGGGGGCCGGTTCTGGGTGCCGTGATTCTGGGCATCCTCCCCGAACTCTTCCGGCCGCTCATCGATTACCGCATCCTCTTCTACACGGTCCTGCTGCTGATCATGATCCGCTTCCAGCCCGGCGGTCTTTTGGGGGAAACGAGCGCTGTCCGCAGACTCTTCAACCGATGGATACCGGTGCCTGCCTCATGAATCCCATGCTCGAACTCGACCATGTCTCGAAATCCTTCGGCGGGCTCAAAGCTGTCGACAGCGTCGGCTTCCGGATCGAACCCGGCGAAATCTTCGGACTTCTCGGTCCGAACGGCGCCGGAAAGACCGTCTGCTTCAACCTGATTTCCGGCGTCTTTCGACCGAACGAAGGACGCATCTTCTTCGACGGGATGCGAACCGACGGTTTTCCATCCCATCGTATGGCCAAACTGGGACTCGGCCGTACCTTTCAAATCGTCAAGCCCTTCTCGAACGTGAGCGTTCTGGAAAATGTCGTCGCAGCGCTCGGCATCCAACGCTATGACCACCTGACGGCCATCTGGTCGAACCGAAACGAGAGAAGCATCCAGAGCAGAGCCATGGAACTGCTCGAGCAGGTGGGTCTTGCCGGAGTCGCTTACCGAAAGGCAGGATTGCTCCCGCTCGGAAACCTGCGTCGGCTCGAAATCGCCCGAGCTCTCGCCGTCGGAACGAAACTCATCCTCCTCGACGAGTCCTTCTCCGGCCTGCGGCACGAGGAAATCCTCCAACTCGAAGCCCTCGTGCGGCAGATCCGGGACGCCGGAAGGACCATTCTGCTGATCGAGCACAACATGAAGGTCGCCATGGGGCTGTGCAATCGCATCGTCGTTCTCGATCACGGCAGGGTTCTGGCCCAGGGAACACCGGAGGAAATCCGCTCGAATCCAGCGGTCATCGAGGCCTACCTCGGCAAACAGGGAGGATCCCATGCTGCTTGAGGTGAGCAACCTTTCCATTCGCTACGGCGACATCGAGGCCGTGCGCCAGGTGGATGTTTCGGTGGACCATGGAGAACTCGTATCGATCATCGGGGCGAACGGGGCCGGGAAAACCAGTATCTTGAACGGAATCATGGGGCTCGTTTCCGGAACCCGGGGGACGGTTCGTTTCGACGGTACTGATATCTCGCATCTGGCGGCGTTCGAGCGGGCGCGCAAAGGCATGCGGATCGTTCCGGAGCGGGCCAGGGTGTTTCCGCGGCTTACGGTCTTCGAAAACCTCATGACCGGTGTGTACGGCATCCGCTCCAAGCTCGACGTTTCGAAAAGACTCTCCGAACTTTATGACCTCTTTCCGATCCTGAAGGAGAGAAGCTCCCAGGCGGCGGCCACCCTTTCCGGAGGAGAACAGCAACAGGTGGCGATCGCCAGGGCGCTGATTTCAAAGCCGGCGCTGCTGCTCGTGGACGAAGTATCCATGGGACTCATGCCCAAGCTCGTCGATCAAGTCTTCGAAGTCCTTCTGCACCTCAACCGGGATCAGGGTCTGACGATCCTTCTGGTCGAGCAAAATGCCATGGCATCCTTGGCCGTTTCCCACAGGGCCTATGTGCTGGAAACCGGAACCTGCGTGTTTTCCGGGAAAGCGGAAGCGTTGATGCAGGATCCGAACCTGAAGGCGGCCTATCTCGGATGAAGCGACAGCGGGTGAGGGGGTAAAGAATGGAGCAACCACCTATGAAAAAGCTTCCCATCGGCATTCAGAGTTTCGTCAACATGCGAACCGAGGCGGACTACTATTATGTCGATAAGACCCGTTTCGTTGCCGATCTTACCGAAAAAGGAAAATACTTTTTTCTTTCCCGACCGCGGCGCTTTGGGAAGTCTTTGTTTCTCGACACCCTGGGGCAGGCATTCTTGGGAAGAAAAGAACTTTTTTCCGGCTTATTTTTGGAAAAGCATTGGGACTGGAGCACCCGCTATCCGGTCATTCACATCAGTTTCGGAAGCGGGGTGGTTCAGGATGCCTCGGAGTTGCATCTCGTTTTGAAAGAGATCCTTTGGGAAAGAGCCCTCTCAGAAGGAATTTCATTCGTGAACGAGTCCATCCAGGGAAAATTCCGAGAGCTGATCAAAGGACTATATCAAAAATACCACCAAAAAGTCGTCGTCCTGATCGATGAATACGACAAGCCCATCTTGGACAACATCGACAAGCCCGAAACGGCGATCGGCATCCGAGAAGGGCTCAAGAACTTTTATTCCGTCATCAAAGACAGCGACGAGTTTTTGAAATTCGTCTTCATCACCGGGGTGAGCAAGTTCAGCAAGGTGTCGCTTTTCAGCGGATTGAACAATTTAGACGATATCACCCTGGATCCGGATGTGGCCGCCATTTGCGGCTATACCCACAAAGAGCTTCTCGATACATTTGCGGAAAGGCTTGAAGGCGTAGACATCGAAGCGCTCAAGCTTTGGTACGATGGGTACAACTTCCTTGGAGATCGGGTCTACAACCCCTTCGATATTCTGCTCTTCCTCAAGCACCACGACTTTCGCAACTACTGGTTTGAAACCGGAAGTCCAAGCTTTCTCCTCAAGCTGATTACGCAACGCCAGTATTTCATGCCCAATCTCGAGCGGGTGGAAGCCTCTGAAAGCCTTCTTTCCAGTTTCGATATCGGTCAGATCGAGCTTGAAACCTTGTTGTTCCAAACCGGATATCTCACCATTGAAGAACGCTTCCGAAAAGGCAACCGTCTGACCTATCGTCTGACCTACCCCAATATCGAGGTCAAAAGCAGCCTGACCGATACCGTTCTTGGGTATTTCGTTCAGGCAAAGGCCGAAAAAGAGCGAAACGTCCTGGCCTGCTACGATGCCTTGCAATCCCTCGATTTTGTGCGGCTTCGCGAAATCTTTCATGCCTTTTTCGCCTCCATCCCGTACGACTGGTACCGGAAAAACGATTTCGCCCGCTATGAGGCCTATTACGCATCGATTTTCTACTGTTATTTCACGGCCCTTGGATTGGATGTCACGGCCGAACAGATGACCAACAAAGGACGGATCGACATGGCCGTTCGTCTTGGAAACCGGGTTTTCATCTTGGAATTCAAGGTAGTGGAAATCGATCGAACCCCGAACAAGGCCATCGAGCAGATTCGAACCATGCGCTACGGGGAGCGATACATCGGAAAAGCCGATGACATCTATCTCATCGGTGTGGAGTTCAGCAGCGCGGACCGCAATATCGTCGGCTTCGATTGGGAACGACTTCAACGCCTCACAGATGCGATATGACTTCTCTTGTGTTGCGGGCAGGCCAAGATGCCTGCCGGATCAGGCAGGGTATGGGCATTTGGGGGAGGAAGAGGAGGAGGAAGTGTCGGCCACGCGGGCTGCGGTTTCGACAATGCGGGTAATGCGGGGGCGGTAGGCGTTTCCGGAAGCCTTCCGGTTGGCGTACCACCGGACGATGCAGAAGGCTGCGGCAAAGGCCCCCATGCCGAGCACGATGCTGGTGAGGGTGGCATCGTAACCCATTTTCGGGCCCAAGTCGTCTCCGATGGCGGCGCCGATCGCCATCGCGACGATCGGCAGCACGTAGAGCAAAAAAGCGGCGCTCAGCAGGGTCTTCGATTCGATGGCAATCTGCACCCGGTCGCCGACTGCCGCATCTGCGACATTGATCGCCTCCACTTCCATTTCGGAGCCTCCCGCATCCTGCCCGGAGCACGAATGCCTGGCCGAGCAGGATTCACAGGCGGAGCTGCGCACCGTCTTGACGAGGGCAAGCCCCTTTGCATCGATTCGCTTGAGTACGACCCCTTCTTCGACAGGCACAATACACCCTTTCCTTCGAAGCAATCAATTGGCTGCAGCCATCGTCGACTTGCGATAGCAGATCAGCCCGCACTGAAGGCATCTGGCAGCTTCGGCCTTGGCCATTTCCTCGGTAAACCCGATCTCGATTTCCGTGTCCGGAGAACGCGTTTCCGGATCCGATACCGGCATGATGTGGCGGGGTGCCGGTTCCACGGAGGTGAGGCGATCGACATCTTGATAGACGCTGTGCGGGGTCAGGATGGTTTCGGGATAGCTCAGCGGAATGCCGTTCATGCGCTGGTGCACCGAAGCGGCCTCTCTTCTTCCGGCTGCAATGGCCCGGATGGCCCCACTGAAATCCGTCAACACATCCCCTTCGCCCAGCCACCCCTTTTCATCGGCATGATCCGGATGACGATACGGAGCGATGGCTTCCCACTTCCATCCCTCGGGTTTCGCCTGAGCTTCCGTTTCCTCCGCCGAAACGACCGGCGTGATGATCAATTCCGGGAACCGGCCCGATCCCAGCACGAGGGCATCGGCTGCCATCGTCCGGGTAATGCCGCTGCCCGTATCGACATAGTCGACGGCCTTCAAACGGCTTCCTTCGCCCTTCAGCTTTTGCACACCGGCGCGAACCACGATGGACACGCCTTCGGGGAGTTCGGCCTGCGAAATCGATGCCGGCAAAAGCTCCTTCTCTTCCCGATACAGGATGGTCACCCGGTCGGCACCGGCCTTTCGGATCCGATCCGCAGCAACAAGAGCGGCCGCCTCGCCGCCTGCGATGACGACATGGCCCTTCCAGGAAAGCCCCTTCGCATCGCCAAGTCTTAACACATCGATGAGCAGGTAGAGATCGGGAACAGGTTGCTCCAGCCGGCCGGAAGCCCCTCTGGCCAGCCGGGAATCCCATCCGCCCGATGCCAGAAGCACCGCGTCATATCCTTGGGCGAACAAGTCGAGAAAGCCGACGTCCTTTCCGACAAGCGTATTCAGTCGGGTTTCCACGCCCATTTCGAGAACCCCGTCGATGTCCCAATCGAGAACGTCGAAAGGCAGCCGGTTGCGGGCGATGGCGCTTCGTAAAAGACCGCCCAACCGATCGGTGGCCTCGAACACCGTCACCGCATGACCGAGGCGGACGCTGAAATAGGCGGCGGACAACCCTTCGACACCGCCGCCGACAACGGCGATCTTCCTGCCGCTC
>Ga0101944_10001672_pt1 | contig 43094 bp, 29 predicted proteins | sample DewCreD2012metaG_FD_75245 | JGI IMG/M metagenome (GOLD analysis project Ga0101944, IMG submission 75245) | Hot spring sediment bacterial and archeal communities from British Columbia, Canada, to study Microbial Dark Matter (Phase II) - Dewar... ... | reverse complement strand
CGTATGGATTTGTATTGCTTGTCGGAGAAGAAATTTTCGGAAGAATAAACCCAAATTCCGCATTAGAAAATGCGGAAACGATTAAGAATTTGTAATTCAGTATTTTTCAAATACTTCAAACAAATTCTAAATCGGGGTTATCCCAACTAAAGCGAATAAAAAGATTTCCAATCCTTCTATCCCTTAATTTGGAATAAATTAGGATTATCGCTATTGGGGAGTTTTATAAAACAGAAATAATGCAATTGCAGCATACAACAGATTAGGTATCCACACCGCAATCTGGGGAGAGATGGATCCGCCGATAGCAAACTGCGCCGCAAACTGCATAAACAGGATATATGAGAAACTGATCATGAGTCCTAACCCCATGTGCATACCAATGCCCCCCCTCACCTTACGTGATGAAACACATACAGCAATAACGGTAAGTATAATTGTAGAGAAGGGGTATGCCATACGTTTGTGTTTTTCGATCAGCAGCCATTCAATAGGAGATCCCTGCAGTTTCTGGTTTTCTATATACCTGTCGAGCCGCGGCTTATCCATTGTTTCGATAATATTCTCCCGCTGTTTGAAATCGCGCGGGTGCATATTCAAAGTAGTATCACACATCAGCCCGGTAGTCACTTTCTCTTTGCCTGAGATGAAATCACGCCGGTAATAATTCAACATCGTCCATTTATTTTTGGCACTATCCCACCGCACGATATCAGCATTAATTTTCGAGACCAGGGTATCGCCCCTATATTGCTCGATAGAAAAACGGCGACCGATATCCGACAACGTACTAAACCCCTCCATATAGATAAACTGGCCGGGCTGAAGCTGACGATGAATATTTGTTTCGCTGTAATAAACCGGAGAACTGTGATAATAAACATCCTCGAACAACAGACGGGAATAAGTATTATGAGGGATAACATAATTGGTAAGATAATACGATAGGGAAGCGATAATTACAGATGAAACAAAATAAGGATATAACAATCTTCTCAAACTGACGCCACTGCTAAAAATCGCAATAATTTCCGAATTTCCGGCCATTTTAGAAGTGAAGAACAGAACCGAAATAAAAACAAACAGTGAACTGAAGAGAACAGCAAAATAGGGAATAAAATTTAAATAATAATCCACAATAATTGCTTTCAGGGGTGCCTGTTTTTCAAGAAAATCGTCAATCTTTTCGGAGAAATCAAATATTACAGCAATACAAATTATTAAAGATAGGGCGAAGAAAAATGTACCAAGAAATTTCTTAACGATATACAAATCAATAAGGAAAGGCCGGAATCGTTTCATAGATTATAGACGCTGAGTAATCATTGAAAGCATATTATTTTTCCATTGCACAAAGGTATTATTTATAATTTGTTTACGCGCCTCAGCCACCAGTCGAGAGAAAAAAGACAGGTTATGCAAGGTAGCGATCTGCGCGCCGAGAATCTCGCCGGCCATCACCAGATGGCGCAAGTATGCGCGCGAATACTGCTGATCGCTAAAAATCGTGCCGTCGGGGTCGAGGGGTGTCATATCCTTACGCCATTTTTCATTACGTATATTAATTACACCATTCATTGTAAAAAGCATACCATTGCGTCCATTGCGGGTAGGTATAACACAATCAAACATATCCACACCCAAAGCAATGGCTTCGAGAATATTTTCAGGCATACCAACTCCCATGAGGTAGCGGGGTTTAGCGGCGGGTAACCATTTATTCGCTGCGGCAATCATAGCGTACATCACTTCGGCCGGTTCGCCAACGGAAAGGCCGCCAATAGCATTGCCATCACAATTGAGCGATGCAACAAAAGCGGCCGATTCGGAACGTAACGATTCATAGGTACTTCCCTGCACAATAGGAAAGAAAAACTGATCATTACCATAAACCGGTTGTGAGTTATGAAATTTCTCCACACCACGAACCAGCCACCGGTGAGTCAACTCCATTGATTGTCGGGCATCACTTACCGGACAAGGGAAAGGAGTACACTCATCGAGGGCCATCATGATGTCTGAACCGATAATACGCTGAGCTTCAACCACTGATTCAGGAGTAAAGAAATATTTTGAACCATCAATATGTGAATTGAACATTACACCTTCTTCAGACAGTTTACGCTGTGAAGCGAGTGAGAATACCTGATATCCGCCACTGTCGGTAAGGATAGCCCTTTCCCACCCCATAAATTTATGCAAACCACCGGCTGCAGCAATAACATCCATGCCAGGCCGAAGAAAGAGGTGATAAGTATTTGCAAGGATAACAGGATTATTGATATCATTCAACAGTTCGCGTGTATGCACTGCCTTAACCGTACCGGCAGTACCCACAGGCATAAACACAGGAGTTTCAATGATTCCATGTGAAGTAATCAATGTCCCTGCCCGGGCAGATGAACCCGTATCGCTATGTTCCAGATGAAAAAACACGTATTATTTTATGCAAAAATAATTAATTAAAGCAGATTAATTCAGTATGACGATGAGTTTCGAAAGATTACATTTGATGAATAGCAACAAAGTAAACATTTTAGTTTTTTCCGGATGAGTGAAGTAAAATTTTTCGTATACTTGTTTTTTTTAAACGAATGGGGATGGAAATCGGTATTGCAGGAATTCTGGCTATTACATTAATTATACAATTGCTGTATTATATCATCTATCTTCGTGCCTGTTTCTATCAACCTGCAGTTACGTCATCCGGCCGGGAACCCGTTTCAGTAATTATATGCAGCCGGAATGCAGGAGAATATCTGGAAAAAAATCTTCCCTTATTTCTGACGCAGGATTATCCAAATTATGAAGTAGTGGTAGTTAATGATTGCTCAGCCGATCATACTGCCGATCTGCTCGTACAGCTAAAGCCACAATACCCCCATCTGAAATTCACCACCATTGAACAGGATGAGAAGTTCAGTCATGGTAAAAAACTGGCTGTAACTGTTGGGATTAAGGCCGCCTCATACGAATGGCTATTATTTACCGATGCTGATTGCGTACCTGCATCGCCACAATGGATAAGCACAATGCAGCGCAACTTCACGCCCGAACATTCCATTGTATTGGGCTATGGCGGCTACATGTCCTCTCCGGGATTGCTGAATCGTTTAATCCGGGTTGACAGTATGATGATAGGTCTTCAATATCTTGGATTAGCGATAGCCGGAATGCCATACATGGGAGTCGGACGCAACCTTGCATATCGTAAATCACTATTTTTCAGTAACAAAGGATTTGCAAAACATACCCATATCCTATCCGGCGATGACGATCTTTTTGTTAATGAAACAGCCAATGCACAGAACACGGCTGTAGAGTTATCGGCCGAAAGTATAACCCGCAGTATTCCCAAAAAAACCTTCGGCGACTGGTTTTTGCAGAAAAGGCGGCATTTAACAACTTCGGTTTACTATACCACTACATCAAAATTCACCGCAGGAGGCGAGATGCTTTCACGAGTAATCTTTTATTGTGCTCTTGTATGGTCATTAGTATATCACAATCAGTTACGGAATTATATAATCATAGCAGCCGGGATACGGTTTATAATTCAAGGGATAACCTACATTTTCGGGTCTAAAAAGCTGAATGAGAAAGGGATATGGCATTTAGCATTCATCTGTGATATTTTGCTGCCATTTATGTACTTTTGTGCATTCATTTATAATTTTTTCACGACAAAGAGAAGGAGATGAATGAACCCATTGACAGCATAAAACTGTCAAATAAAGCCCAGCATGACTACGAACTGGTTAGATTAGCCGGAGCCGGCGACCAGAGAGCATTTGCCGAGTTAATGGAAAGATACCGTGACTCGATTTATTATATGCTACTGCGAATGGTAAATAACCGGAGCGATGCCGAAGATCTTACCATTGAGGCGTTTGGAAAGGCATTTCGTTTTATTGATCAATATGTACCCAATTATGCATTCAGCACCTGGCTGTTTAAAATTGCCACCAACAACTGCATTGATTTTATACGGAAGAAAAAAGAAGGATTATTATCAATTGATCAGGCAGAAGAAGAGGACAGGCCTGGCGTATATGTCAGGAGCGACATTCCCGATCCGGAAGAAGATATGATTAACCGGCAGAAAATAAAGCTTATGCAATCGGTGTTAAAGAAGCTCAAGCCCAACTACCAGGAACTGATTGAGCTTCGTTATTTTAAAGATTATTCCTACGAAGAAATATCCGACATACTGGACATACCCATAGGCACAGTAAAGGCCCAACTCTTCAGGGCGCGTGATTTAATTTACAATATCCTTTCAAAAGTACAGAGCAAATAATGAAACCGGGATGGAACTTCTGACCAAATATTTTCCATCACTCACACCAGAGCAGACAAGCCGTTTTGAAAAGCTGGATCGTTTATACAGATACTGGAACAGCAAAATAAATGTCATCTCCAGGAAAGACATAGAACATCTGTATGAACACCATGTATTACATTCCCTTTCCATAGTAAAAAAATATCCGTTCGCAGGCGGCAGTACAGTTCTTGATGCCGGCACAGGCGGCGGTTTTCCGGGCATTCCCTTGGCCATTCTTTTCCCGGATGTTACCTTTTCGCTGATTGATGCCACCGGAAAAAAAATAAAAGTAGTGGAAGAAATCAGACAGGCGCTCGACTTGTCGAATATCAGAACGATTCATGGCCGGCTGGAAGAACACACCGGCAAGTACCAATGCGTTACCGGCAGGGCTATCAGCGAATTCGTGGCCTTTGTGAAACTCGTGAGCCGGCATCTGGTTAATGTTAATTCCAGCGAAGGGCCAAACGGCATATTATATCTGAAAGGAGGATCAGTCCAGGACGAAAAACAACACTTTCCATCGCTGGAAATAACTCCGCTATCAGAGATATTCAGTGAAGAATACTTTATAACCAAGAAACTAATCTATTTACCTGCCCATTCAATGAAAAGACAGCCATAACAAATACAATTCCCCGTAATTACCATAGGTAATTAGTGACCAAATAATCAGGAATATTTTTTTGCCGGAACAAAAAAAAGAGTATTTTTGCACGCACTTAAACAAAACAGTGATATGAAAAGGACATTTCAACCATCGAACAAAAAAAGGAAGAACAAACATGGGTTCAGGACGCGTAATGCATCCAAAAGCGGCCGGAAAGTACTTGCTGCCCGCCGTAAAAGAGGCCGTAAGCGGCTAACGGTATCAGATGAATTTCTATCGAAAAAGAAATAAATCATTGCTAATAGAACTAAAAGCGGGTTGGATGATATTCAGCCCGCTTTTTTTTGGCTGTATATAGCGGAGCTTCAGGTTTTTTTATACTTTAGCAATTCATTTATGACCTACACCCGGATAAATAAATTATCGCTTGTTTTTCCCTGTTACAATGAGGAGAAACGGATTCCGCTAATGGAAGAAGCGATGAAAGAATTTGTAGCCCAGTGGAACAGTGGCTTTGAGATAATCATTGTTAGTGATGGCAGTACCGACAATACGGTAGAGATGATTAATCAGAGTACTTTTTTCAGTGAATTGCAGGATCATCAACAGTTACTGATCATTGATCTGCCTATAAACACGGGTAAAGGCGGCGCACTAAAAGCAGGAGTTATCAATGCCACCGGCGACTTTATACTTACACTTGATGCAGATATTTCGACGCATCCCTTACAACTGTTAAGATGGGAATCGGTGCTTAAGGGATTTAATAACAACGAAGTGCTGATAGGCGCCCGCACCCATGAACAATCAGTATTAACCGAAAAGCCACACCGCAAATATATCGGCTATGTATTCAACCTTCTGGTACGATTGTTTACAGGCGTCCGTTTCAGAGACAGCCAGTGCGGGTTTAAGCTCTATCCTGCACACATTGCCCGGAATTTATTTGAACAGCTTGATGAGCATGGTTGGGTACACGATGTAGAATTACTGATGCGCGCCCGCATGCAAAAAATCACAGTACGCGAAATGCCCGTTGAGTGGATTGTAAAAGAAGGCAGTAAAATACGCGTTATCCGTGATTCAATAATCATGTTACTTACACTCATCCGTTTATCCATTAAAGTCCGACTATTCTCATTCCATCCGCATGAAAAATAAAGCACAACCACAACGCAAGCCGGCAACACATGATATTAACCAGCATGCAATATCTGTAATTACTTTTATTAATACGGCAGCCGAAGCTAATCTTACTGCTGATATCATCCGGAAGTATTTACCCTGTCCGCCCGATGAGGCGCAGGTTTTAATCATCACCCGCAGCAATGAAGACATAGTGACGGCACCTTTAGCGGCAGCAGCAAAAAAACATTCGGTACTTCATTTTCCGGCATCGGGTAAAGAGTTACAGCATCATTTAGAACAGTTAAAGCATCCCAAAGTACTGTTCATCTTTGCCGAGATGCTGAAAAAATCATTTCCAATCCGCGAAATAGCCGGAAATTATTGGCAAGACAAAACAGAAATCCGCTACTTCCATCATCAGGTATTCAGCAGTCAGCCCCCGACAATGATGCTGCTTGACCGGAGTATGGCAGCCGAAATTATCATGAGCATGCAGCAAGATAGTTCGTATGCCGGTGAGTGTTTTTCGGTTGCCCAACGGTTGCCGGGGAAACATGAACACAGTATAGCGCCACAGATCGAAACCAATAAATCTGTCGGGACATCAATCCCCGGACGAATCAAGGGATGGCTGAATTTTTATTTTATCACACCTTTCCGGAAAGAGTTGTCACCAGCCGGCCATGAACCACGGATATTCCGTTTTATATTTATGACAGCAGCCCTGATTTTATTATTCCTTATGCCCTTTTTATCATACGATGCAGGTATTTCGGGAGATGAAGACAAACATGTTGAACAAGCCGTGAAGGTCTACAATTACTTTAAAACAGCCGGTGCCGACACCTCATATATGGTGAGCAAACATGGACCCTTCTATGCTTATAATATTACATTTGATGTAGCGATGCATGGAATAAACACCTTGTTTCACATTGACAAAATCTATGAGAGCCGTCATATAATGACATCACTCACCGGATGGCTCGCCATCTTTATAACCGGTTTACTGATAGCAATACTTGCGGGATACCGGGCAGGACTTATTGCCATGTTCCTGCTATTTTTCACGCCCGTATTTCTCGGACACACGTATAATAATCCAAAAGATATTCCATTTGCTATGGCGAACGGACTGACGTTATATTATATTATCCGTTTCGTACAATGTCTACCGCTTATCAGAATACGGTATGCAATAGGTATAGCCATTGGGGTAGCCCTATCACTGAACATCCGTATCGGAGGCCTGATTCTTATCATTTACCTTTTTGCATTTACCGCTATGTATATATTTTTTCGTAAGGATCTGCGTTCCGCAATTATTGCAGCAGGACATCTACCCAAATTATTTATGGTGATGCTTCTTGCATCCTTTGCGGGTTATGTACTAGGTATCATTACCTGGCCGTATGCCCTCACCGATCCTATTAATCACCCGATTGATGCACTCAAGAACATGACAAACTTTCAAACCAGTTTACGGCAATTATATGACGGAAAAATTATCTGGAGTGATCAGGTACCCTGGTATTATGCATTAAAATATATGTGGATTACCATACCTGTAGTTGTTTTTGTCGGCATGGTGCTGTTTTTCATTCCCTTTGGTAAAATAAACATAAATAACAGAACAATGATTCTGTTTATCCTGATATTTTCGTTCGTCTTCCCGGTTGTATATATTATTTACAAAAAATCCAATGTTTACGGCGGATGGCGGCATCTGCTGTTTGTATACCTTTCCATGGCAGGTGTTGCAGCCATGGGATTAGAGAGTATGATACGGCTGTTTAAATCCAGACGTATGCAGTTACTGGCATTGCTGGCGATAGTTCCTATGGCTCTTCATCCCATCCTTCACACCATCCGTAATCATCCGCACGAATATATTTACTATAACGAATTAATCGGAGGCACAGAAAAGGCCTATGGAAAATTTGAAATGGATTATTATTTTCATTCACTCAAGGCATCATCCGAGTGGCTGATAAAAACAAAAATTGACACTTTAAAGCCCGGTAATAAAATCATTGTAGCATCCAATTATTCGCCTGCATTACTGTATTATTTCCGACACTACCGCGATAAAGTAAAGATTATCTATACCCGGTATTACGATCGCGGTGAGGCCGATTGGGATTATGGTATTTTCGGGAATACATTTATTGATCCGTTTCACCTGAAAAGACAATACTGGCCTCCTAAAAACACCATCCATCAGGTTAAGGTTGATCAATCGCCAATATGCGCAGTTGTTGAACGTAAACACAAATATGATTACTATGGATACAAGGCATTAAATGAAAACAACCTGATGATGGCAATGACCTATTTTGAGCAAGCGATAAAAGAAGACCCACAGAACGAAACAGCCCTATTACATTATGCCCGCGCATTAACGGAAGTAAAAAATTACCAGCGCGCACACGAACTGTTAGACCGTTGTCTGACTGTTTATCCGAACTATGAACACGCCCTTGAAGCCAAAGGGATGATCTATCTGCAGAATTTTGATCTGAACAATGCCATAAGTATGTTCAACCGGATTATTCAAATCAATATTAAATACGTGAATGCCTATTATTACTTAGGTTATGCCTATCTGATGAATAACAGGCCATACGATGCAATTGCCTATCTACAACAATGTCTGGAACAGAACGGCAGTTTCAAGCCCGCCTATTTCATGATGGCCGAAGCCCTTAAACGCATTGGAAAAACAGATGAAGCAAAGCTTTACACCGACTACGGCAATAAGTTGTAATACAAAATGGACAAAATTACGCCAGATGATTCGTTACCACTAATTGAAGGTAAAGCAAAAAAAATCGCGGACAAGATTTTTAACCGGGAACGGATTACAGACGCAGATGGGTTATGGCTATACGAAAAGGCCGAAACATCAGTACTGTTATTACTTTCGTCGTATGTCCGGGAACAAAAATCGGAGCAAAAGTGCTATTACAATATTAACGCGCACCTTGAGCCGACAAATATCTGTGTAAATCAATGCCGGTTTTGCGACTATGCGCGCAGCGAAGGAGAACCCGGCAGCTACATGTTTACCGATGAAGAAATAAAGCGGATATGCATCGGTCTGCGTACACAAAAGATCACCGAAATCCATATTACAGGCGGAGTACATCCCGGCAAAGGATTATTTGAACAATGCAGGATGATCCGACTGATTCAATCAGAACTGCCGGATGTACATATCAAAGCATTTACTGCCGAAGAAATCAGTTATATGTGCCAAAAAGAAGGCCTGTCCATTGAACAAGGGTTGAAAGAACTGAAGCAATGCGGAGTCCAGTCACTTCCCGGTGGCGGGGCAGAAATATTCAATTCTCCGGTACGAAAAAAATTATGTCCGGAAAAAATCAGTGGCGAACGGTGGCTGATGATACACGAAACAGCGCATCATATTGGCTTAACCAGCAATGCTACTATGCTGTTCGGGCATATCGAATCCTATGCCGACCGAATAGCACATCTATCGGCATTGCGGGAATTACAGGATAAGACCGGTGGATTTAATGCATTTATACCGTTAACCTATATACCGGCAAAACGGATGCCGCCTGAATACCATAAACAGTCGCTGGTTAACATACTCCGAAACTATGCTGTATCACGTCTTTTTATTGACAATATACCGCATCTTAAGGCCTACTGGCCTATGACAGGAACAGAAACGGCGCGATTATCACTATATTTCGGGGTAGATGATCTGGACGGAACAAATTATCATCCCACCACCATTTACAAAACGACACATTCACTCAGCAGGGAAGAACTTGAAGAAATAATCCATTCGGCAGGCCGGGAGCCGCAGGAGCGCAACTCGCTGTATAGTCCCGTTCAGCGGCTATGATTGTCATTAATCACAAAAACCATATCTTTGCCATCAGAGAAAAAATATATCATGAACCGTACCCTTACAAACGCTATCCGCTTTATAATTGATGAATGTCTGCCGCCATTGATCCGCGACAACTATTATTTCATGTATCCGTTTTTTTTCATCTGGTTTAAAGGAAAGAATCTGCACACGGCCATGCATTTTAAAAAAATTGCGCCGACACTCAGCGAAGAAGAGTATATCCGGATCTATCAAACCATGGGCACATTGGCTCGCGACAGGGTAACCGACCTGACACAATCAGCCATCCATCACATGAAACAGCACATCATATCCGGTGCAAAATCGTTACTGGATGTTGGTTGCGGCAATGGCTACTGGCTGAGCCAAGCGCATGAAATAGTTCCCGAAGTTGCCGGGTGCGACCTCAAACAAGCACTACGATATATTGACTGCCCGTTTCATTACGGAAATATTGAGCAGCTACCATTTGCTGATAATGCCTTTGATGTAGTAACCTGTCATCATACAATTGAGCATATAGCCGACTACAGAAAAGCCATCAGCGAGCTTAAACGCGTTGCAGCAAAACAATTAATCATTGTTGTGCCAAGGCAACGGTATTATTATTACACACTTGACCTGCATCTTCATTTTTTTCATTACAAAGAACAATTGGTCGAAGCTATCGGATTAAAAAATTACACCTGTGAATCACAACTGGGCGACTGGATATACTTCGGATATAAAACATAATGCCGGATGACACCATGAAAAATCGGCATTGCGGACAATTTCTATTCGAATTACACGAAAATTAAAGCGAAATACGTCCTTTGAATAACCAACTAAACCCGCAATTTCTTATTAGGTGTTTTAGAATGCGTTATTCATTTTTCATCATAAAATATACAAAAAACAACTCTTCTGTTTCTTTTTTTACCCAGTGGTCTATGCCAATACTCAATGACTTGTCAATCAATGGTGCAGGTACAAATGGTGCTATTACTTTATAGATTTCGTTCGCTTGAAGATTATTCAAATCTGATATAACTTTAATAATAGGTTGTTCTCCGGCATTTAGCATCTCTCTAACATCTAATTCTGACGTTACTTTTGAATCGTCAAACCAATCAGGCCGCTTTGTATTATAATTCACCTCGTTTGCTAATTCAAGAGTATCTTGTCCAACCTCTCGTCTTAACAGGTTAATTAAATCCTCAATCTTTACATTACCAACAGCTGCTGCTTGTTGCAAAGTTGCAATTTTAGCAACTGTTTTTCTGAGTATAGGATTCTTTAATTTTTTAAATGCAGGTACGTAATTTATCAAGACATCTTCAAGTTGGGGATAAGATTCTATTAGCTGCAGAACCTTTGTCTTGGGGCTGATTATTAGTTTATGATTTTCCATAAATTATTTCTTTGAATATGATAAGATCCTTTGTTCACCTTTAAGGTCCCTGTATTCTTGTATATTATGTGAAACTTCAAGTGTCCCCAAGTATTCTCCTTTCTCGTTTCGTAAGGCAATATACTCTATGTGAATCATTTTACCGCTCATGTTTATCCAAAACGGCGCACGATCTTCTTTTCCGCTTTTAAAATCATCAATGATTTTATCAACAATATGGGTACTTGCCGGCGGGTGGCATAACCGCACATCCCTGTTAAGGATTGCACGATTTCGTTGAAAAATCCGTTCCTTTCCTTGTGAGAAATACTTAACTTTATCGTCCTTGTTTACAAAAGTTATATCAATTGGTAAATGATTAAATATTGCCAGCAATTCCTCGACCGAGAAATTACCTGATGGCAACTGAATATTACCTGTAAGTTTATTCATTTCAGGGAGTGTATCTTCTTTTACCCATTCCGGTTTCCATGTTTTTGACGGATCGTAGAGGCAAAAGCCAATTTCTAATGACTGCTTTTCTATTTCGTACCAGTCAGCATCTGTTAATTTGTCTAAGGTCATAGGAAAAAGTATTTCTTCTTCCTTTTTGGTCATATCAACAACCTGATTAATTGCCGGCAATAAAATAATCTCTGATGACGCGAGAAACTCATCAACTGTAATATTTTCGCTTTGTAACAACTCTATGGAACCTTTAATGAGTTCACGGATTTCATCGTGTTTACCCCACATTACTTTCGGTGGTCCGGTAATGCCATAGTTTTCAAGGAAAGGGAAAATCAAATATTCTTTTCTTTTGTAATGCTTGTCAACATCAAAAAGAGCATTGTAAAATCCTCTAAGCTTTAAGATTAAATTATTATCGAACATTTGGCTTTCACTTATCATTTTAATTAATGATAAAATTTGATTTGCAAGAGTTTTTAATTCTACATTCTCCTTGAACATCACATCAATGGGATGCCCTTCGGGTACCTGTTTCGATGCAGAAAGGTTTATATTACCATGCAAAACAGCTCCATGCACATCGCATAATCTAAGAACTTCCTCCTGGGGCAACCCAGATTCAATTAATTCTTGTTCAACCTCAACAACTTCGTCATAAGGTATTTGTTGAAGAGTTTCAATTAATTCATGTCGAACTTGTTGTTCTGAATGTCCGCTATGCAATTTTAGAATTAACTCTTTGAGCTTTTCCTTTCTATTTTTTGAATTATTTATTAATTCACTCATTTTCTATAAATTTAATCCAACAAGATTATACTTAAAAACACAACATTCCATGCCCATAAATAACGATATTTTAATGCATTATTTTATAATGCTTCCTACCGATTAGACAAATATAATCGTCCGCCACAAAAGAAAGTGCTAAATATTTAATACGCCAGGATTAATTAACTGTTTTACCGGATGGCTGTCGTTCATAGCGAATGATCGTTTCATCCTTTTTCTTGTTGTAACCGACAAGAATTACACTACCTTGCGAGGCAGGTGATTTGATGAGCAATCCGGCCATTGGTTCTTCAATATACTTTTGAATAGCACGTTTAAGAGGACGTGCGCCGAACTGGGCATCAAATCCGCGATCTGCAATAAAATTGCGTGCAGCAGGAGTAATTTTTATTTTATATCCCAGCAATTCAATACGTTTGAACAACCCGACCAGTTCAACATCAATAATCTTATCTATGTCTTTTCTTGTCAGTTGGTTAAAAATAATAACATCATCTACCCGGTTTAAAAATTCAGGTGCAAATGTTTTGCGGAGCGCTTTCTGCAGCACATCTTTAGCCATATCGGCATTTTGGTCCTGACGTGACTGGGTGGCAAAACCAACACCGGTGCCAAATTCGCGCAACTGACGGGTACCAATATTAGAGGTCATGATAATAATTGTATTGCGGAAATCCACTTTCCGTCCTAAGCTATCGGTAAGTTGTCCATCATCAAGCACCTGAAGAAGAATATTAAAAATATCGGGATGTGCCTTTTCAATTTCATCGAATAATACCACGGCATAAGGGCGGCGGCGAACTTTTTCGGTAAGCAGTCCACCCTCTTCGTATCCAACATATCCCGGCGGGGCGCCGATGAGACGAGATACAGAAAATTTCTCCATATACTCGCTCATATCAATACGGATCAGGTTATCGGTTGACTCAAAGAGAAATTGAGCAAGGACCTTAGCCAACTGAGTTTTACCCACACCGGTTGGGCCTAAAAAGATAAAAGAGCCAATCGGTTTATTAGGGTCTTTCAGTCCTGCCCTGTTGCGTTGAATTGCCTGCACAACCTTTTGTATTGCCTCATACTGGCCGATGACATGCGCGTTCAGTTCTTCCTTCATATTCATTAGCCGTACACCTTCGGCCTGTGCGATACGCTGTACCGGTATACCACTCATCATTGCAACCACCTCGGCAACATTATCTTCGGTTACAAGCACCCTGTTTTTACTCAGTTCACCCTCCCATTTATTTTTTTCTTTATCCAGATCTTCAAGCAACTCCCTTTCTTTATCGCGAAAACCGGCAGCTTTTTCAAAATTCTGATTTTTCACCGCACTAACTTTTTCCTTCTTTGTTTCCTCGATTAGTTTCTCTATTGCAAGGATTTTTTCAGGGACATGGATATTCGTAATATGCACTCTGGATCCGGCTTCATCGAGTGCATCAATAGCTTTATCAGGAAGATGCCTGTCGGTAATATAACGGTTAGTAAGCATAACACATGCCTGAATTGCCTCGGGTGTATAGCTCACGTTATGATGATCTTCGTAGCGTTCTTTTACATTTGTAAGGATAGCAATTGTTTCGTCAACGGAAGTAGGGTTAATCATTACCTTCTGAAAGCGACGTTCGAGCGCGCCGTCTTTTTCGATATGTTGACGATACTCATCGAGAGTAGTTGCGCCGATACACTGAATCTCGCCACGAGCGAGAGCCGGTTTAAGCATATTGGCCGCATCAAGGGAACCGGTAGCGCCACCAGCGCCAACGATAGTATGAATTTCGTCTATAAAAAGAATAACATCAGAAGTTTTGGATAATTCGTTAAGCAATGCTTTAATCCTTTCTTCGAACTGGCCGCGATATTTTGTTCCAGCGACTAAAGAGGCCAGATCCAAGGTAACCACCCTTTTGCCAAACAAGGTTCGCGACACACGTTTTTTCACAATCCGCATAGCAAGCCCTTCGGCAATGGCTGATTTTCCGACACCCGGATCACCAATCAGAATAGGATTATTTTTTTTCCGGCGGCTGAGAATCTGGGCAATACGTTCGATTTCCCTGTCCCGTCCAATGATTGGGTCAAGGCGGTTTTCTTCGGCTGCACGGGTAAGATCAAGCCCAAAATTATCAAGAACCGGAGTATTCGATGAACCTTTAGACGGCTCCTGCAGTTGAAAAGGCCCTTTTTCGGAGCCAAAATGCTGACGGCCTTCATCAGGGTCGTCATCAGGCAGATCGGCCTTTGATTCGGGATGTTTTTTCTCCAGTTCCTTCCTGACGCTTTCATAGCGAATATTTAGTTCATCAAGAACTTCAGTAACAACGCTTTTTTCATCCTTCAGAATTGCAAGTAGCAGATGACCGGTATCAATCGTTGTATCCTTAAGCATACGCGCTTCGAGATAGATCACCCGCAGGACCTTTTCGGCACTTTTCAGCAAAGGGAGGTTATCATCATTTGATAATTTAACCATTTCTTTTGATCGCACAGTATCTTCAACCCGGTGCTTTAATTCGTAAAGATCGGCTCCCATACGGTTTAAAATATCAATGGCCATACCTTCACCATCACGTAATATACCAAGAAACAGGTGTTCGGTCCCAATAAAAGCATTGCCAAGGCGCAATGCCTCCTCTTTACTATATGACAAAACGTCACGTACCCGTTGTGAAAATTTTGCATCCATAATTCCTAATTATTGCAAAAATAATAAATAACTATCAATATACGGCAATCTGTTTACAGCCAAAATACCGTATTAAAGCCGTTAAAGTATTGAATTCTATATTTATTATACCTCCCCGGATATTTTATAAACAAACGTAAAAAACTGCTGTTTATGCTCTCTCTTCAAAAGGCATGCCTAATAACATTTACTAGATTTAAAATTCCCGATAAGCTAAGGATTACTATCCGTGAATCAGGTTTAAGTAAATGTTAATAAAATCTATTGATAATTGTAGGTAATTCGCTTCAAAATCGCTTATTTTACTTACATAATAAATTTTATAACACACTATGTCAGAGGATAATATATCATCAGGCGAGGTAATAATCCGGACCAACATCGAAGAAGAGATGAAATCGGCCTACATTGACTATTCAATGTCGGTTATTGTATCGCGGGCATTGCCAGATGTAAGAGATGGTTTAAAGCCGGTACACCGGAGAGTGTTATTCGGCATGGAAGAATTAGGGCTGATATCCAGCCGGTCGTATAAGAAGTCGGCCCGTATTGTAGGCGAAGTGCTTGGGAAATATCATCCTCATGGCGATTTATCGGTTTATGATGCCATGGTACGGATGGCACAGCCCTGGTCGCTTCGTTACCCGCTGATTGAAGGCCAGGGTAACTTTGGTTCGATTGACGGAGACAGCCCTGCAGCGATGCGATATACCGAAGTACGGTTACACCGGATAGCAGAAGAAACACTTAAAGATCTGGACAAAAACACAGTAGATTTTCAGTTCAATTTTGACGACACCCTGCAAGAACCAACGGTAATGCCCACACGCATCCCCACCCTGCTCGTGAACGGAGCATCAGGCATTGCGGTAGGAATGGCCACAAATATGGCCCCGCATAACCTAGGAGAAAGCATAGATGCCATCATTGCCTATATAAATAATAACGACATCAGCATTAGCGAGCTGAACCAGTACATCAAAGGGCCGGATTTTCCGACAGGAGGTATTATTTATGGCATCAGTGGAATCAAAGATGCTTATGAAACGGGTAAGGGCCGTGTTGTTGTACGTGCCCGCACCGAAGTTGAGACCAGCAGTACAGGCAGGGAAACAATTGTTGTTAAAGAAATCCCTTACCAGGTTAACAAGCTGGACCTGATTAATAAAATAGCTGAACTGGTGAATGAAGGCAAGATTGAAGGGATTGCATACGTTAATGATGAGTCGGACCGTGACGGCATGCGACTGGTAATCATACTAAAAAAAGATGCTATAGCCAATGTTGTTCTTAACCATCTGTACAAACTAACCCCTTTGCAAAATGCATTTTCAATTAATAATATTGCACTGGTTAACGGACGTCCGCGTGTCCTTAATCTCAAACAATTAATTGAATACTTTGTAAAGCACCGGCACGATGTTATTGTACGCCGGACACAATACGAACTCGAGCAGGCACAAAAGCGCGCACACATTCTTGAAGGGTTACTGATTGCACTCGATCACATTGATGAGATTATAAAACTGATTAAAGCATCGAAAAATCCTGTTGAAGCGAAAGACGGACTAATGGCAGGATTCGGACTTACCGAATTGCAGGCCAAGGCCATACTTGATATGCGACTACAGGCGCTTACCGGGCTTGAGCGACAGAAGATCAAGGACGAGTATGCTGAACTGATGAAGATGATTGAATTTTACAACCGTGTATTGGCCGAAGAGCCGCTACGGATGACCATCATCAAAGATGAACTCATTGAAATAAAAGCAAAGTACAACGATGAACGACGAACGGAGATTGTGCAAAACGATGAAGATTTCAATCCTGAAGATTTTTATGCCGATGATGAGATGGTTATTACCATTTCACGGCTTGGATACATAAAGCGGACACTGCTGACCGAGTACCGCACGCAGGGACGTGGCGGGATTGGTGTAAAAGGGAGCACCACACGCGATGAAGATTTTATCGAGCATATTTTCAGCGCAACCATGCACAATACCATCCTTTTCTTTACTAAAAAAGGAAAATGTTACTGGCTAAAGGTTTACGAGATCCCCGAGGGTTCAAAGGGATCGAAGGGACGGGCGCTGCAAAATGTCATCAACATTGAACAGGACGATATTGTACAGGCCTATATCAATGTTAAGACATTAAACGACGAAGAGTATCTTAACAATAACTTTATTGTATTATGCACAGAACGGGGGCTGATCAAAAAAACGTCACTTGAGGCCTATTCACGGCCGCGGCAAAATGGTATCAATGCCATCAATGTTACAGAAGGGGACAACCTGATAGAGGCGCGGTTAACGAATGGAAATAACCATATCATTATTTCGGCGAGACAGGGAAAGGCGCTTCACTTCCACGAAAGCAAAGTACGGCCAATGGGACGAACAGCCATGGGGGTACGGGGAATGAAACTTGCCGAAGGCAAAAATGACCGCGTGATTGGTATGGTTTGCGTTGAGAGCGAAGATCATGACTTGCTGGTTGTATCGGAAAAAGGATACGGCAAACGGTCGAAGGTTGCTGATTACCGTGTAACCAACCGGGGCGGCAAAGGAGTAAAGACAATCAATATCACACAAAAGACCGGAAAACTGATTGCCATAAAAGGCGTAACAGACGGGTACGACCTGATGATCATCACCCGAAACGGGCTTACCATCCGTATTTCGATAGATGATATCCGGGTTGCCGGAAGAGCAACGCAGGGCGTACGGCTGATTAATCTGCGCGATAATGATGCCATTGCGTCAATTACCATTGTTGATAGCGGCGAAAACCAGGATATTGAAAAAGAAACCGTACTGAACGAGGTAGTATCAACTGAAACCGCCGAAACAGCCGATGATGATGATGCTGAAGATGATACAGAAGTTGAGCCGGATGAAGAACAACAGGAATAATGCATTTTCTGATTAATCTCCAGCCCGTCCGGATTGTATTGTTTATCCTCCGGCAGTTGATGTTTTTGTTTTGAGATAGTCAATCATTTCAGAACAGGCACTCAATAAATCAGGTTCATTACCTGTCCGGAAAAAATTATCATTATGCCACACCGAGATAAAGACACCGGAAACACCAGCAGTCCGGTCAATCATTTGTTTAATTTTAACGAGTGTTCGTCCGGTATCACAATCACAATCTTTTTTAAACATTACATCCATAACCTGAAACGGAAAAATTTTCAGTTCAGTTGCCTTTTCTGTCTCAAGGTCGTAGAAAAAAAATGGCGTACAAGTACCGGCTCTGAATCCCGGCCGGTCGGGGTAACCCATTGAATAATCTTCAGTAATGCCTGCTGCAAGCAAACGCTGATACGTTTGCGGCAAAGTAATTTTTAAATAATGCTGCCTGCTACGGATTACAGGATACTCGGTAACACTTTCAAGCGCACGTTTTTCATGCATTAATAATTTTATACTTTTATTACTCTGAAAAGAAGGGTGAAGGCCAACCAAGCCGTATTGCGCTGTCTGGTTGATCAGATCCCTGAAACAGTGATTCCGGACAGATACATTTTTATCGTACTTCCCATATCTGCCGACCTGAAAAAAGAAAACCGGTTTAGACGATAACCCTGCATATAGTTTATAAATCAGTTCAAATGTATTAAACGGATCGTTCATGCGTCCTGTAAGTACACGGATGCGCGTCAATATGCCGGTTATATCAAATGCAAAGAATGACCGGATAAAACCGCAGGCATTCCGCAAAATCCCTTTACATTTATAGCTATAGCAATGATCAACGTCAATGGTAGGGATATATGAAAAATTATGCTGAGGCAACGTGAACAAAGGATATTGCTTTTTAATTTCATCAGCCATTATCATAATCCATTCATTCACGATAGGATAATCCAGAAAATTTTTTGAGGCCGCGATACTTTGTTCGGCCGGAAAGCGCCCAAAGCGATCAGGCACAAAATCGAGGTATTCCTCGTAGCGACTGATCAGATAGAAAGTTGCTGCAAAAATATCAAATGGCAGAAATGAATCTTTACCTGTTTGAAAGAATATTTTTTTTCCCTTCCACTCGGTTACAATCAATTCATAACTTTTCACACCATTTGAAGTAAGCAAAGGATGTGCGGCAATAAAAAGTTCGTTTCCGAAATGCGTATTGGAATAATTAATTTTTGCTTTTGAATAATCGAGAAAAATTGATTTATCCGTAGTAATCTCGTAAGGTATACGCAATACATGACCAAAAACAAAATCGAAACAATACCTTACCCTGCTGGTGATATGATGAGTATAAATCAGCAAATGACTGCGGTTTTAATCATTTGGTACAATCAAAAAAATATTCAAAATACAATCCTGCAAGATACAACTTTTTTTGTTCTCTGCAATACAGTTGAGCCGGAAATAGCTTTAAACCCTGATTTTTCAGTTGATTAATCTCAACTGAAAATCGCTCTTGAAAATCAATCCTTTGATGTTCAATCCAAAGGAAGATTTCCAACGGTAGTATCGCTTTCGCTATTGCATAGCTATAGCGAGCAAAGGTTTACCGGGTACGCTCAACCGGAAAAACCGTTTGAGCTGTTTTCAGTTTTTCAACAGCAAAATCCCGGTTAAAAACAGAATAGTTATCCCTAAAACGATTCAAGCACATCCTTCACTTTTTCCATTTGCCAGCGGGGTGTTGAGGTGGCGCCACAAACGCCTACCGTTTCATTAGCGGTAAACCAATCCAAAATAATTTCACTATCAGATGAAACAAAGTATGTATGCGTATTTGCTTCCCTGCATTTGCTGTAAAGCACTTTCCCATTCGAAGAATTCCGGCCGGCAACAAATACCACCTTATTGAAACGCAAGCAGAAACTAAAAATTTCATCTTCCCTGTTACAAACCTGCCGGCAAACTGTATTATGCACTTTAACGCTAACACCCTGCATTTCGATCTGTTTGATTAAATCCTGATATTCCCTCAAACTCATTGTAGTTTGACTGAAAATAGTAACCTGTTTGGGTAGTTCATTGATCATGATCTGCTCAAAACGATCAATAATCAGCGGCATCCTAAGGCACTGGCCGGCCAAACTGATTACTTCGGGATGGTTATGTTTGCCAAAAAGCAAAATAAACTCACCATTGCGGTCAGCAGTCATAACTTTCTTCTGAATATTCAGGATAATCGGGCAAGATGCATCAATAATCTCATTATTATTCTCCAGTGCCTTCCGGTATGTTTCAGGAGGTTCGCCATGAGCACGAAACAGAATTACTGAATGATGGATCACTGACAGGTCTTCGCGTGTAATCGTCACGAGGCCTAATTTCTCAAGCCGGCTAACTTCGTCGTCATTATGAACAATCTGTCCCAGACAATACACATTCCGATAATTTTTCAAGGCATTTTCTGCCTTTTGTATGGCATTGACCACACCAAAACAAAAGCCACCGCTTTCATCAATAAAAACCTTCAGATTCAGTTTTCTCATCTTTTATTCCGGATCAGATAGTTATACAACGCAAAATTAAGAAACAATAATGCATGACTGTAGATAAAATCTTCGACAGGAATACTAAAGATACGAATATTCAATATGCCTACGGCAGCATAGCTGACGACAGGAAGTGCTGTCAGTACCCCATTAACAAAAAAGAAAGGAATGAGACAAAAAAACCAGCTAAGCCAGAACAGGGCTAACTGTTTACGATAAAACGGAATGACAACAAGGATTAACATAACAACAGATCCGGAGGAAAAGGAAACCAGCGTATAAAGCCGGTTAGTATTTAAAATGGCTGCAATCAGCAAAAATAGAGCAAACAGAATACTGGCAGCAGAAATCAGGCATGAAGAACGCATTTCCGGAAAAAAATAATTAACAACCTCATAAATAAAAAGACACGAATAAGGGATAACAAAAAAGAACAGCCATTCTTCCAAAGGCAGATAAAAGAGTGATACTCCGGTGACGAAACGGGGATTGAAGTTCCATAACTTATTTATAGCAAAAACAATATCCCATCCGATAAAAAATACGGCAACAAAAGAAACGGAAAGGAACACGGAAAAAACATTCTTTTTCATTCTGAGACGTGGCTCATGAAAGCGGTAAAGAGGATATGCCAGCGTAACTAAAAGAAGAGTCGAATATATAAAATTAAGCATCTTATACCCTCCGCAAAACAATCATCGTCCATGACGTTATCATAAGCCACAGTTTATAGCCATCAGAGATACGTTGCCGGGCAGAGAGCAAAGAACCGGAAGACAGTTTAGAGATTTTACGGAATAAGACCAGATAATATCTGTAGGCAGTATAAACACCGAGCCGGGAAGACAGGGGTAATTTGCGGATACCAACCAAAGCAGCACTAAAATCGCCGGCAATATCGTTCTCGATATTTCGTTTTTTTTCTTCGGTAAAATTCAACAGATTCAGACCAGGGAAATAAATTCGTCCCCGTTGAGAAAAATCGGCCTGAAGGTCGCGTAAAAAATTAACTTTCTGAAAGGCCTGCCCCAAACGGCGTGCAGGTTGATAGAGCGAATTATAAAGGGAATCATTTCCATAACAAAAAACCTTCAGACACATTAATCCAACTACTTCTGCCGAGCCATAAACATATTGATCAAACGAATCGGGCGAATGCACCTTAATAGTCAGGTCGAGTTTCATACTGTATAAAAATGCCTCAATCAAATCATGCGGTATGGCAAAGCGGTTGACGACCCATTGAAAGCTGTGAAGAACAGGATTAGTGCTGAAGCGGTTCCTGACTGCCGCAAATGTTTCCTCTCTGAATTGCTCGAGGATAGTGGCTTGCGGCAAATCAAAAAAAGTATCTACTATTTCGTCGGCATAGCGAACAAATCCATAGATAGCGTAAACAGGATCATGCAGTTCACGGTTAAGCAGCCGGATTCCAAATGAGAATGAAGTGCTGTAATTGCGTGTAGTGATACGGCTGCAACAAATACTGTTATAAGTATACAAATCAGTTATCATGCATTATGCGTTCAACAACAAGTTTAGAACTGATGGTTACCATCGGCAATCCGGTGCCGGGCACAGTGCTGGCTCCAACATAGTAGAGGTTCTTTAATTTCTCATCTTTATTGGATGGCCTGAAATAAGCCAGCTGAGCCATATTATGCGCAAGACCGAGTCCGCTACCCTTATAAAGGTTAAACGCATCGCGCCAGTTGGCAGGATCAAGTATAGTCATTGATAAAAGATTACTCTTTATATCATACCGGGTTTTCTCTGAGAGGTCAGAAATCAGATTCATAGCCACTCTCTCCCGGTCGTCCCACGAGGGCTTATAGCGCAGATCGGCCACAGGGTACAACACAAAAAGCGACTCGCAGCCACCGGGAGCAGTATTGGGGTTATGCTTCGAAGGTACATTCACATAATAATAGGGCCTTCGACTCACATCCCATTTACTGAAGACACTTTGAGCGTATTGAGTAAAATCAGTGCCTAAAAAATAATTATGATGATGAATGGCATCTATTTTTCCTTTAACACCAAGATAAAGACAGAACGGTGCCATAGTCCATTTCATTTTATCCAGTTTTTCTTCGCTGAATTTTTTCCGGCGCAGGACACTACCACGAAAAGAAGCGGCATCGGCATTAACCACATACTGGTCGGCCTCCCATCGCTTATTATATTGATCAACAAAAGAAGATATACGATTATTTTTTTCGATAAAATCAACAATTTCGGTATTATAATGAATAGCCACACCACATTTCTGAAGTTCGTGCAGCATTCCTTCAACAATCTTGTACATCCCACCCTTAACATTGTAATATCCATCGTGCTTCAGCTCGGTATAATTAAGTAAAGAAAAGACGGCAGATGTCTCAAAAGGAGTTGATCCAAGGAAAAAAGCAACAAGAGAAAAGATCACCTTTGCCTCGTATGACGAAAAATACTTCCCGACATGACGCCAGTACGAACGGAACAGTTTAGGTGAATGAGAGAGCGGCACTTGTGCCAGCGCAGCAGCATAACTAAACAGAGAATAGAAATTACGTTTTACGACAGGGTACTCGGTAGCGTGAAAAAAGCGACCGGCATCATCGAGATACCGATTTACTCTTTCCTTAAAAAACGGCTCATCCGCAAATTCAGCAGCAAGTTTATCAATATCCTTATACACCAGGTAGTATTTATCCCTGCCGCTGAAAGAGACCGAATACAAGGGATCAAGTTCAACAAACTCAAAGGGCATATCAATTCCACAATCGCCGGCAAAGCTTCTGAACTCATAACTCATAGAAAAAAAAGTAGGACCAGTATCAAACGTAAATCCATCTTTTTTCAATTGGTTTAACCGGCCACCGGGTTGATGGTATTTTTCGATCATTTCAACAGAATAACCTAATTTAGCGAGCCGTAAGCCGGTGGTTAAACCACCAAGTCCGGTACCGATAATCATTACTTTTTTAGCCATACGCTGAATAACCGCAAAAATAACTAATTTTGCATAATTCCATTATTTCCAGTAACAGACAGATTCATGCGGCAAAAACAGCTTGTAAATACGCTTTTAATAATTGTATACATCACAGGTATTGCAGGATTAGGATTTGATCAAACACGCACGTATATTGCCACACTTACTCCGTTAATTTTGCTTTCAGGCACAATAGCTATTTTCTATCTGCACCGTCCATTTACCCTGGCATTTCTTCTGTTTGCCATTATAATTGTAATTACAGCTCTGGCCGTTGAGATTGCAGGTGTTAAAACGGGAAAAATTTTCGGACACTATTCCTACCGTGGGACGCTAGGGACTGAAATCTTCGGGACACCACTAATCATGGGCGTTTTGTGGCTTCAGATAGTTTATAGTGCGATTATCATTATTAACAGTATTACTACCAACTATTTTATCAAATGTTTAACAGGCGCAGCCATTTTAACCATTTTCGACTTTATTCTTGAGCCGGCAGCCCGTTTAATGGACTGGTGGCAATGGGAATTCAACCGTGTACCCGTTCAAAACTATGGTGCATGGTTCGCCCTGTCATTCTTTTTTATCATGATCTTTGACGAACATGCAAAAAATACGGCTAATACACCCGCCATTACATTAATCGGACTGCAGGTTCTATTTTTCTTAGCGATCAATATAATGGTATAAAAATGTCAAAATATTTTAGTTGTTTTATTTTTTTTCTTCCGCTAATAATTCATGGACAGGATGAGAACTACCAGACGCTTGACTGCAATTGCAAACTATACAAAGCGTACACCGAAGGAAAAATGGAATTATGGCCACGGTATATCCAGGATATGGAAAAAAGATATATAGCAACCCAGATGGATTACTGCCTGTTTCAGTTAACCTTTGCACATTTCGGTTACACCGGTTATTTGATCAGTAAAAACAGAAATGATGAAGCAACGTCACAGTTGAAAAAAACCGAGTATTATGTTAACCTGCTAATCAAACGAAAGGCATATCTTTCGAGAACTGAAGCGCTGAAAGGATCACTAAAAGCCCTGCGCATTGCATTACAACCATCAACAGCAACAATATACGCGCGATCCAGTCAGCACCATATCCACAAAGCCATTGAAATTGACAGTACCTGTCCGTATGGATGGGTAGAACATGGAGTATTCACCTATCACATGCCAAAAATATTTGGCGGAAGCTATAAAACAGCAGCCATGCATTTTGAAAAAGCCCTCCGTTATTTTGAGAAAGACAAAAGCATGCTGGTTTGTAACTGGTATTACCTGAACACCCACCTTTGGCTGATCAAAAGCTATGAGCAGCAGGGAAAACACACAGAAGCAAAAAAAATCTATCAGAAACTGCGCAAAACAGAACCGGCATTAAAGCTGGATATTAGTGGTTTGGAATAATTATGTTTAGATGGTGGCTTCGAGCGGCTCAGCCACCGACTGGAGTGGCTCCAGCAGCAATATGTTGAAAAAAGGATTAGGTTACCGAATACAAATCGTGAGCCACTATTTAAGTCCGCTGAGTTTTTTTATCTCATTCAGCTTATTCAGCGCTTCGATGGGAGTAAGATGATTGACATCAATACCGGCGATCTGGTCGCGGATAGATTTTAACACAGGGTCGTCGAGTTGAAAAAAGGATAACTGCAAACCTTCCCTGTTTTTAATCTCGCTTACAGGGCGCACCACCTCTTTACTTTCTCCTGTTCCTTCGAGTGTTTTCATCACCTCTCCTGCCCTTTTAACAACGCTGGGGGGCATACCAGCCATACGCGCCACATGAATCCCGAAACTGTGCTCGCTGCCGCCGGGTTTCAGTTTACGGAGAAACAACACCTTATCGTCAAGTTCTTTTACCGATACATTAAAATTTTTAATTCGCGGGAATGATTTCTCCATTTCGATAAGTTCATGATAATGGGTTGCAAACATTGTTTTAGCTTTTGCCGACGGGTGTTCATGCAGATATTCGACAATAGCCCAGGCAATGGATATTCCGTCATACGTGCTCGTTCCGCGTCCGATTTCGTCGAGCAGGATAAGACAGCGGTGCGACACATTATTAAGGATACTGGCCGCTTCGTGCATCTCAACCATAAAGGTAGATTCACCCAGCGAAAGATTATCCGATGCACCCACACGGGTAAAGATTTTATCTACCAGTCCGATCTCGGCTGATTGCGCCGGAACAAAGCATCCGATCTGTGCCATCAGCACAATCAGCGCTGTTTGTCGCAGCAGGGCCGACTTACCAGACATATTCGGTCCTGTAATAATAATAATCTGTTGTGTTCCGCTATCAAGAAACACATCGTTAGAGATATATTTTTCTGTTACGGCCAGCATTGTTTCGATCACGGGATGACGACCTTCCTTAATGCTGATAACATCTGAATCGTTGACTACAGGACGCACATAACCGTTCTCAACAGCAACAGTGGCGAATGACGACAGGCAGTCGAGCTTAGCCAGCAACGCAGCATTTAACTGTATTGAAGGAAGATATTCGAACAGCCGGTTAACCAGATCATTGAACAGCCGTGTTTCGAGTTCAACAATCTTTTCTTCAGCGCCCAGGACTTTCATCTCATACTCTTTCAGCTCCTCAGTAATATAGCGCTCGGCATTTACCAGCGTTTGTTTCCGGATCCAATTGGCCGGTACTTTATTTTTATGTGTGTGAGTTACCTCAATATAGTAGCCAAAAACATTATTAAACCCGATTTTCAGAGATGGAATACCTGTCTGTTCCGATTCCTTTTTCTGGATGCCGGCGATATAATCTTTACCAGAATAACAGATTGAGCGCAGTTCATCCAGTTCAGCAGACACCCCTTCGGCAATGACATTTCCTTTATTAACAGCATTAGGGGCATCAGGTTTAAGCGTGTGTCCAATCTGTTCGGCAGCAAGCTGACACGGATTAAGCTGTTCGGCAATCATCCGGAGTGATTTTTCACCTGAACTATTACAAACTTCTTTAACCGGCGGAATGGTAAGCAGGGCATTACGCAATTGAATCACTTCGCGAGGTGTAATGCGGTTCGAAGATATTTTGGAGATCATACGTTCAAGGTCTCCGGCCTGTCTCAGGGTTTCTTCAACAATAGTTTTTACTGCAGGGTTGCGTATAAAATAATCAACCACATTAAGTCGTTCATTTACCGGCACACATTCTTTTAAGGGAAGGGATATCCAACGTTTTAGCAAGCGGGCGCCCATAGGAGAAATTGTACGGTCAATCACTTCACAAAATGCCTTCGCGCCGTCATGCAGCGGATAAAAAAGTTCGAGATTCCGTATCGTAAAGCGATCGAGCCACATATAGTGATCTTCTTCAATACGCGATACTTTGGTTATATGTTTGGTGTGCAGATGCTGGGTATTCTGAAGGTATTGAAGGATAGCGCCTGCAGCAATTATACCGTAAGTCAATGGCTCTACGCCAAACCCTTTGAGAGTGTTTGTTTTAAACTGCTGCAACAGTTTATCCTTAGCATTTTGTTCAGTAAACACCCATTCATCAAGCTTATAACTATAAAAGCGGCCTCCAAAAAGTGTGTTATACTGACTTTCTTTGGATTTATCATACAATACCTCTTTGGGTTGAAAATTATTCAGCAGTTTATCAATATATTCGAAATCTCCCTGAGCAACCAGAAACTCTCCTGTTGACAAATCGAGAAAAGCGACACCAGCGGCTGATTTTTCGAGATGGAGGCATGAAAGGAAGTGACTTTCCTTTCGTTCGAGGATATTATCATTAAGCGCTACACCAGGGGTTACCAGTTCGGTTATTCCGCGTTTAACAATTTTTTTTGCCACCTTAGGATCTTCAAGCTGGTCACAGATAGCCACACGTTGTCCCGCTCTTACCAGCCGTGGCAGATAGGTATCAAGTGCATGATAAGGAAACCCGGCCAGTTCAACATAAGATGCCGCACCATTTGCGCGACGGGTGAGCGTAATGCCAAGGATAGCGCTGGTTTGCCGGGCATCATCACCAAAGGTCTCATAAAAATCACCCACCCTGAACAATAAAATAGCATCGGGATGTTTACTTTTGATGGCCGTATATTGCTTCATCAAAGGCGTATCTACATATTTAGGGATATCATTCAAAAGAATATTCGTTTTTTGTAAAAGTAAAAAAAGTATAAGATATGCGGCCGGTGAGTTATTAACAGTAAACCCCAATCCGGCGGCTATGCCATATCCGTGAGGTGCAACTGATTGACAAAATTGAGAAGCCGGGAAGATGCCGCAGCAAGCGAGAATTGTGACTGGCAAAGTTCAAAACCGGCATCACCCATGCGGGTACGGTTAACCGGACTATCCATAAGCGTTACAACAGCATCAGTAAACCGATCCATATCAAACGCGGGGATCAGCAGCCCATTTACATTATGCATAATAAGTTCCGGATTACTACTCAAATTCCATGCCACTACCGGTTTATGGCAGGCCATGGCTTCGGCAATTACAAATCCAAAGCCCTCCCATAACGAAGGCAAAAGAAAGATATCAATAGAATGCATAAATGAAAAAACATCATCAATAAAACCCGGAAAAAAAACACAATCAGAAAGGTTATAATTATCCACCCGCTTTTTCAGGTCGTTAAGCATAGGGCCATCGCCCCCAATAAGCACCCGGAAATTGAGGTTCCGTTGACGCAGCCGTTTAGCCAGTTCAATCAGATAATGCTGACCTTTCTGATGCACCATACGACCAATATTTCCCAATACAACCACATCCCGGTTAATCGCCCTAACAGGAGGCCTGACAGCGCTTAAATCAATACCATTATACATTACCTGTATTTTATCCTGTGGGAAAAGGGCTGGATTATTTTGTAACAATGTATTCTTTGTTGCCTGGCTGTTTGCAATAACATGAGTAAGCACATGACCAAACAGATAGCGGTTCAGAAAAGAATTTTTTACCGGAACCGCGCTTCCCCTGCGATAAATAATATTTTTAACGCCAGCCGTTTTTGCCGCCATACCGGCAAGTTTGACATCGGAAGGATGGTTAAGGAAAAGCGTATGTATTTTTCTGTTTCTGAAAAACGCTGCAAGGCGGAGACGTTTAAACGGATTAAGGAAACTCAGATTAGATACGGAAACAGGGAAACACGGCAAGCCATTTTCTATTGCCTTCCTGTACAAAGCGCTTCCGGGCGAAGTCCCCAGCACAACCGGATAACCGGCATTTTTCAGACACAAAGCCATTTCGAGATGCCATTTTTCGCCTCCACCCCAAGTTTTTATTGTATTAAAGAAACAAATATTCCGGTTCATAACTCTAATCCCTTATAGAGCTGGCGAAGTTTAACCCCTCTCAGATAAACGGACCATGCAGAATGAAGAGCAATAACAAATCCATAAAAGCCATCGAGAAAACCTGCTTTCAGAAAATAAATAGTAAAAAATTTAACAAGCGGCAGAATAAAGATATGCCAGGGCCCGGCCTTTTTATTCTTTGCGAAGGCGCCTTTTGCCTTAATCCCGGAGAATTTATTAATCTGATCAATATGCTGAGAGATACTCGAAAACGAAAAATGCAAAAGATTACCTTCTAATTCTTTACATGTTGCTCCTTTTTCAATAATTATTTTATCGTGCGGATTAATGCCACCCCATCTGGCTTTCCGTTTATCGAACAGCCGGATTTTTTTATCAGGATACCAGCCCGAGTGCCTGATCCACTGGCCACAAAAGTTATTTAACCGGTTGATAGTATAGCAATCATGGGTCCAGTTAGTCAACGCACAGCGGATAGATACAGCCAACTCATCAGAAAGCGCTTCGTCGGCATCAAGCGATAAAACAAAAGGATGGGTTGCCAACGACATTGCATAATTTTTCTGTTCGATATGACCTTCAAAGCCATGTTGAGAAAAACGGACATTAAACCGGGCACAGATCACCTCCGTATTATCGGTTGAAAACGAATCAACAACAATGATCTCATCAGCTATTCCGCCGACTGAACGGAGGCAACGTTCAATATTTTTCTCCTCATTAAATGTAATAATAACAACAGACAGTTTATTCATTTTTCAGTTATTCCTGGTAATAAACTCTTTTAACCCTTTCGGGGATAGATGTCAACACTTCGTAAGGGATAGTATCCAACCAACCGGCCACAACAGATAATGGCTGGCGCCGGCCGAAGACAATTACCTCGTCACCTGTCTCAGCAGGTATACCTGTAATATCAATCATACACATATCCATACACACATTCCCAATAATAGGAGCCGGCATACCGTTCACCAAAAGGCAGCCGTTTCCATTACCGAGACGGCGATTCAAACCATCAGCATAACCGATGGGGACAACAGCAATCACACTATCACGAGTTAACAGTCCCCGCCGGCCGTATCCCACCGTTTCGCCTGCAGCGAGATAACGGATTTGAGACAAATAACTTTTAAGAGTACTGACCTGCTGAAGCCGTGACGGATCAACAGCGCTAATTCCATATAATCCAATTCCAAGTCGTACCATATCAAACTGAGCATCCGGAAAACGTTCAACACCGGCAGAATTAAGGATGTGCCGTAATACCGGATAGCCCAACGCAGAGATCATATTTGAAGTACGATTGGCAAAATCAGCAATCTGCGTTCTGGTAAACGCATCAAAAGCCGGATCATCTGAAGCAGCGAGATGAGAAAAGACCGAACGCACAACAACAGTATTATCGGCTTTTAAAATCTGAATAAGGTCGCCGCTTTCCGGTTCAGAAAAACCTAACCGGTGCATACCAGTATCCAGTTTGATGTGAACAGGATAATTTTTAATCCCCCGTGAACGCAAAAAAGAAATAAACTCTCTTAACAGGGTCAAATCAAATATTTCCGGTTCAAGAGAATATTCAGTCAATAGCTCAAAGCCGGCAGGATCAGGATTCATAACAATTACAGGAAGATGAATATTGGCTTTACGTAGTGTTACCCCCTCATCGGTAAAGGCCACACCAAGAAAATCAACATGACTAAACTGCAGGATTCCGGCAATTTCATGGGTACCGCTGCCATACGAGAGAGCTTTAACCATAACCATAACACGGGTTTCCGGTTTTAACAACCCGCGAAAATAATTGAGATTATGCACAAGAGATGACAGGTCTATCTCGAGCACAGTGCGATGATTCTTTTCTTCGAGCAACGACACGATCCGCTCAAACTCAAAGACACGCGAACCTTTAATAAGAATTGCAGAATTGGAAAAGCGCTGTCCGGCAGAACGGATAAAATCAGATGTATCACGATAAAAACTACAATTACCGGTAAACAGCGACCGGTACTGAGAAATCTGCGGGCCAATACCGATAAATCCAGAAACAGGCCGTGAACGGAGCATTGCAGCGATCTCTCCATAGAGTTTCTTTTCCGGGATACCCGACTGTAAAACATCGGAGAGAATAATCACTTTCCCCAAATGTTGATTCTGCTGAAATAAATAATCAATGGCAATGGATAATGAACCGATATCATTATTATAACTGTCGTTAATCAGCGTGCAGTTATTCCGTGCCTTTTTCATTTCAAGCCGCATTGCAACAGGGGTCAGATGTTGAATACCTGCAGATATCCATTCAACAGTACAACCAAGAGCCAATGCAGCACAAATAACTGTGATGCAATTTTCTACTGATGCATTATCCTTAAAAGGAACAGTTACAGCAAACCGTTTTCCATCAAATACGGCATCCAGCACTGTCTCCGACTCCCGCCTGCTGATATCAACAAGCAGATCGGCCTTTTTGTTCTTAGCCGACCATGTAATCAGGCGTGTTTGAGTAAGTAGCGGAGATACTGAAACCGCTCTGTGTACGCGAAGATCATCCATGCCATACACAAGATAACGACAGTTACGAAAAAGTTTAATCTTTTCGGATATTTTATGCTCCAGCGATATAAAGTTTTCCTGATGAGGAGGCCCGATATGAGTAAGAATGCCAAGATTGGGCTTAATCATATCGTGAAGGCGTGTCATCTCACCCGGCTGTGATATACCGGCTTCAATAATTGCTGCCTGATAATTATTATCGAGCAACCAAAGCGACAGCGGGACACCGATTTGAGAATTATAGCTACGCGGACTCCGGACGACACTGCGTTTAAGAGATAAAACCTGATAAAGCCATTCTTTAACGATTGTTTTTCCGTTGCTTCCGGTAATTCCGATTACTGTTGATAAAAACCGGCTTCGCTTAAATGCAGCCAGTTGTTGAAGGGCCTTAAGCGTATCATCAACCGCAACAAACGCAGCATCAGGATAGTTTAACCATTCATCAAACCCCTTTTTAACGATAAAACAACGAACACCGGCCTGATAAACATCATTAATATATGAATGTCCATCCTGCCGTACGCCGGCCAATGCAAAAAAAACAGAATCGGAGGGAGACGAAATACGTCTGCTGTCGGTAAGCGGATATTTGACAAACACGGCATTATCCGATAACAGTTTGCCATGCGTTATCGTTACAATATCAGATAAAGAAAAAACTGTCATAATTTAATAAACAGCTAAAAGTACGAAATTAAAGCATTTTTATTATTTTTGATCAAAACAAACAGATTATGATCAGCAGAAGAAGATTTATCACAGCAGGTATGCTTACGGCAGCAGGCATTGCTTATTTGACGCAGGAAACCCAAGCAGCACGTGCGACAAAAAAGAAAAAAATCGGGTTACAACTCTATTCTGTGCGGGATGCATTAAAAAACGACCTGGAGGGCACACTCAAAACCCTCGCATCTATCGGTTACACATGGCTTGAGCTGGCCGATTACAAAGACGGAAAATTCTATGGAAAGACACCTAAGGAGTTTAAGAAACTGATAAAAGGATTAGGCATGGAATTAATAGCCAGTCATACCGGAGTAACAGCCGAAACGATTGATAATACCATTGAAGATCACAAGGCGGCAGGGATTAAATATATCATCCAGCCGTGGCTTGCCGAAGACAGGCGCACATCAGCCGAGCACTACAAGAAGGTTTGCGGAGAACTCAACCAATATGGTGAAAAATGCAAAAAAGAAGGATTAAAATTCGGCTATCATAACCATGCATTTGAGTTTGACACCGTGGACGGAAGAATTGGTTACGACCTGATGCTAAAGGAGACAGACCCCGCCCTGGTACTCTTTGAAATGGATGTCTACTGGGTACGCAAGGGTGGTGCTGATCCGCTGAATTATTTTGAAAAATTTCCCGGTCGTTTCGAACTCCTTCATTTCAAAGATATGGATAACACACCTGAAGAGGGCAATACCGTTATCGGCAAAGGAGTAATTGATTTCGGAGCTATCTGTAAAGCAGCACCCCAATCGGGCATGAAATATTTCTTTGTTGAACTCGAGAAAACGAAAGATATCACATCAGTTGAGGGTGTGAAACAAAGCTTCGAATATCTGAACGGGGCGGCGTTTATTCATTAATACACAAGAACGATTATTCTGATTTAAACTTTATTTTGAGCGGGAAACGGGACTCGAACCCGCGACCCTCAGCTTGGGAAGCTGATGCTCTACCAACTGAGCTACTCCCGCTTATTAATTGCAAACAAAATTACAACTTTATTATTGTCCGACAAAATTTAGTTATTTAAAGAGTTTTAAAAAATGAGTTTTTTGCTATATAACGCTCTCTTGCTGGGATCCCGAGGACTCGGGACAACCACCTAAACTGCTCCCGCAAAAAATCTTTTTGAGCCTCTCATGGGATTTGAACCCACGACCTACGGTTTACGAAACCGTTGCTCTACCGCTGAGCTAAAGAGGCCTGTTGCTAATACAAAAATACATTTTTTTATTCATGAAATATAGTTAAACCCGAATTTTTCAGTTGAAAAAACTCAACTGAAAAACGCTCTTGAAAATCTAATCGTTAGCTAATTGCTAACAATAAGATTTTCTAAGGCGGGGTTACCGCGTTAATGTAATAGAAATGTTGGTTTTATAGTATCTAAGGAATTTCTATTGCAAAATCGCGGTTAAAAAAAAGATTATTCATTTCCACTCATTCATCACACATTAGATTAACAGCCATTCTGTTTAAATCAGAGCTTTCAGTCGTTGCAGCAACGGTGGATGAGAATAATGAAAAAACACATACCAAGGATGAGGCCTGAGATTACTCAAGTTTTTAACACTCAGTTTCCGAAGCGCATTATTCAGTGCGGATGCCTGCCCATGCTCTTTTGCAAACCGGTCGGCGGCAAATTCATTTCTGCGGGAAATAACATTTCCGGCTAATCCGGTGATCAAAGAAACCGGACTATACAGAACAGTAAATACCAATAAACCCATATGAAACGAATGAACCGTTGAACCCATGGCATGACTCAGCACCGGAAAATTCACAAACAACGAAAAAATGAAGAGTGTAATTCCTGTATTCACAAGAGACAAAACCAGCGCCGAGAGCGTATGGCGTAACCTGAAATGACCAATCTCATGAGCAAGGACAGCCACGATCTCAGCGGTTGACAGATCGTTTATCAGCGTATCATAAAGCACAATGCGTTTTTTATGCCCCAACCCGGTAAAATAGGCATTTGCCTTGGTTGATCGCTTTGAACCATCAATTACAAAGATGTTTTCAAGCCGGAAACCGGCAGAAGCACAAAATTTCTCAATAGCAGTGCGCAACTCTCCTTCGGGCAGGGGTATCTGCTTATTAAAAAGCGGAGTAATCAGGGTTGCATAAAACATAGTAAAAAATATAAGCACCACACCGGCGAGAATCCATGCATAAACCCAGAACATAGTACCGGCAGCAGAATAGAACCAAATAATCAGTGCAAGCATACCGCCGCCAATAGTTACAGAGAGCAGCCAGCCCTTCAACATATCGAAAAAATACAATCGTGGCGTTGTCTTGTTAAATCCATATTTTTCTTCTATCACAAACGTATCATAAATATCAAAAGGTCTTGACAATAAATCAGAAGCAAAGCCAATGACACCAAAAAACAGTAAACCAATAAAAATACTGTTTGTTGCTGTTCCCTGCGCCCAATGGTCAACAGCAGCAAAACCACCCAGTATGATCATAGCCAAAGTAATCAACAGCGCTAATGTGCTTTGATAAAACTCTAATTTCCGGTTTTCCTTTGCATAATTTTGCGAACGGCGGTAGTCATCATCATTAATTATACCGGTAAGTTCAGCAGGCAATATATTGCTCCAACGAGTAGCATTTAAGTAATCAAGCAACCGGTTTAACAAGTAACCAAATAAAATAACACCGATAATGAGTAAAAAAACAATTCGTTCCATGGTAAAATTATTCGTTCACAAAGATATAAAAAGACAACGGGGATTTATTTAATTTTGCACACATGAACAACAAACAGAAGAAAATATTCAACAAGCTCGGAAAGAGCATTGACGGTGAGTTGCTTACCGACAAATCCATACGCATACTCTACTCAACAGATGCCTCAGCTTACCGTGAGATGCCCATAGCTGTGTGCTATCCAAAGCACAGCGACGACATCCGGAAGCTGATCAGCTTTGCGACTAAACACCGTATGACGCTCATCCCGAGGGCTGCAGGCACATCCCTGGCAGGCCAGGTGGTAGGCCATGGCATTATTGCAGATATCTCGAAGCATATGACACAGGTTCTCGAGATTAATCCACAGGAACGATGGGTACGTGTTGAGCCCGGCGTTAACCTTGACGAACTGAACATTGTTTTAAAGAAGCACGGCTTATTTTTCGGGCCTGAGACCTCTACGGCAAACCGCTGCATGATTGGCGGCATGGTAGGTAATAATGCCTGCGGGCTACATTCCCTGGTCTATGGGAGCACCCGCGACCATACCTTATCCGTTAAGGCGCTGGCCAGCGATGGAACCGAATTGACATTCACTTCCCTCACTAATGACGAATTCAACTACAAATGCCAGGTTCCGGGGATTGAAGGAAATATCTACCGAACCTTGCAACAGATATTATCGGATAAAAAAAATGCGCAGGAAATCCGCGAGCAGTACCCCGATCCTCGTAATCATCGTCGCAATACCGGTTATGCAATTGATTTATTACTTGAGTGCGAACCATTCACACCGGGTGGTGAAAAATTCAATTTATGTAAACTGATTGCCGGTTCAGAAGGCACGCTGGTATTTATCACAGAGATAAAATTAAACCTTGTACCCTTACCTCCGCCTGTACGCGGCCTGCTGTGCGTACATTGCCGGTCGGTAGAAGAGGCGATTCAAGCCAACCTAATCGGCTTAAAATACAAGCCCCAGGCCATAGAGCTGATGGATAACAAAATTCTTGAACTGACCAAAGGGAACATTGAACAACGAAAAAACCGTTTTTTTGTTGAAGGAGATCCGGGAGCAATACTTATTATTGAGTTAGCCGGAGAAACAAAAGAACAGGTCGCCACAACCGGATCATCCATAGAGCAGGAGTTACGGCAAAATAAGATGGGATATCATTACCCCATGATCTATGGGGCAGATATAAAAAAAGTGTGGGATCTGCGCAAAGCAGGATTAGGTGTTCTATCCAATATGCCCGGTGACGCAAAACCTGTATCGGTTATTGAAGACACTTCGGTTCATCCGGAACAACTATCCGAATACATCCGTGAATTTAACGGCATACTAAAGAAATACAAACTTGAGTGTGTATATCATGCACATATAGCAACAGGAGAACTTCACCTTAGGCCAATTATTAACCTGAAAACAAAAGAAGGGATTGAACTTTTTCACGCCATCGCGTTTGAGACAGCCAAACTGGTAAAAAAATATCGCGGATCGCTCAGCGGCGAGCATGGTGACGGACGCCTGCGAGGTGAATTTATCCCTTTGATGGTAGGTGAAAAGAACTACCGATTACTTAAACAGATTAAATCATCGTTCGACCCGATGACTATTTTCAATGCCGGGAAAATCATTGACACTCCACCAATGAATACCATGCTGCGATATGAGCCGGGCGGCAAAGAGAGGACGATCAAAACAATCTTTGATTTTTCGGCGACCGGCGGTATTCTCAGGGCAGCAGAACAGTGCAATGGATCGGGCGACTGCCGCAAATCACATATTATTGGCGGCACCATGTGTCCGAGCTATATGGCAACCCGTGATGAGCGGCATGTAACACGGGCACGCGCAAACATGCTGAGGGAGTTTCTCACCCATTCCAAACGCATGAATCCGTTTGACCATAAAGAACTGTATGAAATCCTTGAACTATGTATCTCATGCAAAGCATGCAAGGCCGAATGTCCTTCAAATGTTGATATAGCTAAGCTAAAAGCCGAGTTTCTGCAACACTATTATGATGCAAACGGGACACCTTTGCGGGCACTGCTTGTAGGGAACATCACACTGATCAATCAGTTAGGATCACTCTTTCCGCGGTTGACCAATACTGTGCTGGGAAGCCGTCTGGTAAGATCAATTGCCTTTCCGCTTGTAGGATTTAGTCCGCACCGTCAAATGCCATCCATTCATCCCTATCCCTTCACCCGGTGGCGACGCAAAAACTCGACACAGCCCAATCCATCAAAAGGGAAAGTATGCCTGTTTGTTGACGAATTTTCGGAATACAATGATACAGTTATAGCCGAAAAATGCTATAAACTACTGGTTACGCTCGGATTTGAAGTACTCTTTTACAAGCATACCTTAAGCGGACGTACTTATTTATCAAAAGGACTGTTACGGAAAGCCCGTAAGCTTGCCGATACGAATGTCCGCCTGCTTAGTCCTATGATTTCAGCCGATATACCCCTTATAGGCATTGAGCCCTCGGCTATTCTGGCATTCAGGGATGAATATCCTGATTTGGTTAAGCCACCATACCGTGAAGCAGCAAAAAATCTGGCAAAGCATGTCTTTTTAATAGACGAATTTCTAGTGCAGCAGATTGAAAAAAAACAAATCACACAGGACCAGTTTACCAAAGAAAAGAAAGACATCCTTCTTCATGGCCATTGCCAGCAGAAAGCCATTGCCAGCACAGCTACAACGATTAAAATGCTTTCGTTCCCCATCAACTATACGGTCAGTGAAATTCCATCAGGATGTTGCGGCATGGCCGGTTCATTCGGATTTGAGAAAGAACATTACGATATTTCTATGAAGATTGGCGAGCTTGTTCTGTTTCCGGCAGTACGGTTGGCTGGTGCAGAGACTATTATCTCAGCACCCGGAACGAGTTGCCGGCATCAGATCAAGGACGGGACTGGTCGTAACGCATATCATCCCATAGAAATTCTTTATGATGCACTTGCTGTACCGGGACAAAAAAATTGAAAAAAATAAAAGAAAGCACATGTCTTCATTTTTTTTTTTTTTACTTTTAGAACTGCCAACCATCATTATTATTGCACATGAATAAAACAAGCATAAAACCACTAAATCTGCTGATGCTGATTCTACTATTTACAGCGTCGTGCAACTTCAAGTATCCGGGATACAAAAAAATCCGCGGTGGTGTTTATTACAAACTGCTTCAAATCGGGGAAGAAGAGCATAAGCCGCAGACAGGTGATTTTATTACGGTAAGCGTGGAATACAAAACAATCAATGACAGCTCATTCTTTAAAGGCATGCGTAAATTTCAGTTAACCGAACCAGCATACAACGGTTCGATTGATGCTTGTTTCAATGCCTTGGCCAAAGACGATAAGGCAAGTTTTATTATACCTGCCGGTCCATTTTATTCCCAAACGCTTAAAACCACTATGCCCTCATTCCTGCAACCAGAATCAGACATGATCGTGATTATAGAAATGCTTGATATCCAGACAGCGGTTGATTATTACAAAGAAAAAGAGGCCTTTATGCGGTGGATAGAAGATTTCGGCGAATATGAAAAAGTATTATTAAGACAATATATTCAAACAAACCGGCTGCAACTCAAACCCATGTCATCCGGACTATTTTATTTGCCCGTAAAACACGGAACAGGTCAACGGGTATCGCTTGGAGACACTGTCATTCTGGACTATGAAGGAAAGTTTCTGAACGGAAAATTCTTCGATTCAACGAAAAAACGAAAAGAACCATTCGGTTTTATTTATGGGGAACAGATGCAGGTTGTTAAGGGGCTGGAAGAAGGGATTGGGATGATGCGCGAAGGAGAAAAAGCCATCTTTATACTCCCCTCTGAACTGGCTTTTGGCAGCTCTGGCTCATCAACCGGTATTATCCCTCCATATACATCCCTGATTTTTGAGGTAGAATTATTACGTGTGGCCCGGTCAACAAAAAAAGCGGGGTAATCAATCCTCCGGTAAAATATTCATTAAAAAAATTTTTAATTATGCGAACAACATTGCTTAGCGTCTTTCTTTTTCTTTATATTTCATGTATAGCCGGTGATCTGGATAACGGGTGGAAATATTTTATCACCAATAACCGCGCTGAGGCGCGCAAATCATTTATCAACGCCACCTATGAACCATCAACCCGCGCCGAGGCATCACTCGGATTAACGCTCATTAACTGGATGGAAGGAAAAGAAGAAGAAACATTTGCTTACTTTCTGATGTTCTTCAACAGTTCATCCAACCCCTATCCTGCCACTTACAGCTTATGGTCAACCATCCTTGATTTATATAGTACACAGCTCACGACAACTAAGCTTCAGTTTCTGGAGACCATTTTATCCGACACCCGCGCAAACGGAACCATGAAAGCGCTTGCCAATTCATCGTTAGGTAATTATTATGAATTAATCAGACAAACTGAGAAAGCAAAAAAGCATTTTGCAGCATTAGGGGCCATAACACAATGGCAGCTTACCGGAGTGTTTAATAATCTTTCAGGCGGAGGTTTCGACAAGGAATATGCACCCATTGACGAACCCATGGATGATGCCGTTTTCGAGAGCCGTACCGGAGCAGAAATCAGATGGTTTAAAAATAAATCGGTACGGACCGACCGGTGGATTGATTTCTCGTACCATTTCAATTACCGCAATTCAGTGATCTATGCGCAAACCTTTATCAACAGTCCGGTTAAGCAAGAGGTTATATTAGCCACAGGCGTTTCGGGCTCACTTAAAATCTGGCTGAATAACCAGCTTGCCGGTAGCATCCGTGAAGAGAGGAATACCGATTTTGATGTATATAATTACCGGGTGCAACTGTCGGCGGGCATCAACCGCATCCTGATACAAATCGGTGAAAGCGAGGCAGGACGATCAAATTTCATGCTTCGTATTACAGATAACCAAATGAATCCCGTCACAAATATTACAGCAAACAATCAATATCAGGCCTTTGTTTCCGATGATATCCATCCCGCTCAGGTAGGGCTTTTTGCCGAAGAATATTTAATCCGGGAACTACAAAACAAACCGGGCGATCTGCTTACTCTCATACTACTGGCCGAGTGCTATATGCGGAATGATAAGAACAGTGAGTCCCTCCGGTTATTTCTTCAGCAACGGCAGATTGCACCGCAAAACAGCTACATCGGATTACGGCTGATAGAGAACTATGCGCGCAGTGACAACCGGTTTGAAATGTCGAAAGAGATTGAAAAAATAAAGCAAACAGATCCTAACTTGTATATGTCGCTGCTATACCAGATCAACGAGGAAGAACAGAAAGAAAACCATAGTATGGTAGAATACCTGATAAATAAACTCGAAACACTTTACAACATTAATGAAACTGCGCTGAACCGTCGTATCAACCTGTATTCGGCCACCAAACAAAACAATAAGCTGATTGAACTGGTTAACAAGGCATATACGCTATATCCAGCCAATACCGGCTTTGTCAAGCTCAAGGCCATGATTGATCTTGATGTGCTGAAAAATAACAAAAGCGCGTATCAAGTGTTGAAAAGTTATAGCAATAAGTACTTTAATGATGAGATTGAAAATATGCTGGCATCATATCTGCTAAACCAGGGGAAAACAAAACAAGGACTGAAAACCTATGAGAATCTTGTAAACACCATCCCCTATGCTACCGGCTATTATTACAAACTAGCCGGAGTATGCCGCGATTTGCGTGAATACAGCAAAGCTATACAATACATCCGTTCGGCGCTGGAGATGGCTCCATACACCGGCGCCTATTATTCACGAATGGGACAAATTTACGACGACATCAATTATACCGAACCGGCCATCCGGGCCTATGAGGCATCTCTTGCCTATACACCGTCCGATTATGTCACACGCAGGGCATTACGACGACTTGAAGGAAAGAAAGATGTATTTAATTATTTTTCGCCGGTAGACATTTACAGAGAATATGCATTATCGCCGGGACCAGAAGCATATCCCAATGATAACAGCATTATTTTACATTACGAAACACAAAAAATAGTATATGGCGGAGCCACCGAAGAGCGACATATCATCCTGATAAAAATTTTAAAGCCCGAAGGCATTGATAATTGGAAAGAATACATGATACAATTTAATCAGTATAATAAAAAACTGATTATTGAGAAAGCCGAAATCATAAAAAATAACGGGAACAGGATTACCGCAGAAAGTAATAACGGATATGTTGTTTTTACCGGATTAGAAGTTAATGATGCCATCCATCTGGTTTACCGGCTCGAAGATTATTCACCCGACAAGCTCGCAATGCATTTCTGGGATAAATTTTATTTTAATCTGTACTATCCCGTAGGGATAAGCCGTTACTGCCTGCTGATTGCCAAAGACAAAGAATTTAAATATGAACTTCTCAACACCACAGTAGAGCCGGTAATAAAAAGCGAGGATGAGTTTATGCTTTATACCTGGGAAAAGAAAAACCTTCCGGCCATTCTACCAGAAGATAACGCCCCACCCCTTTCAGATATAGCCCAGTCGCTGCATCTGAGTTCGATTCCCGGATGGGAGTTTATCTCAAACTGGTATGCCGACCTGTCGGCTGCAAAACAAGAAAGCAACTTCGAGATAAAACAAACCGTAGAAAAACTGTTAGCCGGGCGAGATAACTGGAGCGATCAGGCAAAAGCCGATGCTATTTATCAATATATTGTCAAGAATATAAGATATAGTTTTGTTCCATTCAGACAAGGCAGTTATATCCCTCAAAAGGCATCAACAACGCTGAATACGCGTCTGGGAGATTGTAAAGATCTGTCAACGCTCTTTGTTTCAATGGCACGGTATGCAGGTCTTGACGCAGGCCTTGTACTTATTGACACACGGGAAAACGGGCAAAAAGACATGATTGTACCTTCGATGGAATTTAACCACTGTATTGCACGGATAACGATTGACAACACTGAAAAGTTTGTAGAACTGACGAATCCCTATCTGTCTTTTGGCAGTATGACAGGAAGTTTAAGAGGTGCCTTATCGCTTAATATTCCCAAGCCGCAATCACACAAAACGGGAGAAACTATACGATATCTGAATCAGGAGAAAAGCACGTTTTCGGGGATTACACGACGCACAACAATTACGGTAAAAGGGAATGACCTGAATATTAAACGAATGAACATACGCACCGGCGAACTGGCAGCGCAGCTTCGTTCAAGCGATCTGCCCAGCAGTCAGGCCGACCGTGAGAAAGGATTTCAACAGAGCATCAGCAAGGAATTCAGTTCACAAACAAAAATCGGCCGGCTTCATTATGTCAACCTGGATACTTTAACAGATACGCTCATGTATGAATATGAATTCACGGTCAAGAACGCAATAAAAGAGATTGCAAATATTAAAATTATTACCATTCCGTGGACAGATAAAAAGCAGTCGCTTGATTTTATTGCCGAGGAAGACAGAAAATATGATTTCTCGTTTCTTGATGTCAACAGCGCCGATGTGCTTAGTGAAGAGATAACCATTATTTTTCCGCAATCAGTAAGGATTCTGGAGTTGCCAAAAACCGAATCATTCACTTTTAGAGGGCTCGGATATAGTATTAGCTGCACATACACCGACAGTACACTAACATGCAACAGGTATTTTAAATCACAAACCGAATGGATTAAAAGTGAGGACTGGTATGGTTTTAAAGATTTTTTTCAGAAGATAGTTGAATCAGACAACCGGCAGATTGCCATAGCCAGAGAAGAATAATGCCGAATGCACTTGAATTACAATGAACCCTGATTATTCAGTTAAACCCAGATCCGTCATTAGAATTACGAAGGCACAAGGAAAGGCCAACTCATTAGTTCAGTTGAGCTCCAAAGGCCTTTGAACCAATCTCTCCTTTTCATTTGCATGGAGAGTTTTAGGATACGGCTATTTCCGTTTTTTATCAAATAACCACCTATAGCAAAAACCTTATACCTAAGGGTTTTCATTTGGTGCTGTACCTTTGTTCCCATCACAGCCTGACGGAAAAGACTCATGAGGTTGTAGGCAAGCA
>Ga0101944_10001410_pt1 | contig 43131 bp, 45 predicted proteins | sample DewCreD2012metaG_FD_75245 | JGI IMG/M metagenome (GOLD analysis project Ga0101944, IMG submission 75245) | Hot spring sediment bacterial and archeal communities from British Columbia, Canada, to study Microbial Dark Matter (Phase II) - Dewar... ... | reverse complement strand
TGAAAGTGCACCCACAGTGATGAGGACATCGTGGAACAGGGCCGCAGCAGCCCCGATTCCAAACCGGAGTTCGAAACGAATCCAGATATACACGCCCATCATGATAGTCGCAGCGATCACTGCCAGAAGCGCTCGCCGGCGAAGCTCGCTACCGACACGTGGGCCAACTGTTTCCATGCGCTGGATTTCCCACGAGTCCTTGCCAAATTTTGCTCCCAGTGCCGAGGTAATTTGGGCACTAAAGTCACTGGGTTGTTCGCCTTTGATCGGAACACGAATCAGAAACTCCGATGGACCGGCCCCGTTGGTACCAAAATCTTGGATGTCCGCCTCCGCGAGCTCGGCTATGGCTAACGCTTTTCGCACGTCATCGATTCGCGTGGGTTCCTTGAAGCGAATCTGGACGAGCATGCCTCCGGCAAAGTCGATTCCGTAGTTTGGGCCCCCATGAACGATGAGCGAGATCACTCCGGCTAGGATTAACGCCAACGAGACGAGGTACGCACGCCGAAAGTTCCCCACGAAGTCGAAGTTCGTTCCCGGTTTGATCAATTCCATTGCCAAGCCTCCGTCGCCCTCGGCCCCTCGACTAAATGCTGACTCGTTCCAGACGCCGGTACGTGAGCAGCCAATCGTACACGATGCGCGTACCCATCACGGCAGTGAACACAGATGTGACAATGCCAATGCAGAGAGTAACGGCAAAGCCCTTGACTGGTCCGGAGCCAAACTGGAACAGGATCAGTCCGGAAAGCAATGTGGTGATATTCGAGTCGAGAATCGCTGGGAGCGCGTGCTCGTAGCCCGCTTCGATCGCGGCTCGCGCGCTGCGTCCCAAACGCAGCTCCTCCCGGATGCGCTCGTTAATGAGCACGTTGGCGTCGACCGCCATCCCAAGAGTGAGCACGATGCCGGCAATGCCCGGGAGGGTAAGAGTTGCTTGAAGCGCAGACAGCGCCGCCAGCAGAAAGACCACGTTGAGCACCAGAGCCAGGTCGGCCAGCACGCCGGCAAACTTGTAGTACACGGCCATGAACAGGACGACCAACGATCCTCCGACGACAAAAGACAGAAACCCTTGGCGGATGGAGTCACGCCCCAACGACGGGCCCACGGTACGTTCTTCGGCGATATGTACTGGTGCTGGCAACGCTCCGGCTCGGAGCACGATCGCTAGGTCGCGTGCTTCCTTGATGTCGAAGTTGCCGGTGATGGAGGCACGGCCCCCAGGAATGCGTTCCTGGATGACAGGTGCCGAGTATACGGTGTTGTCGAGAATAATTGCCAAGCGGCGTTTGACATTCGCAGCGGTAATTTCCTCGAATTGCTTGGCGCCCCGTGGTGTGAGTTCCAGCGCCACGTAGGGGCCTTCGAGCTGTGAACCAGGTCGAACCTGTGCGTCGGCAATGGCGTCGCCGGTGAGCAATACCTTTGACTCCACCAAGTATTTTGTCTTTTCGACACGCCGCCCCACACGTTCCCCGCCGTAGCCCGTGAGAATCTCGAGTCCTGGTGGCAAGGGCTTCTGTCCGCTCAGATAAGCTTCGGCGTCTGGAACCTCTGCAAGCAGTTTGAACTCGAGAAGCGCAGTTCGACCGATGAGCGCCTTTGCTCGCTGTGGATCCTGGATGCCCGGAAGTTGCACCACGATATCCTGCGTGCCTTGACGCTGAATAATGGGCTCGGTGACGCCGAACTGGTCGATACGATTCCGAATGGTTTCCAGTGCTTGCTCCACGGTGAACTCGCGCAAGCGACGCTCTTCAGCCACGGTAAAACGAAGCCGTTGGACCGCAACGCCGTCGCTGGTTTGGGAATCCACAATGCTCAAGTTCGGAAAGTTGTCGCGTAAAAAGCTTTCGAACTCGGAACGCGCTTCAGGCGCTTCGATCCGTACCTCGATGGCTTTGTCCACGCGCTGCACTTGGGCCAAGGTAATCTGTTTGTCCTGAGCCTCGCGCCGAATGTCGTCTGCCGCGCGTTCCAGAGCATTTTCCAGGGCTTTGTCGACGTCGACAGTTAGAACGAGATGCGTCCCTCCTTGCAGATCCAAACCAAGCCGAATCTTGTTCGAGGGCAGGTACCGCGTCCACCACTCGGGTAGTTCGGATACGACCGATGGTGTCAAGTACACGAATGCTGCTACGAGCAAAACAACGACGGCTGCGATGCGATACCAGAGACTCGTCTTCACTTTGGCCCATCCTTCTCTTTATCCTTCGATTTTTCTGGTGCTGCCGGGCGAGTCCGGGCAGCAACGTAAGAGCGCTCCACGCGCACGCGCACGTTCGGCGCTACTTCGAGCGTGAGCACGCGATCCGTTACCTGGACGATCCGACCGATCAGACCGCCAGTGGTGACGACTTCGTCATGCACCTTGAGGCTCTCGATCATCTTTTGGTGTTCGCGCTGCTTTTGTTGCTGGGGACGGATGAGAAGGAAGTAAAATACGATAAAGATCAGCAGCAGGGGGAATAAGCTTGCTAGTAAAGATGGCCCCGTTGCTGGCCCAGCCTGCGCCCAAGCAACGCTGATCACGGTTCGTACTCCTGTTCCAGGCGCGGGATTGTGGCATTTGCCCAGGCGGCGAAACTTGCCGTAACGATCGCTGCTCTCATATCTCGCATCAGCCGCTGGTAGAAGTAGAGATTGTGGGTCGTGGCAAGCACGCAGCCGAGGATCTCCTTGGAAAGCGAAAGATGCCGGAGGTAGGCACGGCTAAAGTGGCGGCAGGTGTAGCAGCCACAGAGAGGGTCCGGCGGCTGATCGTCCTTTTGAAATCGGGCGAGGCGAATATTGAGTCGGCCGCTGGAGGTGAAAAGCAAACCGTTCCTGCCGTTGCGGGTCGGTAACACACAGTCGAACAAGTCGTACCCCATTCCCACGAACCGAATGAGGTCCTCCGGATAACCCACCCCCATCAGGTACCGTGGAGAGCCGGGTGGTAGATGTTCCACGGTTGCCGCCGCCACCTCGAGAGTCACGCTCCGCTCTTCCCCCACGCTCAGACCGCCCACCGCATAGCCAGGAAAATTCAGCGCGACAAGCTCTTGCGCGTGCCAGGCGCGGATGTCCGCGAATCTCCCACCTTGGACGATACCGAACAGCAGCGGGGAGGGCAGTTCGTGCGCCTGGAGACTGCGGTGGGCCCAGGCAAGGGAACGTCGCGCAGCGTTTTCAACGATGCCACGAGGAGCGTCCGCGGGCGTACATTCGTCCAGCACCATTGCGATGTCGACCCCAAAGCGCGTCTGGAGTTCCACGACGCCCTCCGGGGTAAGAAAAAGTTCTCGTCCGTCCAAGTGATTGCGAAAAATCACGCCGGCATCGGTTACTTTCCGGAGAGGGGCGAGGCTGAATACCTGGTAACCGCCGCTATCCGTGAGGATCGGCCCGTCCCACCCCATGAAGCGGTGCAGCCCTCCAAGCGCTTCAATGGTCTCAACACCTGGGCGCAGCGCAAGATGATAGGTATTCGCAAGGACGATCTTGGTCCCCAGTTCGTGTAAGTCCCGAGGACTCAAACCCTTCACGGTCCCCTGCGTAGCTACCGGCATAAACGCTGGGGTTGGCACGGTCCCGTGTTGGGTCGAAAGCACCCCCGCCCGTGCGGCGCCGTCTAGCGCTGCAACCTCGAACGGTTGATCTCGTGGCACAGCTTCGGCTTTGGAGGCACAACTTCCGTTCATAGAATCAACATGGCGTCGCCGTAGCTATAAAACCGGTACCGCATGGCAACCGCTTCGGTGTAAGACTCAAGCAGAAACTCGCGTCCTACCAACGCTGCCACAAGCAGAAGGAGGGTCGATCCAGGAAGATGGAAGTTGGTGAGCAACCGGTCGACAACTCGGAAGCGATAGCCAGGAGTGATGTAACGGTCGGCCCAGCGTTCACCTTCGAGCACGATCCGGTCGTCTTCCGTCGCCGCCGACTCTAGTGCCCGGGTCGTCGTCGTTCCCACCGCAATAACCCGGCTCCCGCGTGCCCTTGCGGCACGTACCGCTTCGGCAGTGGCTTTCGGAATGGAACACCATTCCGGTTCCATTCGGTGCTCGCGCACGTCTTCACTGCGGACGGGCTGGAACGTACCCGGTCCTACGTGCAACGTAACGCGCGCAACGTGTACTCCTCGTGCCTCGATCTCGGCCAGAAGCCGGTTGGTGAGATGGAGCCCAGCAGTGGGGGCAGCGACGGACCCGGGAACCGAGGCAAACACCGTCTGATATCGCTCTGCGTCCCGAGGTGATGGGCCCTCCGGCCGCCGGATGTACGGAGGGAGAGGGACTTGTCCGTAGCGCTCAAGGAACGCCAACACGTCGATCCGGTCCCTCCACTGAACCACATAGCGGCCCGGACCCTGTCGGGAGAGCACGGTGACTGCAGCACCGCCCGGCAGCATGAGGGTCTGCCCTGGACGAAATGCTCGTGACGGTCGCCCCAAACAAGACCAAACCGGGTAGTCAGATAACCCCGTTTCGATCGGCCGCACAAACAGAATTTCGATGCGACCGCCATGATCTGTGGAGGTGACCACACGGGCTGGTACTACGCGCGTGTCGTTCAACACGAGTACGTCACCGGGATCCAAGAAAGAGGGTAGGTCACGCACGAGCGCATGACGGCGCGTACGCTTTGCTGGCTCGATCACCATGAGCTTTGCTTGATCGCGTTCCTCCAAGGGCTCCTGCGCGATCAGCTCAGCGGGTAAGTCGAACTCGTACGCACTGCGCCTGAGGTCCCAGTCGGTTACCGACTCATTTCTCACTCGTGTCGTCATTGCCCAGCACTAGTCTTGTCACACCCAAGCTTCATGGGAACAAACGAATCCGTAGCGGCGCGCAGAATTCGGCGCATTAAACACAGCCGTCCTGGAGCGTCAAGGCATCGGCCTTGTTCCATCAAGTTGGATTTCCCGCCGCAGCTCCAAGGTATGCGGAGGAATGCCGACCGCACACGGTGGCAGTTAGGGGCGGCCCACCGCGAAGCGGCCTATTTTTGGGACACTCCCAAACCGGGGGCCGGTGAAAATCTGTGGGGATGAAACTTGACTTTCTCTGAAAAGACAAGTAGTCACCGACCGACCGGTCGGAAGAACCGACCGGAATCGAGAGCACTGGGAATGGCAGGTGGGATGGTGGCACAGCCGATTGCCGCAGAGGAAATTTCGTCGCGCGAGAAAATTCTCGACGCTGCGGAAGTCTTGTTTGCGCAGCGTGGCTTCTCTGGTGTTGGAATGCGCGAGGTCGCGGAGGCGGTAGGGCTGAGCAAGTCCTCCCTGTTCCATCACTTTCGCAGCAAGGTGGAACTGTATGCTGCCGTGGCCGGTCGCATTCTAAGTATGTTCGAGCAACGTACCGTGCAGGCACTTGGGGGCCCAGGCGACGCGTTCGTTCGGTTCGACCGATGGTTGGACGCGATGATCGAAACATTAGCGGAGCGTCCGTCCCGGGCCCGGTTGCTGCTCCGCTCGCTTTTCGAGGACGATGATCTCGCGGGCGAAAGCGCTGAAGAAAAAGAAGTCGACCAGATCATTCACCGCTTGTTCGCCAGTGTAGGCAGGCTTTTACGCGAGGGCATGGAGCAGGGTGTGTTTCGATTGGCGAGCATCCCGCACATGTTGCAGAGTTTGATCGGGTTACTCGTGTACCACTTTGCCTCTGGGGAGTTCGGGGAGACGTTATTGAGACAGTCGTTGTTCGCACCTGCGGCAGTGAAGAAGCGCAAAGAGGAAGTGAAGTTGTTGTTGTACGCTGGGATGTTGGCGCAGCCAAAATCCTTACCACAAAGCTGAGGAGGGAAGAGGCTATGGAAAAACTTCTGGCAGATCACCGTCGGAAAATGGGAGACTTCGAGCTGGTCGAATTCGTGGACGAGCAGGAAATCGCTGCCTTGCGGCAAAAACTCGATGTCCCGGTTCCCTTAGAACTGCATTGGAGTTGGGAGTATGGGAGCGAGGTCGAGGAGCTCCGCGCCCTTTACGAGCGAGGCAAACGTGGGCAGTGGAACGCGGAAACGGACATCGACTGGAGCATCCCGTTTCCGAGAGACGAATGGTTCGTCCCGCGCGAAAACGCTTTGTTGCTTCCGACGCTGCTGACCATGATGGGTGCTGACGAGGACACTTGTCGGGAAGCGGCATTTGACGAATTCACCCACTTGATCTCTCAGCTTTTGCACGGAGAACAAGCTGCTCTGCAGCTTTGTGGGCAGTTGACCAATGCGTGCCCGACGATCGACCAAAAGTTTTACGCGGCGTCGCAGGTTGCCGACGAAGCCAGGCACGTGGAAGTGCTGGCCAAGTTCATCGAGCGGAAACTCGGCACGATCTACCCGATCGATCCAACCTTGAAGGTTCTCCTGGATCGGCTCCTAGAAGCGCCAACCTGGAAGTTGAAAACCTTGGGCATGCAAACGCTTTTCGAGGGGATGGCAGTTGCCATCTTCGATCAGATTGTGCGGGCTAGCACCAACCCGCTCATCAAAGACATCTTGCGACGTGTCCAGATCGACGAGGCGCGGCACGCCGCGTTCGGTGTCCTCACGATGCGGCGCGTGGTGAAAGAGGCCACAGAAGAAGAAATGGCGGAAATGGAGGACTTTGCATTTTCGATCCTCGAAACCCTTAACGCCAACCAGCAATTAGATTTCCTCCGTCAAGCTGCACCAAAATACGGGCTGGACCCAGACGCAGTGGTACAGTCGCTCCATGCGATGCCTCAGTGGGCGCAGCTCAACAGTGAGGTGTACATGCACACTGTGGTGCCCAACCTGTGGAGGCTGGGGCTGATTACGGAACGGACCGAAGACCAGTACCGGAAAGTTGGCATCTTGTGGGGTGACCGATTCGAGGCTCGTCACGAGTTACCCCTAGCGAGCTAGGGTTCCCGAGAGCTTAGAACGAGCCAGGCGGCTTCAGCGCGCTTGCGCTGCTTGCCTCCTGGCTTTTCTTGCGACAACAGATTTGTCCCCGTGCCCCTTATGGGCTTGGAAGGTTATCGGGCCATCGTAATTGGCGCTGGCATTAGCGGGTTAGCGGCCGCCTACATGCTAGCGCGGCACAATGCGGAGGTTTTTCTGTTGGAAAAGGACGGGCCCCCGCCGGAAGACCCCGAAGAAGCTTTCCGTCATTGGACGCGTCCTGGTGCCACGCAAATTCGGCACTCGCACGTGTTCCTTGGCCGCCTTCGGGTTCTCCTGCGCGACGCGTACCCGGAGCTCCTCTCGGCGTTGCTGCAGGCAGGCATGAAAGAGATGCGTCCGTTGGATCGGCCGCCGCCTGCACTGCGCGGCATTTCCCCAGAGCCCGGCGATGAAGATTTGGTGGCGCTGGCTGGCCGCCGAGTAACGTTCGAGTGCGTGCTGCGGAGGTGTGTGGCGGCCCTACCAAACGTCAAGCTGTTGTCAGGGATAAAAGTCACCGGGCTCCTTGGTACACCCACTGATCCTCCCCACGTGACCGGCGTGCGTTTCGAGGGCCGCGCAGGGGAGAAGCGGCTGCGGGGGCATTTTGTCGTGGACGCTAGCGGACGCCATTCTGCGGCTCCGCGCTGGCTTCCAGGGCTAGGGTGCCGACCAATTCCTGAAAAGCAGGAGGACTCAGGCATTGTTTACTACACGAGGTTCTATCGACTGCGTCCCGGAGCCGGCGAGCCACAGCCGGGAAAAGACCCTTGGGTAGCTGACTGGGACTGGATCAAATTTGCGGTGTTCCCGGCGGAGGACGGAACGTTTTCCATCACCCTAGCCATTCCGCGTTCTGAGCCTCGATTGAAGGTACTGGCAAAACGCCAGGCATTCGACGCGATGATTCGCGAGATTCCCGGGGTGTCGGATTGGATCGATCCCTGCGTGGCGATGCCCCTCGAGAATGCGCCGCACGGGGTTGAGGCGATGGGTGGACTCATCAACCGTCGCCGCCGGTTTGTGGATGCGGTTGGACCGATCGTTCTCCGCTTGTTCGTGATTGGGGACGCCGCATACTGTACCAATCCGCTTTACGGGCGTGGCTGTGCGCAAGCGTTCCTGCATGCCCACGCGCTGGTGAACATCCTCGAGCGGACCCTCGGTGACTGGTACGCGGCTGCGTTGGCACTCGATCAGTTTGCCCGAGAGAATATCGAGCCTTTTGTTCGCGCTTCGGTGGTTGCCGACCGGGATGCTGCGCGGCGAGCGCTAGGCCACGAGCCCTCCCGGATGATCGACAAATTCCAGGACAAGTTCTTCCGCGAAGGAGTCGCGGTCGCAATGCGCACAGACCCAGTTGTCTTCCGGGCATTCCTGAGAATGATCAACATGTTCGAGACTCCCGAGCAGGCGTTCCTTCGACCAGAAGTTGTGGCGCGAACGCTTTGGGTCATGGCGCAAGGCGAGGCATATCGGCGGCGTCACGGCTGGCGCCCTCCACCGGATCAGTCGAGTGTTTTGGACCGCTTGCAAGCATCGTTAGGGCACTAAGAGGGCGTCTCGCCACGTCCGGCGGACGGGCAACGCTGCTGTACGAAACCTAGGAGCACAGTTGCGATTCGAATTGGGCTCGGGCAGAAAAGCCGTAAGTTCAGCGAGGGCGTGCCGATGCGAAAGGTAGAAATCCAGGGCGCTGTGCTTGAGCTCGTAAAAGGAGACATCACGAAACAGGACACCGAAGCGATCGTGAACGCAGCCAATCGATCGCTTTTGGGTGGGGGAGGTGTAGACGGTGCAATTCATCGAGCAGGCGGCCCGCAGATCCTCGAGGAGTGCCGCAAACTCGGTGGCTGTGAGACGGGGGATGCGAAGATTACGAGTGGTGGGCGGTTGCGTGCGAAGTACGTGATCCATGCAGTTGGGCCCGTTTACAAAGATGGCAAACACGGTGAGCCAGAGCTACTCGCGAGCGCATACCGTCGTTCGTTAGAGGTTGCGGCGGAGCACAACGTTCGGTCTGTTGCTTTTCCATCGATTAGCACCGGGGCCTACGGGTACCCTGTCGCGCAGGCCGCGCGAATCGCTTTGCGAACGGTGATGGAGACTCTCCCGCGCTTCCCGCAAATCCGGCTGGTTCGTTTCGTGTTGTTTACCCCGCACGACCTGGCTGTGTACGAGCAAGCGCTGGAGGAACTTACGGGAAAACGGGCGGAGTAAGCGGTTGATCGCGCTTGGGGTGCGGCGGAAACGGTAGGACGCGGTATTCGGGGCGTCCCTTACGCGATCCGTGGCCCTCTTTGTGACTTGCTTTCGGTCGCCGGTGCAGGCACGGTGTGGATGATGCACGAACAACTTCAACAACGAAAAAGTCCATTCCTCGAAGGCAACTTTGCCCCGTGGCGACGTGAAGAAGACATCGAGGACTTGGAGATCTGTGGGGCTCTGCCGGACGCCTTGAACGGCACGTACTTCCGCAACGGCCCGAACCCGGCATTTGATCCGATCGCGCGTTACCATTGGTTCGATGGCGATGGCATGATCCACGCGATCAGGCTGCATGGCGGGCGGGCGTCTTACCGTAACCGTTGGGTGCGAAGCCAAGGACTCTTAGAGGAAATGCGAGCGGGCCGCGCCCTCTATTACGGATTGCTGGAGTTGGGACGTGGCGAAGGAAGGTACAAAAATACCGCGAATACGAATGTGCTGTTTCACGCCGGGAAGTTCTTCGGTCTCATGGAGGGAGCTCTTCCTACGGAGCTCGACCCAGTAAGCCTCGCAACCCGAGGGGAATTTGACTTTGGCGGGAAACTTGCCGGGCCGATGACAGCTCACCCGAAGGTAGACCCGGTAACGGGAGAGCTGTTTTTCTTCGGCTACTCACCGATCGCACCATATCTGACTTTTTATCGCGCGGATTCAGCGGGACACCTAGTGGCGGTTGAGCCGTTGCCAGGCGGCTTTCCGGCAATGGTGCACGACTTTGCACTGACGGAACATTACGTGGTGTTCTTCGTGTGCCCACTGACCTTCCGGCTCGAGCGACTCGGATCGGACCAGCCAGTGTTTGCTTGGGAACCTGAGCTGGGTACGCTGTGGGGCTGCCTGCCTCGCTATGGCAAGGCGAAGGACATTCAGTGGATTGCGGGAGATCCGTGTTTCATCTTCCACTCGATGAATGCATTCGAGGACCGGGGGACGATCGTCGTTGATGTAGCGCGCTACCCTGAGCTCCAACTTTCAGATTTAGGAGAAACCGAGCAGTCTTCTCGCTTGTTCGTCACCGCTGTTCCCACGCTTTGGAGGTTCCGAATCGATCCGAAGGCCGAAACCGTGGAAGGTGAGGAACGTTGTGAGACGCTGTGTGAATTTCCCCGCGTGGATGAGCGAGTATTAGGGCGTCCTTACCGATACGGTTTTGCAGCCGCTGGAAAACGTGCGGCTGGCGGTGTGGCGCCGAAATTTTCCTGCCTCCTGCGCTACGACTGGAACACCGGGACAGCGACGTTCCGAGACGTCGGTCACCACCGAAGCGCGGGTGAACCAGTGTTCGTTCCCGCTTCCGCTGCGGCAACGGAAGGCGACGGGTACGTCCTCGTGCTTGTTTACGACGAGCGCGAGGATCGAAGCGAGCTCCAAATTATTGCGTCCCGCGATTTCGAGGGAGACCCGGTGGCGACAGTGCGGATTCCCCACCGCATCCCGTACGGGTTCCACGGAGCCTGGGTTCCAGGGGTGTAGGTAAGCGGGCGCCCGAGACACCGTAGCGAAACGACAGTGTGTCGGTCTTCTAATGGGCCGACTCGATCAGGTGCCCGATGGTGAAAAACTCTTCCGTCAGGCCGGTTTTTTCTCCCTGGTTGAAGTACCAGCCCTGTTCGCCGGGGTACTTCGGACTTGGGAGAGCGGCTCGGGTTGCGTGGTTGAGCTGCACGTCGACCATCGTAATGCTCGGGCCGAAAGGCATTTCATCTGCGTACTCGATACCGTTCGGTAGGATTTGTTTGCGGAATGCGAACTGATTGATCCAGACTTTCCACAACTGACCGGTCCGATCGAAGATGTCTGTGAATACAATTAAGAATGTTTCCTTGTCGATGAAGAGTAGCCTCTTGCCGTAGGCATACTGGGGCATTGTGGGCTTTCCCTCGACAACCCAAACCTTGCGTTTTTCCCAAGCGTCGCAGAACACAAAGTCGCCCGGGCCGTCGCAGTAGCGGACTGGGAAGTTCTCCGAGTGGAAGGAGCCTAGAACCTCTTTCTCTCCCAGGAACTTCCACTCGAACCACGGGATCTGACCAGCATAGCCTCCGTAACTGTCGACATCCGTGTCCTGGCCAAACAAGGCGTCGGAACGTTGTGCGCTCGAAAGTCGGCGCACACGGCGCAAGGACGGCATGTAAAGCCAGGTGTCGTCTTGTCGGTCCGGATCCAAGTAACGAATCGTCGTCAAGCCCACGCCTTTCAAGTCAAAGGGCTCGAGGATCGGGTGCATCGACGCTTTGTAACGCACGCCTTCAGGATTGGGCAGCTCTGGTTTGGGGTCGACGATCAAGCGCCCGTTGTAAAAAAGGGTGCGGAAATGGTCGAGGAGATAGTGGCGCTCGACGGTCATGCCGGCGTCCTTGTTGAGTGGGCCAGTATCCGCGTCGAAATTACGCAAATCGCTATCGTCGGTGACGAAGGGCTTGTAGTCGTAATTCCACATGATCTTGAGGGCTATTTGCGGGTCGTTCGGGTCGAGGTTCGGGAATGGAAGTCCTGCCACATAATGCTCGAGGCGGCCATCAGCCGAGAGCCGCACCTGAGCGGAGTATTTCTCCGTTGCCTCACGGTATTCCCGGTTCCACTCGATTTTGCGGTAAGGAACGATCTTTAACTTCAGGCCACGCTCCACGCACCAGCGGATGCCCGGGGACACCAGATCCCCGAGTTTGTCCATATTCTCTCGCGTGATCACCTCGCCCGGGACCACATCTGCAAAAGCGGAGCTGAAACTCGAGGCGACCACGATCGCGGCGAAGGGGACTAGCACCAGAATGCGGTAGCCCGCGCTCCCCAGTTGACCTCGCGATCTCGACGCGAGTTTGGATTTACGGATTGCCGTCCACCAGTTGTTGCGAAACCCTAACATCGATCGACTCCTGTTCGCGAAAAGCGTGCCGCTCCAGTCTCGTCAGCCAAGGTCAAAAACTCGCACCTTCGCGTCGCGGACATTGGAGACGGTGGGTCAAAGTCTTTGTCAGAAGCGAGATGGTTCCATAGGGCGAACCTAGGCACGGTCATGCATTTGTCTTGTGGCCACTTGAGCATGCGGCTAGATGCACGCGGCGTGTTGACAGTTAGCGGGTTGTGTAAGCGCTTCGGACCGCAGATCATCCTCAACAACGTAGACTGGCTCGTTCCTGACCAGGCGCGCATCGCACTCGTCGGTTCTAACGGTTCAGGAAAGTCGACGCTCCTGCGGATCCTTGCCGGCCGGTTAGAGCCAGATGCGGGGAGCATCCACCTAGCCAAGGGAGCTCGGGTGGGGTACCTGGAGCAAGAGGTTTTTGGTTTCGGGGGACGCACGGTTTTGGGGGAAGCTCTCGATGCCTTTGCCGATCTCGGAGAGTTGGAGCAGCGCTGTCGAACACTCGAGCACCTGCTAGCGGAGACCGATCCAAAGGCGGAAAATTACCAAACGTTGCTAGACGAGTACGCGCTTGTTCGCGAGAAGTGGGATGCCCAAGCCAGTTACGATTTGGAAGCCCGCGCTCGGGCCGTTTTGACTGGTTTAGGTTTCCGGGCGTCCGACCTTGACCGTCCGTGCGGGGAATTTTCGGGCGGCTGGCAAATGCGCATCGCTCTGGCGAAGCTGCTGCTTCAGCAACCGGAGCTGCTTCTGCTGGACGAGCCTACGAACCATCTGGACCTAGAGGCGCGCAACTGGCTCGAGGAGTTTTTGGCGTCGTACCCCCATGCGGTCGTATTGGTTGCGCACGACCGGTTTTTTATGGACGCCTGTTGTACGCAAGTCACAGAAATTTGTCGCGGCAGGCTTACGGATTACTCGTGCTCCTATAGCGAGTACCTGAACCGGCGCGAAGAACGATTGCGACAGCAAGAGGAAGCCTACCGGTTACAACAGGAGGAAATCGCCCGGATTCAGGCCTTTATTAACCGGTTTCGTTACCAGGCATCAAAGGCGGCCTTGGTGCAGAGCCGTATCAAACAGCTCGAAAAGATGCCGCGTCTCGAGCCGCCCGAAGGAATGCGTACCGTGCATTTTCGGTTTCCACAGCCACCCCGCAGCGGCCGGATCGTGCTCGAATTGCGAGGAGTGGCAAAGGCCTACGGTTCCACGCGCGTGTACGATCGGTTGGACCTTACAATCGAACGCGGAAAGAAGATCGCCCTCGTAGGTCCGAACGGAGCCGGCAAATCGACCTTGATGCGGTTGCTTGCGGGCGTCGAACCTCCGGATGCAGGGACGCGTCACGTTGGTCATAACGTTACGGTGAACTATTTCGCGCAAGACCGCGGAGCATCGCTGGGTACCGATCAGACAGTGTTGGAACTGGCAATGGCTCGTGCGCCCGTGGACCTTGTACCACAATTGAGAACCTTGCTCGGCGCCTTCCTGTTCGACGGCGACTCGGTCCATAAACGCGTGGGTGTGCTTAGCGGGGGAGAGAAAAGCCGATTGGCTTTGGCCTTGCTTCTTTTGCGGCCTGCGAACTGCCTGCTCCTGGATGAGCCGACGAACCACTTGGATTTGGCTGCCAAGGAAGTTTTGCTCGAGGCTCTTCGGGATTACGAAGGTACGTTGGTCTTCGTCGCCCACGATCGATATTTCCTCGATCAGTTGCCAGACGAAATCCTCGAAGTGGGTAAGGGTACAGTGGTGCGATACTTGGGGAACTACGAGGACTACTTGGCAAAGAAAGCCCTGGGCGTGGAACGGCCGACGGTATCCCCAGGGCCTGAGTTAACCGCGAGCCCGAAGGGTGCGGAGAAGCCCTCCGAGGGTTCGCGCGGTCGCGCCCAGCAGCGCGCCGATCGGGAGGCAAAGAAGCGTGCTGAAGAAATGCAAAGGTTGGAGACGGAAATTGAACGCAAGGAAACCGAACTCGAAGAGTTACGCCGCTTGATCAGCCAGCCGAACTTCTACTCTACCCATCCCCAACCGCATTCGATATACAGCGCTTTTGCAGCCCTCCAACGAGAAATCGAGTCGCTTTACGACAAACTACAACGGCTGGAAGAGGTCCAACATCGGTATGCTACCCACGTGATCTCAGGGGGCAAGCATACCACCGAAGCCGCCGACGACTCGTTAGAATCCCATTAAGTTTGTCGCTGCTCCCGGTACTCTAAACGAGATGGATCCGGTTCCGGGGAGCCCTTCTGCTGAATTGAGTGTGCTGCGGGTCCGGTCTCGATCGACGCGGCCGAAATGCCGGCGGCGCGTGCAAGCGCGGTAAAGGCAGACCGAAAAGCCTGGGCAAGTTGGTCGGCGAAGCCAAAGTGTTCGGCGTCGGTCGTGATCCCAACCGATACGGTGTCCGCATAGGTCATGAAAACGAAAGCGGCGCGGACTCCGAGTGCGATCGGTGCAAAGGGGATTACCGAGGTCACCGGCTTGCCGGCCAGATAGCGGCGCTCTCGCAGCCCAGGGACCTGCAAGGTGAAGAGGTGGAATGGCGCTTCATGTGCAAAAGCGCGCACGGCGCGCAATGCGATGTTTCCAGGTAATGCTTGGAAAATCGCGACTCCACGTCGAAAGTGGTGCGGATGGTCGCTTGCACGCAACTGATCCAGTTCAGTACTAACGCGGCGAAGGCGCTCGATCGGATCTCGCAAGCCCCCTGGGAGGCGTGCGATCAGTGAAACGGCACGAGTTCCTGTCCGTTGAGCGTCTTGCTCGGAGCCGAGTGCAACGGGGACAAGCGCCAAAACCGGCTCCGGAAAACCGTTTGCGTGCGGTAACGAGAGGACTTCTTCGACTGCCGCAGAGATGCACGCGAGTACGATCTCGCGGATTTCACCACCTACGCGATTGCGAATTTCGCGAAAAAGGCGGACCGGGAGCTGGACGTGACGCAACTGGTGTTTGCCGCTCAGCGGTCCTTTTAAGGGACCAACAGTGGCCTCTTCGCCGACGAAAACGCGACCCACGTTTACGACAGCGTCGGCATACAGGCGAAATTGCTCAAGCGTCTGACGGGGCGAACTTGCTGCCGCCCGGATGAACGAAAACCAGGCTCTTACGGGTGCGCCGCGACCTATATGGGTGGTTTCGCGAGATTCTGGCGGGGCACCGTCAAGGGCGAAGATGCGGCTCGGAGGCAGTTGCGGTTGAGGATCCAGCAGCGCGTTGAGAAAAGCGGAGTCGTCTTCCGGAGGTAACAATGCACGATGGACTTTTAGGAAGACGTACACCGGGGGCCGTCTTGTTTCGATCAAGTGGAGATCCCAAAGCGGACGTTGCCGGTCCAACGGGGTGGAGAAAAGCTGTTCGCAAGTTTCGAGTAGACTTCGCTCTGATAGCCGTTGGCGTCGTATGCGGTGCACATGTTGGGTGATGACGAAGTGGGCATCGGGCTCCCATGTCCAACCCCCGAGCGTACCGCTGGAGACTGCTCGTGCTTGGCTGTTCGGTACCCGAACCAAACGTTGATGTACATGGGCACGAAGTTTTTGGAGAGAGAGTCGGTCTTCGATGGTGCAGAGCCAGGCGAAATGCAGTGGGGCGTTTGAAGCCTCGAGTTCTAGGTAAAGCGCCTGAAGGTTATCCATTGAAAAGACTCGTCGCAGTCCGTCGCCGTCCGTATCAAGTCTTCTTGAGGGGGCGAAGCCGCGTGCCGCCGGCTTCGCCGGTTGTACTTGGCCGGAACGATGGCTGGTCCGCAGGTGGCGGACCTGTCTCACCTCGCGAAACGAAGGGACGTGTCGGGGTCGGCAGGTTAGTTCTCGAGGATGAAAGTAACCAATACCGTGGACCGGTATTCCACGATCTTACCGTTTTCGATGTGCGCGTTCTCCTTGAGAACTTCGAGGCCGGTAATGCCCCTCAAAGTTTTGTTTGCACGCTCCAATGCGTTACGAACTGCGTCCTCCCAGCTGTGCGGGGAAGCTCCAATAATTTGCGTTTGTCTCGCTACGGCCATGATGCTTCCTCCTTTCTGAAGACAGCCGTCATGATTCCAAGACAAAGATCACTTTCATATCCACGCGGTATTCGATGATCCTGCCCTGGTCGACCTTTACACGCTTTCCGAGCACCTCGATTCCTGTGATCCCGCGCAGGGTTTTTGCTGCTCGCCGTACCCCTTCGATCACGGCTTCTTGGAAGCCATCTGGGGATGATGCTCGAATCTCCGTCACACGGGCAACCGCCATTGGGCACCTCCTTTGGCCTGGCTCATGTGGACTCGGGCCAGAACAACTCCTACTCCCAATCTTGCGGCACGGCAACCAGGTGCTCATGAACACGCTGCACCCAATCGACCCGAGCTTGCCGCTCGCCTCGGCAGAGAACAGGGCCCCCGGTCTTGGGCGTCCGCGCGCGACGGGCTAAAGGCGTTCCGGAGGCCTGGCCATGGACAAGTTCATTTCTCTGACCCCCACACTGTACCGCTACACACTCGAGCATTGCACGCCACAACCGGAAGTGCTGGTAGAGCTGGCAACAGAGACTCGAGAAAAATACGGGCCACTGTCCATGATGCAGATTGCACCCGAACAAGGCGCCTTCATGGCAATGCTCGTACGCCTGATGGGTGCCCGGAGTGCCGTCGAGGTGGGAACCTTCACGGGTTACAGTGCGTTGTGTATCGCGTCTGCTTTGCCCGAGGAGGGGACGTTGCTTTGTTGTGATCTCAACGAGGAATGGACAAGTGTCGCTCGTCGATACTGGGAGAAGGCAGGGGTGTCTTACAAAATAGAGTTGCGGCTTGGTCCGGCACTGGAGTCGCTTCGGAGTTTGCCCAAGGAGCCGCTATTTGACTTCGCGCTCATCGATGCCGACAAGGAGAACTACCGCTCGTACTACGAGGAAATTCTTCAGCGCTTGCGTGCGAACGGCTTGATCGTGTTCGACAACGTTCTCTGGATGGGGGCGGTTGCAGATCCGAACATTGTGGATCGTGATACCGTGGCACTGCGGGAGTTAAACGATTACCTAGTGCGGGATCGGCGTGTCGATGTCGTGATGTTGCCGATTGCTGATGGGCTGACTCTGGCACGCAAGCGTTAAGCGGGGCTTCGACACCAAGACCCGTGCGCCACCGGGGGCACGCCTGCTTGACCGTCCCGTGCGATCAGGCATGCTCGGCGCCTCGTGGAGGTCACAATGAAGCTAGACACTGGCTTGCTTGCTTCGAAGTTGAGCGATGTACCCAAGGCTGCCAAAGACGCGGAGGAATTCGGCTTTGCCGGGCTGTGGACTGCTGAAGCACAGCACGACCCGTTCCTTCCCCTCGCCCTCGCTGCGGAGCATACAGAACGAATCGAACTGGGTACCGCGATCGCGGTCGCGTTCCCTCGAAGCCCCATGGTGTTTGCCCAAATCGCCTGGGATTTGCAGGCCTTCTCCCGTGGTCGGTTCATTCTTGGGCTAGGCACGCAGGTGCGGGCGCACAATGAGCGGCGGTTTGGGGTCAAGTGGGAACACCCTGGACCGAAATTGCGTGAAATGATCCAGGTGATTCACGCCATTTGGGACTGCTGGCAGCACGGCACACGGCCGCAGTTCGAAGGACGGTTTTACAACTTTACGCTCATGACGCCGTTCTTTAACCCCGGGCCGATTTCTGTTCCGAAGCCGAAGATCTTCATTGCGGGAGTGAACCCGTACATGTGCCAGTTAGCTGGCGAACTTTGCGAAGGGTTTCACATTCACCCATTCCACTCCATCCGCTACCTGGACACGGTCGTCTTGCCCAATATTTCGAAGGGACTGCAAAAGGCCGGCAGGGACCGCGCGCAGATCCAGCTTTCCACCACAGCGTTCGTCGTGACGGGGCGAAACGACGAGGAAATCGAGGCTGCGAAAAGTCCGGTGAAGCAGCAAATTGCTTTTTACGCCTCGACGCCCGCTTACCTTGGAGTGCTCGACGTCCACGGATGGGCTGATGTAGGACGGCGTCTTACGGAGTTGTCGAAACAAGGGAAGTGGGCGGAAATGGCAAGCGAAATCACCGATGAAATGCTCGCCGAGTACGCAGTGATTGCTCGCCGCGACGATCTGGTGGACAAACTGAAGGCCAAGTACACGGGTTATCTTGACCGGCTCGGCTTTTACTTTCCATTCGACCGTACAGACGGCTTTTGGCGCGAGGTCATCCGGGCTTTTAATGGTTAATGCGGGGCGTTCGGTCGAGGAGCGAGTGGGTTGTCCATAGCGGGACCAAGCAGCAGGTCGGCTGGCTCGGAAGCGGCTCACTGGGCGCGCCAGCGCGTGATTCGTTTGACCACGATTGGGCGCAAGTCGGGTCTTCCGCGCACGGTCCAGGTTTGGTTCGTAGTGACCGGCCCCGGCGAGATTGCTGTTCAACACGTGCGGGGTCCAACGGCTCAGTGGTATCTAAATCTAAAGAAGCACCCAGAGGTCACCGTCGATTTCGGTGATGGCCCGGTGCACGGATACGCTCAGGTCGTCAATGACCGGGCGGAAGTCCAGCGCATTTTGCGAGAAATCCGGCGGAAGTACGGGTTGATCGCGTGGCTCCTACAACTCCTCGGTACAAGCAAGGCCGTGGCTGCGAAGATACGGCTCCAACGGGAAGCTGCTCCTAGGAACAACGAGCACGAGTGAGGTCCGCTTCGATGAATCGCGTAGGTTGGATTGGGCTCGGTATTATGGGCCGACCCATGGCACGGAATCTTTTAAAGGCCGGGTTTCGGGTGGTCGGGTCTAGTCGCACCAAAGCGAAAGTGGATGAACTGGTCGCTGCGGGGGGCGAGGCAGCGCAAAGCCCGGCGGATGTCGCGCGACGAGTCGAAGTCACGATTACAATGGTTCCCGATGCTCCCGATGTAGAAGCCGTTTTGTTCGGGACAGATGGTGTCGTTGAGGCCGCTCAGCCGGGGCACGTTGTCGTCGACATGTCTACCATCTCGCCGACGGCAACGAGGTTGTTTGCGCAGCGCTTGGCTTCACGGGGAATCGAAATGCTGGATGCCCCGGTGTCCGGGGGCGAGAGCGGTGCGCGCGAAGGGACACTCTCCATTATGGTCGGTGGGAACGAAGAGGTCTTTGTCAGATGTCGCCCGATTTTCGAGGCGCTCGGTCGCAAGATTACTTTCATGGGTGCGCATGGAAGCGGGCAAATGACCAAGCTTTGCAACCAGGTGGCCGGCGTGCTCACGCTGCAATCCGTGGTGGAAGCTCTCCTCTTGGCACATGCGGGAGGGCTGGACCTACACCGCGTGATCGAAGCTTTGTCGGCGGGGTCGGCGGATTCTTGGAATCTTCGCAATCAGGGGCCCAAGATGTTAGCGCGCGACTTTGCGCCTGGATTTTTTGTGCGCTTGCAGCAGAAGGACTTGCGCATTGCACTCGAGACCGCCGCTGAGCTTGGCCTTCCGCTGCCTGGAACTGCGTTAGTGCGAGAGCTGTTTCGTGTCGTCGAGGCGTACGGTGGCGGGGAACTAGGTGTCCAGGCTTTGATTACCGCGCTGGAACGGATGGCTGCGCGAAGCGTCGGGTAAGATCCCTCCGTGTGCCGGCGAACAATCAAGACGACCGAACCTGCCCGTGCCCAGCTAGCCCTTGGAAATTTCGCGCAACCGAGTCGATCTGGTTAGATGGCTGTTTCGAGGAAGTCGGGCTTGTCCAGGATTTCCTGTGCGACCAGCTCCCTGTTCCACGTAGCATCGCCAAAGGTTACCTCGCTGCCCTTGGCGCGTTTGAAGTACAGGTGCATATCGTGCTCCCACGTAAATCCGATTCCACCGTGAATCTGGATCCCTTCGCCGCTGACGATTCGGTACGCGTCGGAGCAGTAGGCTTTCGCCATACACGCAGCTAAGTGCGCCTCTGGCACGTCGTGCGTTACGGCCCACGCCGCGTAGTAGGTGGCCGACTTCGAGCTTTCCACTTGCACCAGCATATTGGCGCACTTGTGCTGAATTGCTTGGAAGCTGCCAATAGGCCGCCCGAATTGTTCTCGAACTTTGGCGTAGTCGACGCTCATCTGGAGAACTCTATCCATCCCTCCGCACATCTCTGCGCAAAGACCAACCTTGGCGCGGTCGATTACGCGTTCGAGTAGCCTCCACCCCTGATCCACAGGACCGATCACGTTTCCGTTGGGAACGCGAACCTGGTCGAAGCGTACCTCGCAGAGCTTGCGGGTTTGATCCATCGTTTTCATCACTCGACAAGTAAGCCCGGGCGAGGAGGACTCGACGAGCAACAGGGTAATCCCCGAGTCCTGACTGTCTTGTCGGGTGCGCACGGCGACGACCATCCAATCCGCGTTGTGTGCATCGTGAACAAAGAGCTTCGTACCGTCCAAGACATAATGCGTGCCATCGTGGGCAGCAGACATCTGGATCCCCTCTGCGTCCCAGCGCCCGTTTTCTTCTAGCCATGCCAGTGTTGCCTTGTGTCGGCCGGAGCAGATTTCCGGCAGGCACCGCTTTGTTTGCTCTTCTGAACCGCCGAGCAGGAGAGTCATTCCGCCGAACAGGACTGTGGGAAAGTACGGCCCAGGCAGGACAACGCGGCCCATTTCCTCGAGAACAACCGCAAGGTCGATCATGGTCAGCCCGGAGCCGCCGAACTCCTCAGGGAAGATCAGGCCGAGCCAGCCAAGCTCTGCCATTTTTTCCCACACCTCCGGAGAGTAGCCGCGCTCGTCGTCCATCATCTTCCGCGCGTAACTGACTGGGCACTCGCTTTCGAGAAACTCTCGGGCGCTTTGACGCAAAAGTTCCTGCTCCTCACTGAATCCGAAGTCCATAAGGCCTCCACACGAGAAGGTTCATTGGTGAACGATCGTTCACAGCAACCTCATATGAGAACCGGCACAACGATTCAATGCCGTGCGGCACCGCGAGATACTCGTAGCCGCGCCTCTCTCGAAACCTGCCGCGTCCGGAGTGTTACTCCCGATCACACCACACCTTCGGTCCGGAGCAGCGCAATTGCCGATTCGTCGAAGCCAAGGCTAGAAAGGACCTCGTTCGTGTGTGCGCCAAACGCTGGCGGAGGCTCGGGGCGTCGCGGCGGGGTTGCAGACAACTTAATCGGCGAGCCGAGTAGCAACTTGCCGTCACGATACTCGACCACGCCACGGTGGCGTACTTGGGGGTCGGCCAGCGCTTCGGGCACGTCGTTCACGGGCCCAAAACAAATGTCCACGGACTCGAACTCGTGCACCCATTCGTCTCGAGTCTTTTGCAAGAACTTTTGTCGCAGCGTACGGAAAATTTCCTCGCGTCGGGCGCCTTCGGCAAACTGGTCGGGAATATATTCGGGAACGCCTAAGTGTTCACACAAATTGCGCCAAAAGTGGGGCTCCAGCGCTCCCACAGTGACATATTTCCCGTCTTTGGTTTCATACACCGCGTAGCACGGGTAGTGGCCAGTGAGCTGTGTGCCACCACGTTCTGGTTGGGAGCCTTTCACTAGGTACATCAGGATGTGAAAGACATTCCAAACAACGCTTCCGTCGAGCATCGCGATGTCGATGTACTGTCCCTTTCCGGTCCGTTGTCGCCCTATCAGGGCGCTTAGGATTCCAACAGCTCCCATCAGTGCACCGCCGCCAATGTCCGCCACTTGCACAGGCATGATCATTGGTGGTTGCCCAGACCCGCCGGACACTCCGAGCACGCCAGCGTAGCCAAGATAGTTGAGGTCGTGCCCAACTTTGTTGCGGTACGGCCCGTCTTGCCCGTACCCAGAGATCGAACAGTAGACAATTCGGGGATTGACAGCAGCCAGGCTGTTGTAATCGATGCCTAGACGCTCGGTGACTCCGGGGCGAAACCCTTCGAGTACAATGTCCGCCTCTCGAGCTAACCGCAAAAAGATGTCCCGACCCTTCTCAGACTTGAGGTTCAGGGTCATGCTTCGCTTGTTTCTTTGAATGAGAGGAATTCCGACACCCAGCGGGTCGTTCGGTGCTGAAATGACCAATACGTCAACCCCCAGGTCGGCAAGCAGCATGGAGCAAAACGGACCAGGAAGCTGTCGCGAGAGATCGAGGCACTTCAGTCCGGCCAGAGGTAATGTCATACGCGAAGACTCCTTTAAAGATTCCGCCATTTTGGCGAAGCCGACGCTAAATGAGGCCACGACTTGAGACAAGCATGGCACTGGCGTGGTGCGGGAAAGTGATTGGCCGCTTGCCGAACCTTTCGAGGTGCCGCCTGTCTCAATGTGTAAGGGAGAAAGATCCGGAGGACGAACGATGCGTTGGTACCGAATCCGTCCGATTGTTCGAATCGCAGTGTTTATCGATGGTGGCTATTTCGACGGACAGAGCCGTTATTAAAAATTCAGGCATCCACGAGGATTGCGCCTATCATTCGCCGGCTTGCATACCCTCATCCGTGGGTTGACCGCCGAATTCGAAGGAGTCGATCGAATGCAGTGCCAAGTCGTGGAATCCCATTGATCCGCTCGCTGGGGAGCTTTTTGTCCAGTAATGACGTTCTGCGTTGCGCACTTTTCGGTGCACGTTGCTTTTGATCGCGCTCCTTGGCAAGCGCAAGGTCAGGGCAGGGGAAAACGATGGATCCTGAGTTGATTGCTCAGCACATCCGAGAGTTCGCTCGCGAGCTTGGGTTTCCCGCGTGCGGATTTGCTCGGGCAGAGATGCCACCCCATGCGGATGCGTTTGCGCGCTGGCTGGAGGGTGGGGGCCATGCGGGTATGAACTACCTCGTACGCACCCTTCCTCAGCGAGTGAATCCGCGATTGTTGATGGCCGATGCACGGACAATCATCGTGCTTGGTTCCCCGTATGCCGTACCGAGCGGTCCTTTGCCCACTTGGCGGGAGGAGCTTCGGGGACGGATTGCCTCGTACGCGTTGGGCGTAGACTATCACGAGGACCTTGGCAGCAAGTTGCGCGAACTGTGCGGCAAGATCATGTCTCTCGTGCCTGGTGTCCGTTGCCGCTGGTCGGTAGATGCGGGAGCAGTTCTCGAGCGCGACTGGGCGACAGTTGCAGGACTCGGTTGGCAAGGCCGGAATACCAACGTGTTGAGCGCAGCGTTGGGATCGTATTTCTTTCTCGCCTGCATTTTGGTGAATCTGGAGCTACCTCCGGACCCACCGGTGCCACATCGGTGTGGTCGCTGCGTACGGTGTCTCCCAAGTTGCCCGACCGGTGCGTTGTCCCTGGACTATCGTCTGGATGCTCGCCGTTGCATCTCCTACTGGACCATCGAGCATCGCGGTACGATTCCGCCAGCAATCCGCCCGGCTGTTCAAGACTGGCTCTTTGGATGCGAACTTTGCCAGGAAGTTTGTCCCTGGAACTCGCACCGCAAAGAGGAAGAAGAATCGCGGCGGCGAGAGGAACTTTACCCCTTCTTGCCTGAGTTGCTTCGGCTTAGCGAGGACGAGTTTCGGGTGCGTTACCGAAAATCAGCGCTGTGGCGTGCGAGGCGCGAGGGAATTGCCCGCAATGCAGCGGTCGTTTTGGGCAACTCCGGCAATCCCGATGCTGTAAACGTTCTTGCCGAGGCTCTCGCGACCGACCCGAGCAGGATCGTTCGCGCGCATGCGGCCTGGGCTCTAGGAAGAATTCGCAGTCGGACGGCGTTGGATCGTTTGTACAAGGCGCTCCAGCGGGAAGGCGAGTCCGAGGTTCGGGCAGAAATCTACGCGGCCCTAGAGGGCGAACCAAAAAGTCTAGCGGGCAGCAAATAAGCGAGGAGCCTCTCGGGGGAAAATCAGCAGCGAGAAATCGCGACGCTCACGGAAGCCCCGGGGGTAAGCGCTCTCACGTTGGCGAGGGGTAACAGCCCCGGAAGACGACCGGTTCGGGCTTTCTGCGAGAGGCTCCTAGTCCCGCCTCTAAGGCCATAGCGCACGACTGTTCGTGATCCGATGTAGGCCACATGCCTCACCGCGCCGTGGATTACGTTCGACCGAGGAACCGCTTTGGGTTCCCTGATGGTCCGGAGGACTTGCGGATGCCGAAATAGTAGCAGCATAGCTCGTGGTCGAGGTCGTTATGAAAGGTACGGCGCTGTCCATCTTCGAAATCGATGCGCACAAGCGCAGTGCCCCCTTCCAGCGTGGAAGTGAGCTCTTCTACGACGATCCCCTGGCCCCAGTGTTCATATCTGAGGTGCAGCACGCGATCGCCGAGTCGGAGGAAAAGTCTCTTGGACGGTTGCATCGGGCCACCTCGCGAACGCAAAGTCTAGCCTCAGACCTGGCGGTAGACGAGCCGGCCCAGAACACAAACGAGTTACAGGAAGTCTTCAGTGAACAACACCTGCTGTACGTATACGAACCGAGGTGTCAGAGGGGGCAAGTTCGCGGCGTTGTTAAAGAACGGGTCGTAGTTCCAATCGCGCACGGGCGGATTGTAGATGTTGCAGCCGCTCGGGCTTTGTGACCCGGAGGACAGGGACCCTCCGGTCCCACACCATCTCCCGTTCACATGCAGCGGTGTGCCTAAGCTGACGAATGAGCCTCGGTAATAGAAAGTGGGACCGCCGGACCAGTCCTCGTGAAACCGTGGGTAGTTCTCCAAACCACCATTGTAATTTCCGGAAGTAGTGTCATCGACTCCAGCCAAAAATCCCGCATGGATCCAAGTCGTGGTAGCGCGGCGGCTGGTATCGGTGAGCGATTTGTTACTCTGGCAGTCGTTCTTGCATCCAGCGGTATCGAAGTAGGCGTTGGACAAGATATTGATGCTGTCAGCGAGGAAGGCCGCCGGCTGTTTTGGGAGATTGCTTGCTGGCGCTCCTGCTGTTCCATAGGGCGGGGCTGCATTATTCCCTTGGTTGAAGTCGCCCTGAATGTACATCGCTTGGTCGGAGACAATGGTAATTCCAGTGGGGTCGTTTCCCGGTCCGGGGTTGGTAGGAAACCAAAGATTGCGTGAGCCGAACACTCGCACGCCATAGTTGTTGGCGGCGGAGCTCGAGTTTGGGCCCACCACGGTCAGGTACAGCACGAGGCCGCCGTCGGTTGTGTCGGCGTTGTCGAAAAGCTTGCTGCCCGCAGGCTGGTAGGCATTCCAGCGCAGGAGGTCAGCGACGTTTACGTTCAAAAGGTACATCCACCTACGCTCGCGCCAGTTGTAGAACCCCCCACGGCGGTAATCGAGGTCTCCCAACATGCCTGGGCGGCCTCCTGTGCCCACAAAGTTATTGCTGCCATATGTTCGGTTGAAGGGATTTGCATTGAGTGCCTGTCCGCCGTTGTTGCAGGTGCCAGTCCCGGCAGGGCAGCCGATGTAACGATTGTCGGCGAGCGCGGTACCGGCACTATTCATTTGTGGATAGCATGAGGGATTCGTGTTGTTGCAGTTGGGTGCGGTGTCACTGCATGTACACGTGGTTGCGCCTGATAAGCTCAGCGTAAATCCTCTAACCGGCACCTCCGTGTAATAGATCGGCCGTGTTCCCGCGAGCGGGCCTGTCAGCGAAGAAGGAGCTCCGTTGGCGTATGTGCCGCCATTGATGGGATCGGACATGAAAGTATACAGTAGGGCGGTTTTGATCGCGTCTTGATTCCCGGAGGCATCTTGTACCTCGATCCGTGCTGGCAGCAGTGGTCCGCCAGGCAATTGGCCTGGGGTGTTCAGCACGAGCGCAATGCGGAGGTCCGCCCGTGTCCAGTACAAGCCCGCACCTTGGGGCGGGCGAGAGAGCATGTCGGGGCGAGGGACCGAGACGCTTTGCATCCCAGAAATGATGCTTCCCTTCCACGCTGCCAAGGTGGAGCTCGAAACTTGGGTCCGCGTACTGCCAACGCACGGCAAAGAGAGCGGGTCGAGATCGCCAAACGGGCTGACGACGTCCTCGAGTTTGTCGATCACCACGGTACCCGTGCACTGTGTGTTATCCTTTCGCCCTCGGAAGATCCGCCCTGCAGCCGACACCTGGACGGTCGTGATTCCGTTCGCAGGGTCATCCTCGATGGTGAGTGTGTTTCCGGAACCAAGGTAGAGGTCGCCATTGGTGTGGACTCGACCGCGCAAACTCATCGTTGGCCCGGGAAGAATTTCTAGATCCCGTTCGTAAAACGCTACGAATTGAAACAACGGAATGTTGCCAACAAGAAACTCTGCGCCGACCGAGGCCTCTTCGTCCCCGTTGGTTTGATTCACTGCTTTCGCACGAACTGTGTAACCGTACTCCAGAGAGTTGAGCCCGGCGAAGAGTTGACCAGCAGGAATGGTGACGTTCCTCGGGTTTCCTGGCTTCTCCACAAGCTGATACGTGACGTTTCTAGCCGACCATTCGAACGTGCGGGGATCAAAGTCGCTGCCGGTAGGGACCACGTAATCGAGAAACTTTTGGCGGAACTCGCCCATGCCTCGATTGAGAGCGGATTCTGCGGCGTGGAAGCCGACGATCGATTGGGCATACGTGCCTTGGAGCTGAGTGTCCAACACCACCTTCGTACCGAGAGTCGCCACAAGGGCGGACAAAAAGAACAACGCGATCAGAACCCCAATGAGCGCAATGCCTCTGGGTTGGGCAGGATGCCTCGGTTGTTTCATGACGTTCTTCCTCCAGCTCAAGGGGGCAACAGATTACGAGGCTTAATGTTGACCGACGCTGTGCGTGCAACGAACCCGCCGTTGGGGGTTTGCCGGTCGGACCGAGTGCGGACCGTTACCAGGACTTGCTCTACCAGGCGCCACTCATCTTCGGACGCGGGCAATTGGACAACATCGCAAGGGGGGCAGTTCCGACGGAGTTGGTACTGAAAATCTAGCCGCTCCACTCCGACGGCGAAGGGCTGAGGCGTGCCGGACCCAATTTGCAGCATCAACTCCGGCGTGTCGCCCCAAGGAGCAGCCCAGTGGTTGATAAAGTATCGGCGCTCGTCAATCGCGTAGACGCCGCTACCTGCCACGTAGTTCGTGGAGAGAGACACGGACTTCAGGAGCCGGTTATTTGCCGAGTCCACCCCGGTGATGTCGAACGACTCGCCCGAGCCTGAAGGAGCACGGATGTACACGCGCGCCCCGGCGCTAAACCCGTCGACCGACTCCACAGGGATCGTGTTCGTTGTCCTCGTGATGTCCGCCGTAGTGGTGGTACGGACACAGGACATGTCGGGGCGGACCAGGCCAGTACGGACCCAAATTTCGTCTTCTTCGTTGTTGTTCAGCCCATCCAACGCGATGAAATCCCCGGTGACGGGGAGGCACGCTCCAGCGAGCCGAATGTCACGCACGAGAACGTCAAGCGCGGCACGCAAGTTGGTGGACGCCTCTAGAGTGAGTTCTTGGCTGGTTACGGTGCGACGCGTGGCCGACAAAAACCCCGCGCTTACTGCGACGGCGATCGCGGTCACCGCGACGGCCACGAGCAACTCCAGGAGCGAAGCACCTTTTGAACTAGCGGCGAACCTGCGCATAGATGGTCGACACCGTAACTTGCTGGGGGCCCCTCGGGTCGCTCCACGATACGGTCACCGTGACCGTCTTGACCTGCGGCACAGGGCTATTGTTGGCCACTGTCGTGGCGACGTTGTAGGTCGTCCCTCCGAGGGTCGCCGTGGTGGAGCGGGAATCCATATTTTCGTAATCGAGAGCCCGCATGGCTTCGATCTCCTGTTCTGCAAGAGTGTAGGCGTACGTGCGCTGAAACGTCCAAGCGCTGCGCCGAATGTGTGTCGTGAGAAACGTGCCTACCGCGGCGATGGTGATGGCAAAGAGCGAGAGGGACACCATGGTTTCGATCAACGAGACGCCAGCGTCGCGCCGCTGTGTTGTGGGCTTCCTAGTACTCCTCATAGGCCTGACCTGAGGGCCACACGGATACTGCGTGGGAAGAACCCTGGCTGTCGCCAAAGTAGGTGTACAGGGCGTACGGATTGTTTGGGTTAGCAAACGCCACTTGCAAGCCGCGCGTATTGAATTTGAGGTGGCCCCCCGTATCGGTGTTCATCCACCATGAAACGCCCTGAGGCAGCGTGACGTCACGCAAAACCTTGTCGAGAACCCAGGAGCTTCCTTGAAGCTTGAGCCTACGCACCTGGTAACGATTGCTCGCGACCCGGTGAACGCAAACGTGAGAGCCCGTTGCAATGGCCTTTGCGCGGGCAAAGCGCACGTCAGCCAAGAACTTTTCAACAGCTTCGTTGGTCTTTGAGGGCATCAATTCCAAATGAGGCAGCGCGGCGGCTAGCAAAATACCCAGAAGGGCAACGTAAGTAATCAGCTCGACTAGCGAAAAGCCTGTTTGGGTCCAGCGCACGGGCGGTACCTTGTGCAAATTCCGTTCCGAGAGGTTGACTTCCACGATCTCCTGTCAGCGTGGGGAGGGAGCATCGTCGCTCGCGGCAGCGGGATGACGACCGAACAGAGGGTAGACAGTCCTGCTCGCCTTGAAGCAATTCCTGCCTTCGGCAGTGACGAGCACTCGACTCCTCTTCGGCTAAGCTGGTGCAGGCTATCTCGGCTTGACTCGAGCCGAGCGAGGCCGTATCGTTGCGAGCGTTATCCTGGCTCCGGAAAGTGAAGGCTGCTTTTAACGAAAAGTTCGGATGCTTTCCCCGACCCTGTGCGCATGCGTGCGAGTGCAATTATTCTTGCAGGAGGCCGTAGCAGCCGGATGGGCGGTACAGACAAGGCATTCATGCGAGTAGGAGGCCGCCCCGTAATCGACCGCAGTTTGACCCTGCTGCAAGAAATGTTCGACGAAGTCATTTTGGTAACGAACAGCCCTGACAAGTACGCAGGTTTTTGGGGGGTGCGCGTGGTGACGGATATCGTTCCGCACATGGGACCCCTCGCCGGGCTTTTTTCCGGTATCCTCCATGCGAGTTCAGAGCAGGTATTTGCAGTTGCGTGCGACATGCCGTTTCTTCGTCGGGAGCCAATCGCGTTTCTCCAGTCGGTTTTAGCTGCTGCGGATAGCGTTGATGCCGTCGTTCCGATTTGGGACGCAGATGTCGAGCCGTTGCACGCGTTTTACCGCACACGGGTTGCTGCCGTTGCCGAACGCTTGCTACGCAGGGGCAACAACGGCTTGAGGGAGCTTCTGGCCGCAATTAAGGTCCGGTACGTTCCAGAAGAATCGTTGCTGAGAGTGCCAGGGGCCGAGGAAACCTTTCGCAACGTGAACACACCAGCGGATGCCGCACGGTTTGCCGTGGAAGTGTAATATTGACACAGGCTCGATGGGTGGAATGTCGGGTGCGGAGGACGTGAGTTTTGGGGCGCGGGTTTGTTTTGAAGCTAATGACCAAGGTGCGCTGACATGAGCGAGGAAAAACTGCGCGCGGCCGTAGCGGAGTGGACTGCAGGCCTTCCGCCCGTTGCTGCACGCGTTCGATTGTTCGAGCAAGTGCGAGACTTTCGTTACGTGTACCCCTCGAGCCGGGATCCAGTGCACGTGCTGGAAACTCGGTGCGGCTCGGGCTCAGGTAAGCATTATTTGCTGGGCGAGTTGTTCCGGCTACTTGGCCTCAACGTTCGCCACATGCTTTGCACGCATCGTTTCAACGAGTCGCTCATCGGCTTTCCAGAGCACCTGCAAGCGATCCTGCAGAAGAACGAAGTTGTTGACCTGTACGACTACCTGCAAATCCAGGTGGACGGCGAATGGATTGATGTGGACGCCACATGGCCGCTGCCGCTGCGGGAATACGGCTTTCCGGTGACAGATGAATGGGACGGTGTGTCTTCGATGCTCTTAAGCGTCGTCGCTGACGAGACCCTGGTCGTTCGGGGCGACCCTGAGCGGATGAAGGAGGAGATGTTGTCGAAGCTGACCCCGCGCCAGAGACAGCTCCGCAAGCAGTTTCTCGAAGAGCTCAGTAAGTGGGTCAACGAGCTGCTTTAGGCCAGACGTCCCCCTTTTTCCTAATCCTGTTGGGGCACATTTGTGCCGAGGCAAGGGCGGTTTCGGCAGGACTAGTCGACGTCCAAATATTCTTTGGGCCGCTTAGGAGGCTTCTCCCGAACCTTAGGGAGCTTGTATGATCTCCAGAAGCGCTGCGTTTTTTTAAGGTCGTAGCCGGTCGTCGGGGGGCGCCAGTAACGGGGGCCGGGCCGCTGACCAGGTGGCGGCAGCCCCTCGTCCAGTTCCCGCCCGGCTTCGTCTTCTTCCGTGATTGCGCGGCTGCTGCCCGTGAGAATGGGCGCGACAGTCAAAAATAGAGAAGCCACAGACAGTACGAGCCACCGCCGCAGCATGGTGAATTACCAATAACGTGGGCGGGGCGGTCGAGTCCAGAGGTGGCGAACGAAGCCTAAATTGGATAAGGGGGGGTCGCTTACCTTTGCCGTTTTCGCGGCCCGCCTTACTCGCGGTGGTCGCAGGGTGGTTACCCAATCATGCCAACGGATTCATCGCAAAGCAGACGCGTAAGGGATCAAGACGATGGGTTCGTTGGCGTAGATTGCCCATCCTGTCAGGCAAGAATGCTTACGTATCTAGACCTGTCTGGAATCACGATCGTCCGCCGATGTTTGGGTTGTGACGCTATCGCCGATGATACTAGCTTGAGGGTGATTCCTAGCGGCGAGATCGAGGAATGCTTGCCCAAGGTGCCAGAGCCGGAGCGGCCAAGCTGTTCGACTGGGGCGTGTGGCTGTAGGGTCCGCAGTCCCCTATAGGCAAACGGTCAGCAAGTAACGGGAAAGGGAAACTGACCTCGATCAGGGCGACCACGCGGAGATCGCATAGCCATAGGCACGACCCGTGGCGGTCCTGCAATGCTCTTGCGTTCGCGCAAGAGGACTAGGCCAGCTTGCGTTGCGACCTGGTCGGGAGCCTCGCCGCGCGTCAGGTGGCATGTCATTTGTACTGCTGTCGCGAGTGACGTGGCCTACGCGTCGTAAGCGCACGGGAGGGACAACAAAATGGATTTGGTGGGAGGACTAACTTCGATCGTACGAGCCTCTGACGCCGCGGCGAAGCGAACTGGATTGCGCGAAACCGTGATTGGTGGCGAAGACCGTAGAGGAGCCGTTACAGGTACGCGGGCGCTGATGTTAGCAGTGCTTGAAGATGGGCTGAAAGCGTTCTTGAGTCGTTCACGTTTACTGGCTGCAGAGGCAGAGTGTTGGGTTTTTTCACCAAGTCGGCGGTCCCCTTTTTCTTTCTTGGTTCTTTGCGATGCCTTCGACTTAGATCCAGACGCACTGCGAAAGCGATTGGTCCAGTTACGTGCACAAGGTGCATCCTCGCGCCAATTGATACCGCGAGTCCGGCGAAATGTGCGCAGCGTATCACGCGTTCGGCTGAGCCGGCGCCGTCGACGCCGCCACTAACGGAGCCTGTCCAAACTATTGCAAGAAAACGGAGAGGGGGGGATTCGAACCCCCGGACCCTTGCGGGTCACACGATTTCGAGTCGTGCCGTTTCAACCGGGCTCACGCACCTCTCCATCCAGGTCACCGGGGTGCCCGGATAGCTTCCATCGGCGAGCTCCGCAAATGCACAATGCGGAGAGCGACTCATTCGGCATCAGGCCAATGGAGTCGGTAGCGTAAACACCCGTTCGGATTGTTTAGGAAACCGGTGTGGCGCTCCAAGCTTGCCAAGGTGCGTTGCGGGCGTGATGTCTGACGGAGACTCTCAGCCGCACCGCGGCGCTCGTTACATATGGCCCACTGACCACCGATAAACAGAAGAGCGATCAGGAAAACAGCGTTGAGAGTGAGGAGCGAAGCAACATGCAGGGCTTTCCTGCAGCGCATTGTTCGGAACGCAACCTCGATGCTACAGGGGGTGCGTTTTGCGAGAGTGGCGGAATTGGCAGACGCGCTAGACTTAGGATCTAGTGGGCTTCGCCCGTGGGGGTTCGAGTCCCCCCTCTCGCACTCCTTACCACCGACGCTTACGTTGGATTGAAAGCCGGGGGCGTGGCTGCTTATCGCTCAACAATGTTGTCCAAGAATATTGAAGGCTCGGCAGTCGCTGGCCGCGAATACCTCGAGAAGATCCAAATCTCGCTTCACGAGATCGACCCCGTGCATGTACGCGTGGACATTACAGTTCCACCGGAGGTGGTCCGGGCGAAGACCGATGAGCGCCTCGCCGCACTTGCCCCGCAAGCGCAAGTGCCCGGCTTTCGCCGTGGCCGTGTGCCAAGGCCCATTCTGGAGAAGCATTTTGGTTCCCAGATCAAGCGGGAGATCGAGTTGGAGCTTGTCACGGAGTCGATCGATGAAGCGGCCCGCCGTCACGATCTGCGCTTGACCGGTGGGATACGCCTGGAAAGCGCATCCCTGAGCGATGCGGGCACGTTTACGTGTGTTGCCGTCTTGGAGGTGTTCCCGAAGATCTCCGAGGTACATTACGAGGGACTTGAGGTTACGGTGCGCCCGGTGAGCATAGGAGAGGAGGATGTAGACCGTGCCATCGAGCAGCTGCGAGAGCGGCACGTGACGCTGGTGCCAATCGAGGATCGCGACACCGTCCAGGCCGGGGACGTAGTGGCGGTCACCGTCAGGCAGCCTGGCACGCAGCACGGGGCCGAGAATGAATCGCAAACGTTGGTCTGGCTGCAGGAGCCTGTCGATCCAGACTCCTCCGTTGCAGCCCTGGTCGGACGTCACGTGGGTGAAACCGTTGCGGTGACTGCGCGGTCGCCGGAAGGAACCGGCCAAGCACAACTAGTCAAGATTGAAAAAATATACCGTCGCAATGTTCCGCCGCTCGATGATGAATTTGCCAAGACGGTGAGCAATGCCGAAACTTTGGCCGAGCTTCGAAGTCTGCTGCGCAGCGAGCTCGAGGCGCATGCGCGGAGGCGTCAAAATGCCGCGATTGAAGCGGAGTTGCGGCGTGCCTTAGCAGCAGCGAATCCTCAGGTGATTCCACCCCCGACCTTGGTTTCCAAGGAGCGTGAGCAGCTCGCGGCTGCGTGGACCGTTCAGACCGGCTTGCCGTTAGCCAAAGCGAGGGAGCTGCTGGAACACACGCCGGAGCTCGCAAAGCGACTCGAGGACGAGGCGAGAAGTGCGGTGGTCTCTCACTTGCTTTTGCAGGCAATTGCCGACGCGAAAGGGATCGTTGTTACGGAAGACGAGATCGAGAGCGTGGTCGATCAGTTGGCGAAGAGCAGAGGGATTCACGAGCAGGAGGTTCGCCGTGCGTACGAGCGGGAAAATGTTCGAGCTCGCGCGTTGGAGAACATGCGGTTGAGTCGAGCACTGGAGATTGTACGGCAGTCCGCCCGCGTCCGCGAGTTGGAAGAGCCCAGCCAGATTGCCGCTGATACCAGAAACGGCTAGCATCACAGTGCATTCCAGTGTACGCAATGAACATGAACGTGGTTCCAATTGTTGTCGAGCAAACGGGTCGCGGTGAGCGCGCCTACGATATTTATTCGCGCCTTCTCCGGGAGCGGATTATTTTTCTCGGCTCCCCGATTACTGACGAAGTGGCAAACCTCATCGCCGCGCAGTTGTTGTTCTTGGAAGCGGAGGACGCCGAACGAGACATCCACTTCTACATAAACTCCCCGGGAGGTTCGGTAACCGCGGGTTTGGCAATTTACGATACAATGCAGTACATTCGCCCCGATGTTTCGACTTTTTGTTTGGGGCAGGCGGCGAGTATGGCAGCGTGGCTGCTGGCCGCAGGAGCGAAGGGGAAGCGTTACGCGTTACCACACTCGCGCATTATGATTCATCAGCCGTTGGGGGGTATCCAGGGGGTTGCGGCCGATATTGATATTCAGGCCCGCGAAATTTTGCGGATTCGAGAGCAGTTGAATGCCATCTTGGTGAAGCACACCGGGCAAAGCTTAAAGCGGATCGAAAAGGATACGGATCGCGATTTGTTTATGACGAGCCAGCAGGCTCTCGAGTATGGCATCGTTGACGAAGTGATCGTGAACAGGCCCACTAAGAAGTTGTGAGGGAACTATGGCGAAGCATGGAGACGACCGGGGTGGAAATCTGGTTTGTTCGTTTTGTGGAAAAAGCCAAGACGAAGTCCGCAAGCTCATAGCGGGGCCTACGGTTTACATTTGCGACGAGTGCATCGATCTGTGCAATGACATCATCGCGGAAGAGTGCGATCACGAAGAGGGGTTGGTGTCCTCTTCCGCAGTACCAAAGCCTGCCGACATCAAGCGTGTCCTCGACCAGTATGTAATTGGTCAGGAACGGGCGAAGAAAGTTTTGGCGGTGGCGGTGCACAACCACTACAAGCGGATCGATAGTCAGTTGGTTGCCGGGGATGTGGAACTGCAGAAGTCCAACATCCTTCTGATTGGGCCTACGGGATCGGGAAAAACGTTACTGGCGCAGACGCTCGCGAGATTTCTTCAGGTGCCTTTCACAATCGCCGATGCCACGAGCCTGACAGAGGCCGGCTATGTTGGAGAAGATGTCGAGAACATCATTCTGAGCTTACTCCAAAACGCCGACTACGATGTCGAGAAAGCTCAGCGCGGAATCGTGTATATTGACGAGATCGACAAGATCTCGCGCAAGGGCGACAATCCGTCGATCACACGCGATGTTTCTGGGGAGGGTGTCCAGCAAGCCCTTTTAAAAATCATCGAAGGAACGACTGCGAGCGTGCCCCCCAAGGGCGGGAGGAAACACCCGCAGCAGGAGTTTCTCCAGGTGGATACCACGAATATCCTTTTCATCTGCGGAGGGGCGTTTGTTGGCCTGGAGGAGATTATCCGGCGGCGGATCGGAATGAAGGGGATGGGATTCGGGGCAGACGTCCGCCGGAAGGATGAAAAGAGCGTGAGCGAGTTGCTGCACGAGGTCCAGACGGAGGACCTGCTCAAGTTTGGTTTGATTCCCGAGTTTGTTGGAAGATTACCGGTCATTGCGACGCTAGACGAGCTCGGTGAGCAGGACCTGGTACGCATCTTGAAGGAACCCAAGAACGCGTTGGTTCGGCAATACCAAAAGTTGTTCGAGATGGAGGGCGTCCACTTAAAGTTCACCGATGGCGCACTTGTTGCGATTGCGCGTGAGGCCCTGAAAAGGAAGTCCGGAGCGCGGGGCTTGCGGGCGATTCTCGAGAACACCATGCTGGACATCATGTACGAAATCCCGTCGCAGCCGGCGATCAAAGAAGTGCTGATCTCGGAGGAGGTGATCACGAAAGGGGAGCCTCCCATTGTTTTATATCAGAAGGCTGCTGAAACGGCCTAAGCGAGGATTACGTTTGCAATGCTTTTCCGTAGTGACAAGAAAGATGGCCCTTCAATGACGAAGGTTCCGCTGCTCCCGTTGCGGGATATTATCGTGTTTCCCCACATGGTGGTGCCGCTATTCGTGGGTCGGCAGAAGTCGATCCGGGCACTCGAAGAGGCCATGAGCGGCACCAAAATGATTTTGCTGGCCGCGCAGCGTGATGCGAAGACGAATGATCCATCAGAGGCCGACATTTATCCGATGGGAACGATCGGTTCCGTGGTGCAGATGCTTCGCTTGCCAGATGGAACCGTCAAGGTCCTGATCGAAGGAAAGCGCCGAGCCCGTATCGTGCGCTTCTTGCCGGAAGCAGAATTTTTGCTCGCGGAGATCGAAGAGGTAGAAGAGCACTGGGAACGAACGACGGAAATCGAAGCGTTAGTCCGCTCGGTGGTGTCTACCTTCGAGGTGTACCTAAAGTACAACAAAAAGATACCGCCGGAGATGTTGAGCTCGGTGGCTTCGATCGACGATCCGTCTCGCTTGGCGGATACGATCGTTGCGCACCTGACCGTCAAGCTCGAGGAGAAGCAGTCGCTGCTAGAAACCGTGGATCCGGCAGCCCGCTTGGAAAAAGTTTTGGGGCTTCTGCGCTCGGAGATCGAGATTCTCGAGGTCGAAAAGCGGATCCGCACGCGGGTCAAGAAGCAAATGGAGAAGACCCAGAAAGAGTACTACCTCAACGAGCAAATGCGGGCGATCCAGAAGGAACTGGGAGAAAAAGACGAGTTCCGGACGGAAATTCAAGAGCTCGAGGAAAAAATCAAGCAGAAAAAATTGTCTCCGGAGGCGCGGGAAAAAGTCGAGAAGGAACTCAAAAAGTTGAAAATGATGTCGCCGATGTCCGCTGAGGCGACTGTGGTCCGTAATTACATCGATTGGATTTTATCGCTCCCGTGGAATGAGTATACGGAGGATAAGCTCGACATCGTCGAGGCGGAGCGGGTTCTGGAAGAAGACCACTACGGCTTAGAGAAGGTAAAAGAGCGAATCCTAGAGTATCTTGCCGTCCAGGCTTTGGTGGGGCAAACGAACAAGGGCCCGATTTTGTGTTTGGTCGGACCTCCGGGGGTTGGCAAAACATCGCTCGGAAAGTCCATTGCGCGCGCAACGGGCCGGAAGTTTGTGCGAGTGTCCTTAGGCGGGGTGCGTGACGAGGCAGAGATCCGCGGTCACCGCAGGACGTACATCGGTGCCCTGCCTGGAAAAATCATCCAGAGTATGAAAAAGGCCGGGTCCTGCAATCCGGTGTTCCTGCTGGATGAAGTGGACAAGATGTCCACGGATTTCCGAGGGGATCCATCGTCGGCACTCCTGGAGGTACTGGACCCTGAGCAAAACGCGGCATTCAACGATCATTATTTGGATGTCGATTACGATCTGTCTCGAGTCATGTTCATCACGACGGCGAACACCCTGGAGCGAATCCCCCGGCCGTTGCAAGACCGAATGGAGGTCATTCGGATCCCGGGGTACACCGATATCGAAAAGCTGAACATTGCGAAGAAGTACTTGGTGCAGAAGCAACGAGAGGCGAACGGGCTTAGCCCCGAAAACTTAGAGATTTCCGACAACGCAATTATGGCGATCATCCGCCACTACACGAAGGAGGCCGGGGTTCGCGGACTAGAGAGGGAAATCGCGACGATTTGTCGGAAGGCGGCAGTGAAAGTTTTGCGGAGTAACCGGCAAGGTAAGATCGTAGTCACTGCAAAAAATTTGCACCGGTTTTTGGGTCCACCAAAGTATCATGTGAGTCAGGCCGAAGAGCAGCAGCGGGTGGGCGTGGCCACTGGCTTGGCGTGGACTGAGTTCGGCGGCGAGCTGCTGGCGATCGAGGTGACAGTGATGCCGGGTAAGGGCAAACTCATTATTACTGGGCGGCTCGGAGATGTGATGCAGGAGTCGGCTCAAGCCGCGATGAGTTACGTCCGTTCCCGAGCAGAGGAGCTGGGGCTCGCACGCGATTTTTACCAGAACGTTGACGTCCACATTCACGTTCCGGAGGGTGCTACACCGAAAGACGGCCCCTCTGCGGGGATCACCATGGCGACTGCGATGGTCTCTGCGCTTACGAAGATTCCGGTTCGGAACGATGTCGCCATGACTGGGGAGGTCACCCTACGTGGGCGTGTCTTGCCGATTGGAGGCCTCAAGGAAAAGGTGCTTGCCGCTCATCGGGCCGGGATTGCCACGGTCCTGATACCGGCAGACAACGAAAAGGATATCAAGGAAATTCCGCCTCAAGTTCAGCGCTCAGTGCAACTGCGGTTGGTTCGCCATATGGACGAGGTCTTGAGGCAGGCTTTGGTGCTCGAGAATCCGGAATCCTTTTTGCGGGGAGACTGGCAGTCTCAAGTGCCGGCTTCGGGTTTGGTTTCTCCTGGTACGGAGGCAGTTTTAACTGCCGGCATGGTTCCTTGACACCGTCGTTGAACCTGACTAAGCACGAGCACCTTGCTGGAGTTGAAGAGGGACGTTCATGACGAAGGCGGAGTTGATCGAGTCGGTTGCAAGCAAGGTGGATCTTCCCCGGGCCCTTGCGGAGAAGGTCGTGAACGTCGTCTTTGAAGACATTATCTCTGCCCTCAAGCAGGGAGAAAAGGTAAATATTTCTGGGTTCGGTACGTTTGCGGTCGCGACGCGTAAGCCTCGGACTGGCCGTAACCCGAAAACAGGAGAAATCATTGAAATTGCTGCCTCGCGTTCGGCGAAATTCAAAGCCGGTAAGCAGCTGCGTGACTCGTTGAACTGACGGGGGCGTTGTGTAGTGGGAGCCACAAACGCGAGGCAGTCGCATCGTGTGGGCGGTTAGCTCAGCGGGAGAGCATCGGCCTTACAAGCCGGGGGTCATCCGTTCAAATCGGATACCGCCCAGGTTTGTGTTGTGGGAGGAAAGCGGAACGAGAGATTCGGGGTGGTAGTTCAGCTCGGTTAGAACGCCGGCCTGTCACGTCGGAGGTCGCGGGTTCAAGTCCCGTCCACCCCGTATACAACCGAGGAAGCGCGAAGCGAGATTAGGTGGTTCGCAAAGGGTCGTAGGAAAATGCCGAAAACCGTAGTCATTAGTAGAGAACAAGCACTTGCTCAGAGGGAGTGGGTTCTGATCGATGCAAAGGATCAGGTGCTGGGTCGGGTGGCGAGCGTGGCGGCCCACATTCTGCGTGGGAAACACAAGCCTACGTTTCAGCCTTGGGAGGACGTCGGTGATTTTGTCGTGATCATCAACGCCGGAGCCGTCCGGTTAACCGGTGCAAAGTGGCGAAAAAAGACGTATATCCGGCACACTGGTTACCCTGGAGGCGTGCGTGTACGCTCCGCTCTCGAGCAAAAGTTGCTGAAGCCAGAAGAAATGTTACGACAAGCGATCGAAGGAATGCTGCCCAAAAACCGCCTTGGACACCAGTTGGCGACAAAGGTGAAGATTTACCCTGGACCAGACCATCCTCACGAAGCACAGAAACCACGTCCAATCCTGGTGCGTGCTCGCAGCGGAGAAGTCCAATGACCGAAGAAAGCCGATGGGGGGCCACCGGCCGGCGAAAGACTGCGGTGGCAAGAGTGTTATTGATGCCCGGAGAGGGCAAGATTGTCGTGAATGGTCGTCCGTGGGAGCAATATTTCCCCAGGCCAACATCACGAATGATTATTCTGCAACCTTTTGAGCTCACGCAGACCTTGGGGCGGTATGACGTCGTGGCTAACGTCCACGGCGGGGGATTGGCTGCCCAGGCCGAGGCGGTCAGACACGGAATTACCCGGACCTTGCTTGTGATCGACCCCGAATTCCGGCCGATTCTCAAAAAAGCCGGGTTCATCCGCAGGGATCCACGTGAAGTGGAGCGCAAAAAGTACGGCCGCCACAAGGCGCGGAAGCGTCCACAATACTCAAAACGTTAGTTCATGTTTGCGCCGCGGCGCAGGAGCTGCGAGCAGCCCTGCGCCGATTGTGCCGTACGTCAAATTGGCCAACCACGCGGCTAGAAGCGCGGGGAGTGTTCCTGCATATCCCAAAGAGGTCGCTACTCCCAGCAGAACCCAGTAACCAAAGCCTAGGGCTGCGCTAAAGGCGACAACTTTCGCAATGCGTTTTGCGTGGTCGAGTCGTAATGCGACCGGTAGGAGAATTGCGGCGATCGCAAGCGGTGCAAAGGGCAGGGCTGTCTTCAGATAGAGATCTACGGAAACCCGCGTCGTCGGTAGTCCGAGAGTCCTTAAAAATGCCCTTTTGTTCCACAGCTCCAAGGTGCTTTGCTCTTCTGGTTCACGTTGGACCTCGGCAAACTCTTCGAAGCTTTGCGGTAATTGCAATAGGTAGTCCGAAGGGACGCTGGTATTCGGGGGGTTGGCCATGGTCCCCGGGACTGGAAGCTGTCGGGGATGCCCAATGATGGACCAGCCCGTGCTTGTCCAGCGAATTTCTGGAAAGTAGCGGATTTCTTGCAAAGAGAAGTCCTCGGTGATCACGTAGGCGGTGACTCCTAGGAGGGCTTTCTGCGTTTGGTCTACATAGGTGACATGGTAAATTGCGTGTGGGCGACGCAACCAGATTTCCCGGTCTGCGAGAACATTTCGGCGATCACGCTTCTTGATTTCGCGCAAGCTAATCTCTTGCGCCGCACGAGTGGCTGGCGGCACAACCCATTCGGCCCACGCCCCACCAAAGAAGCAGATCAAAATGGTAGCCCCGGAAAACGCGAGGGCGATCCGACGGGGCCCGACTCCGGCCGCCTCCAAAGCTAGGATTTCATTGTGGCGATGCCTGACTGCAATGGCTGCGACAATTGCGATGGCCGTACTCACGGCCAGCGTTTGAGAGACGATGAGGGGAAGTTTGAAAGCGAAGTAGCGAGCGACGGCGACTGGCTCTACCGTGTTTCTTAGGATCACGTCCAACCGTTCAAAGAAGTCGACAACAACGTACAGAGCAATCGCACTCGCCTGAGTCACAAGCAGAACGGCGAAGAAATCCCCGAGCAGTAGACGCAAAATTTTTCCGGTCATCAACGTCCTCTCGCCCATTGCATGGCTGCGTTCGCAGGAGCCGCGGATTCAGGAGGACACATGGGAGGGCACCGCAGGTCGTGGTTGCTTCCGCGCGGCGGACGATTGCACTTGCACGCCAAACTGAGAAGGCCCTCGGTCGAGCCAACTCGAAAGGTGTGCATTGCACCCGGGCGGCACCGAGTATGAACGGGTGCGAGGGCATCCATCGAACGGTCCTCCGAAATCAAGAGTGACCGATGTGCGTACCCGGGGCGGACTTCATGCGTGATACATCCCGGTAGGAATACGTACCTCGCCAAGGAGCTCCTTTCCTAAGTGCGGGCGAAGAGGGCCATAGCAGAAGAGCGAGGCACCCAAAGGCCAGTGTGGGCATCCATGCCGCTCCGACCGCCACTAGCAGCCCAGGGAAGCGCTGCAGCAACGCGTCACCGAAGCTTTCGAGAACATAGTAACCGACGAAGCATCCCGTGGAGAGAGCGACGCTCGTGGGTAAGGGGGAGATGCGACGTAGTGACCAAGCCAGGGCGACAAGGGCGAACATCAAGCAAGCAACTGGAGTAGCGAGTCTGCGATTCAGTTCTAATAGGAGGGAGCTTGCCGTTAAGACGTCAACGTTTAACGACGAAAGTAGCTCCCTCGTAGGAACGGCTTTCAGGTCGCGTTCCGTGCCCGTGCGAGAACCGGCAGTATTCTCGGAGGAATCGGATAGATCCCAATCGAGCACCTGAAATTGTGTGACCTCGAAGTTGTCCGCAGTCCCCTGCCAAGTAAACACCAGGCCATCCTCCAAGCGTAAGACAGTACTGTCATGTTTTGCTGAAGCAGTGATTAGATAGCCTCTTCGCGCCAGGATCGAAGTGCGCTTTTGGGGCGCTCTCGTGTCCGCAACAAAAACGCCGACCAAAAGTTTGCCGCGCTCTTCGATCCGGTCCGCGTAAAGCACGAGGCCCGGTAGTTGGTCGAAGAACACTTGCTCTTGGAGAGCGGCGCTTGCCCGGCGCCTGCCGAGGTCCTCGATGAACGTAACCAGAGCAGATCGGCTTTCTGGGCGAACGAGTAAAGAGAATGTTCCCGTTAAAATCATCCCGACGGCAGCCAGTACCAGCGTCGGCCGCAGGAAACAGCTGCGACCGAGGCCACAGGCCTGGGCCCCTACCAGTTCACCATCAACAGCTAGACGGTGGAACGCGACAAGAATGCCAAGCATGAGGCCCATCGGAACGGCAACCTCCAAGAACGAAGGGGCAAAGAGCGCTAAAAGCCGGAGAAGCTCCGTAATGGCTAAGCCCCGATTGATGACGAGAGTCATAATCTTTACCAGTCGGGCAACAATGAGAATGCCGGCAACTATGAATACGCTCGAGAGGACCGGGAATAGTGATTCCCGGAAGAGGTACCGTTGAAACGTTTTCACCGCAGCTCTCAACTAGCTAGAACGTCGGGGCAAATAAACTCTGCGTTACAGGGGAGTGGGTGCTTGTACTCCGCCCACGCCGTGGAAGCATGGCTTCGAACATGTCCAGAAAGAGTCGAGGTCATCGAATTTTTGCCTGCGTCGGGTGCGCGCGGCAAGTACTTGCGCGACCTTGCAGCGGAGAAAGGTGTTCACTGCCGGTTCCTGGATGCCAAAGAAGCGGTGAAAGACGAACAACTCGCTTCGGTTGGATGGAGGGCCATTGTGCGTCCTTACCCGTATGCGAGCTTGTCGGCATTCACGAGGCTTGAGGGACCTCAGTTGGTGGTTGTGTTGGATCACGTCATGGATCCACGCAACGTAGGCGCGGTGATTCGCAGTACGTTGGCGGCGGGCGGCGCGGGAGTGGTGATTCCACGAGATCGCGCTGCACGAATCACGGCAGCGGTCGAGTCAGCGGCGGCTGGGGCTTGTGCCTACTTGCCGGTCGCTCAAGTGGTGAATTTGAGTCGAGCTCTGGAGGAGCTCAAACGGGCTGGTTACTGGGTAGCGGCGCTCGATGCTCGGGCGGAACAGTCGTTGTTTGGCACCGAATTGCCACCGCGTATTGCGGTGGTCACCGGGGGAGAGGCGGGACTCTCCCGCCTCGTGAGAGAAACCGCCGATTTTCTTGTCCACATCCCCATGGATCCTCGAGTGGAGTCCCTCAATACGGCGGTAGCGGCGAGCCTAGCTTGCTTTTGGTGGCGAAAGGGCCAGGCGGAGACTTGACAGCATGACGGCTGTCCTGTAACCACGAAGGTTCGCGTTTCCGTGGACTACGTTCTTTGGGGTTTCGTGATCTCTCTTGTCGGAAGTTTCCAGAAAGGAGGCCGATGTAGCTCAATCGGAAGAGCAACTGACTTGTAATCAGTAGGTTGCCAGTTCGAGTCTGGCCATCGGCTCTTTGCGTACGGAGAGGTACCCGAGTGGCCAAAGGGAGCAGACTGTAAATCTGCCGGCGATTGCCTTCGGAGGTTCGAATCCTCCCCTCTCCATGTGAACGTAAGAGTCGAGTTGCAGAGCTTGGCTGAGAAGAGAATCTGACGCGGAAAAAGAGGGTTAAGCGGGAGTAGCTCAGTTGGTAGAGCATCAGCCTTCCAAGCTGAGGGTCGCGGGTTCGAATCCCGTTTCCCGCTCTATTCGAGGATCGTGGAAGGAAACAACAGTACGTGAAGAAGCCGATGCGGGTGTGATGCCCAGGTAGCTCAGTCGGTTAGAGCACCTCCTTGGTAAGGAGGAGGTCGGCGGTTCGATTCCGCTCCTGGGCTTTGATCGGCGGATAGGGAGTGGCCCCCAGGCAATCATCAAACAGAGCGAAGGTAAGGAGATCGAGATGGCGAAGCAGAAGTTTGAGCGGAAGAAGCCGCATGTGAACGTCGGGACGATTGGGCACATTGATCACGGGAAGACGACGTTGACGGCGGCGATTACGAAGGTATTGGC
>Ga0101944_10001669_pt1 | contig 43161 bp, 43 predicted proteins | sample DewCreD2012metaG_FD_75245 | JGI IMG/M metagenome (GOLD analysis project Ga0101944, IMG submission 75245) | Hot spring sediment bacterial and archeal communities from British Columbia, Canada, to study Microbial Dark Matter (Phase II) - Dewar... ... | reverse complement strand
CACGTGTAAGTGTACGCTTAGGACTTTTGATGTTGCAGTGAAAAATGTAAGGTTCAGACCATCTCAAGTTGTTAAACCACGGTGGAAACCTGTGCCCCCAGATGCTATCGCCCGAAACCTGTTCAAAGTAGTTTTCTTTTAGACCCCAACGTAACTCGGGGCTCCATGTGAATAATCTGCCTTCGAAGGCCCCGAATGGTAAGGATTTAGATTGATGTTGCAGGTCTGGTTCAAGGTTTATTCGGGGTACGTCAATGACGTAGTATCGGTCTTGGTCTAGCTGTTTTAATCTGCCCATCCACTCTTTTAGGCACTCAGTGTTTCGGGCGACCAAATCGCTGTCCCACTTAAACACCCACTTATAACTAACATTAACCAACCCAATGTGTAGCGCTAATGCAAAAGCGGAGGGTCCACCGCCATAGAATCGCATGTGCTTAATCTTTGGGTTCTTCGCGGCAAGTGACTCCACGATTTCTGTGGTGTGATCTTCGACTGAGCTGTCAACTACGATTATCTCGTCTGCGGCGTCTTGGATGGAGAGTATGCAGGGTTTAATCCAGCGTTCTTCGTCTTTAACGGCAACAAGGAAGCTTACGCCGTCTTTGTGGTGGCGGGGTTTTTTTATTAGTCCAAGTTTTGGCGCGGCTGAGATAACGCTTTTGATTGAGCAAACGACTTTGTCGCGGAGAACCATCTGGTCGTTCAAGGCTTCTCCCTCATGTAACCTGCTGAGGTTTAGAGACTTATGCTTGGAAGGCGGTTTAAGTTTTACGCTTTTAATAACATATATTCAGAATTTGAATACCGAATGAAAAGGAACTTAAGCAATAGCCGTATATGTAGAGAGTAAAATAGTAATATGAGCGTGACTTGTTTGGGTCGCATCGACAAAGGCGTAACGTGTAACGTATCAGGATGCAAAAATGAAGCAGCCCGTTCCATGACTGCTGAAAAGGTTAAAGCTGCAGGATTAAACATCAACACTGCAGAGAAACGCGCATACCTATGTAAAGAACACTACAAAGAATTCAAAAAGAAAACCAAGAAAGACAAGACCCTCGAGAAGTGGCGCTACGGATAGAGGCGTAATTCTATGCGCATTTTACAGTTACATTCCAACTTTATAGTTTTCAAACCCATAGAGAAAGAAATCAACATAGCCGAAGAAGCCTCCAAAGAAGAAACCCGCATCGAAGAAGTCGTTGTGCTCTTCGTTGCGGTTGAGGAAGGCGACAGTTCAGCGTTGGCGCAGAAAGCCATAGATGACGCCCGCGCATTCTTGGGTAAACTCAAAGTTAACCGCGTCCTCATCTACCCCTTCGCGCACCTCAGCAGTAACCTCAGCCAACCCAGCCAAGCACTCGCCATAATCAAAGACATGGAAGTCTACGCCAAAAGCAAAGGCATAGAAACCTTCCGCGCCCCGTTTGGCTGGAACAAACAATTCACTATATCCATTAAAGGGCACCCGCTGGCTGAGATGGCTCGCAGCTACGCTCCTGCACAGGAAGTGGCGGAAGCGAAGGCGCCCTGTGAAGGCAAAAAGGAAGAGGAACCTGTCTCCGCGGCTCTTAAAGCAGAAGACACCCTGAAGTCGTATTGGCATATTCTGCAAACGGACGGTTCATTGGTGCCGATTGAAGAGTACAAGTTCAAAGGCAAAAGTAACTTGCAGAAATTTAGCCAATACGAAATCAAGAAGACCCGCGCCGTCACACAGATGCCTCCGCATGTTCCGTTGATGAAGCGGCTTGAAATAGCTGACTACGAACCAGGCAGCGATCCTGGCAACGTGCGATGGTACCCCAAAGGTCGTTTGATGAAGTCGCTACTTGAGCAGTACGTTAGTCTCCGAGTGGCGCAGTATGGTGGTATGGAGGTTGAGACGCCGCTGATGTATGACTTCAACCACCCAAGCCTTTCAAGTTACCTGAACCGTTTCCCTGCACGCCAATATGTCCTCAAATCCGAAGACAAAGAGCTCTTTCTCCGTTTCGCCGCGTGCTTTGGACAGTTCCTCATGGCACATGACGCCCAGTTCAGCTACAAACAGATGCCAATCAAACTCTACGAACTAACACGTTACAGTTTCCGCAGAGAGAAAAGCGGCGAAGTCGTCGGGCTAAAACGGCTCCGCGCGTTCACGATGCCTGATTGTCATGCTTTCTGTACTGACCTTGAGCAGGCTAAGAAGGAGTTCATGATCCGCTTCGATCTCTGCATCGACGTCCTAGAAAACATCGGCTTAGTCAAAGATGACTACGAGATTGCGATGCGCTTTACAAAGGACTTCTACGCAGAGCATAAAGACTTCATCGCTTCGTTGGCAGCCAAATTTGGCAAACCCATTCTCGCTGAAGTCTGGAACGAGCGCTTCTTCTATTTCGCCCTAAAATGGGACCTAAACTTTGTAGACAACCAAGACAAAGCCGCCGCGCTGAGCACCGACCAGATTGACGTGGAGAACGCGAAACGCTACGGCATCACATACGTGGACGAGAAAGGCGAAAAACAGTTCCCACTGATTTTACACTGTAGCCCAAGCGGCGCCATCGAACGTGACATTTATGCGTTGCTGGAGAAGGCTTACCGTGAGCAGATGACGGGGAAAGCGCCCATGTTGCCGCTGTGGCTGTCACCAACTCAGGTCCGCCTGATTCCGATATCTGACAAGTTCCTCGACAAAGTCGAAGCCCTCGCACAGCAAATCTCCTCGCACAACATCCGCGTTGACATAGACGATTCCGCCTCGACGCTTCAGAAGAAGATCCGTGAAGCTGAGCAGGAGTGGGTGCCCTACATCATTGTGGTGGGCGAAAAAGAAATCGAGTCAGGAACCCTGTCTGTTCGTGTTCGCGAAGAGAAGGGCAAACAAGAAACCATGACTGCAGATCAACTCATCAAGAATGTATCGGAGAAGATCGCTGGTAAACCGTTTAAGCCTCTGCCGTTGCCGCTGTATCTGTCTAAGCGCCCCTCGTTCCACGGTTAATAAATACGCAGTAAACGATTCGTATGTATCACTGGGGTAAACCTTATCAGCAATTGGACAATATGAAAATGTACTCCAAGAAGGTATAAACAAATGACCAATGAACTTCAAATCTACATAGACGGCAAATTCTATCCGAAGTCAGAAGCAAAAATCAGCGTCTATGACCACGGGTTCCTCTACGGCGACGGCGTGTTCGAAGGAATCCGCGCGTACAACGGAGTGGTCTTCAAGCTCAAGGAGCATGTTGACCGCCTCTACCGCAGTGCACACGCCATTATGCTACAAATCCCCCTAACCAAAGAAGAGATGGTACAAGCCGTAGTTGAAACAATACGCAAAAACAAGATGAAAGACAGCTACATCCGCCTTGTCGTCTCACGCGGAGTCGGCGACCTCGGGTTAGACCCCCGCAAATGCCCCAAAGCCACAGTAATAATCATCGCGGACACCATAAATATCAAAGCAGGCAACGCCAAAGAAGTCGGCATCACCGCCGTTTTCACCTGGGTTAGACGCAACCCCGTGGATGCAACAACCCATGAAATCAAATCCCTCAACTACCTAAACAGTGTTCTTGGAAAAATCGAAGCTAACGCATGCGGAGCAGACGAAGCCATCTGCCTCGAAACTAACGGCTACATAGCGGAGGGCGTCGGCGAAAACGTGTTCATCGTCAAAGACGGGGAACTCTTCACACCACCTTCAGCTACAGGCGCATTGGCAGGCATAACCGCCGAAGTCGTCACCCAACTCTGCAAAAAACTCAACCTAAAACTCACTGTAACGAACCTCACGCCTTTCATGATTTTCACTGCAGATGAGGCCTTCTTCACAGGCACAGCCATGGAGATGGTGCCCATCAGAGAAGTCAACAAACGCATCATCGGCGACGGTAAACCTGGTCCAGTCACAAAGAAGTTGATGGCTGAATTCCACAAAGTAATCGAGGACCCGAAAAACGGCGTAAAAATCTAACTTTTCCTTTATTTTGTTTTGAGTTAGTCTTTGAATCGCAAGTTTCTCTCAGTTTTAACCCTTATATATTTCAAGTTAACATCGTATTAATACGGTGTTATCATGGTGAAGGCAATCGTCACAATTGATGACAGAACAAACAGAGTTCTTAACATACTCAAAGCCAAGCATGGGCTCAAGGACAAAAGTCAAGCAATAAACCTAATGGCACAACAATTCGAGGCATGTATCCTAGAACCCGAATTAAGACCAGAGTTCATAGAAAGCCTCAAAGCTTCCCAAAGCGAAAAAACCGTAAAAGTAAAAGACTTCAACAAGAGATATTCCAAGTAGACAAGCATTTCAAATTTAAATAGCAAGAGCAACGCAACTAATTCCATGCCTGGCCATTACTGCTTAGAGGTCGTTGAAAAAGTTGATAGACTATTTAAAAAGCTTCAAAAAAAGGACAAAGTTCAGTTTGAGGCTCTATCTAAAAAGGTAAATGAAATCCTTGAAAATCCTCATCAATTCAAACCTCTGAAGGCACCTATGCAACACATGCACAGAGTTCACGTAGGCTCATTTGTCGTCGTCTATGATATAAGTGAAGAAAGAAAAGTGGTCACAATAAGAAGATATGAACATCACGATGATGTCTACAAGTAGTAAGGCTATTTTTTATTACAGCAACACCAGGGCAATTATCCGTGACCTACGTGGCCGCGACCTCTATGCTGCCCATTTTTCATGAAACCTTCCAGAGCGTCATAAGCCTTTTCTAACTCGCTAATCGGCGGCAGAAACACAATTCGGGCATGGTCTTTTCCGTAGACAGGGTCAAAACCTGAACCGTGCACAATGAGCACACCTGTCGCTTTAAGCAGTTGCACCACGAAGTCCATGTCGTCCTTCCATCGTTTACCGATACCCTCGATTTTAGGGAAAATGTAGAATGCGCCTTCAGGTTTGGTGGTGCTGACGCCTTCGATTTCGTTTAGGCGTTTGTAGCTGTAATCTCGACGTTGACGAAGCCTGTCCACGATGTCGTTGACGAAGTCCTGTGGACCGTTAAGTGCGGCGGTTGCTGCAATCTGGACGGGTGTGTTAGCGCAAATGCGGATTCTGCACTGTTTCTCTACGCCGTCTTTGAGCGCCTCAAGTTGTTTGCCTTCGCCCTTGAAGTACATGTATCCCAAACGCCAGCCTGTCATTTGGTAAACTTTGCTGAAACCGTTCAGTCCAACCACTGGAACGTCCTTGGTTACTTCTGCTGCGCTGACGAACTCTTTTTCGTAGGTGAGTTGGTCGTAGATTTCGTCGCTGATTACTGGCAGGTCGTGTTCCCCTGCGATGTCGAGGATTTGTTTGATGGTTTTTCGGTCGTAGACTGCTCCTGTTGGGTTGTTAGGGTTGATTATGACGATGGCGCGTGTTTTCTCCGTGATTTTGCTGCGAAGATCATCTATGTTGGGTTGCCAACCTTCTTTTTCGATGGTTTCGTACGCGACTGGGGTGCCGTCGAAGAACCGAGTGTAACTGATGTATGGGGGATATGTGGGTCCGGGGAAAAGGATTTCGTCGCCTTTCTCTACGATGGCGCCCAGAAGCATCTCGATGCCTTCAGAGATGCCCTCTGTGACCAGCACGTCGTCTGCGGTTATGTCGACGTTGTTGACTTTTTTCTCTTTATTTGCCACTGCCTGCCGCAACTCAAGCAGGCCTTCTGAGGGCGAGTAGTAGTTGTCTTCTTTGGCAATGGCGGTGCAAAGCGCTTCTTTGAGGCTGGGTGGAGTTTTAAAGTCAAACGCCGCGGGGTCACCGATGTTTAAGTAATAGATTTTTTTGCCGTTCTTAATCAGTTCCTTAGTATGAACTATAACGTCCCGTATGGCGTATTCGATGTTGCTTGCGCGTTTGGTTACTTTGATGCCTGCCAATTGCCGTTACCTGTATCCAGAAACACTTGCCGACCCCAAAAATAAAGTTATCTTAACAGCAAGCATCAAAGAACAGCGCCTGTAACTCAATTATGGAGCATAAAACGCCGTTTGTTCAAAAACAATCGAAAATAAAGGTTGGAAGAGGTCTAATATGACCTAGCAAAATAGACCGTTTCAACTGCTTCTTTGCCGCAGTAGACGCATCCCGATGTCGGCGCTTCTTTTTGGAAGGGTCGGATACGAATGGTTGCGCCTGTTTCGTCTTTGATTTTGGCTTCGCACTGTGGACTGCCGCACCATGCTGCTTTTAGGAAGCCGCCTTTGCTTTCGCATACCTGCTTGAACTCATCGTAGTCCTTGACAAGAGTGGTTTTTTCGGCTAGGATGGCTCTGGCTTTGGCGAGTAGGTTGTCTTGGATATCTTGGAGTAGTTTCTCAGCGGTAGCAAGTATGTCAGCATCTTTAACGAATGCCTTTTGACCTGTATCTCGCCGCACCATCACACATTGCCCGTTTTTGATGTCTCGCGGGCCTATCTCGATGCGCAGGGGTATGCCTTTGAGTTCCCACTGGTTGAATTTCCAGCCGGGTGTGTACTCGCCTCGGTCGTCGAGGATAACGCTTATTCCCCGGGCTTGGAGGTCGCTTTGGATTTGCTTGGTTTTAGCGGCGATAGCCTCTGCCTCTAAACCCTTGAACGGAATTGGAACGATGACAACCTGCGTCGGCGCAACTTTCGGCGGCATAACTAAACCTTTGTCGTCGCCATGCACCATAATCATGGCACCGATGAGCCGCGTTGTGATGCCCCAACTGGTCTGCCAAACATAGTGGTCAGCCTTGTCTTCGCCGACGTATTTCACGTCAAAGACCTTGGCGAAGTGCTGCCCCAAGTTGTGGCTGGTGCCCATCTGCAGGGCTTTGCCGTCGGGCATGATGGATTCAAGCGCGGTGGTGTAGAGGGCTCCTGCAAATTTTTCGCTTTCGCTCTTGGTTCCGATTAATACGGGGATGGCGAGGTAGCTCTCCACTACGTCTTTGTACATGTTGAGCGCCCACATGACTTCTGCTTCTGCTTCTTCCGCGGTGGCGTGGGCTGTGTGGCCTTCCTGCCAAAGAAATTCGCGGGTGCGCAGGAAAAGTTTGGTGGCTTTGGTTTCCCAGCGAACAATGTTGCACCACTGGTTAATCTTCAAGGGCAAATCCCGCCAGCTGCGAATCCACTTGCTAAACATAGCGTACATGATGGTTTCGCTGGTTGGACGCACCGCCAACTTTTCCTCAAGCGGAGTGTCGCCGCCCTGTGTAATCCAGGCAACTTCTGGAGTAAACCCTTCAAAGTGTTCGGCTTCCTTTTTGAGGAACGCTTCAGGGATGAACATGGGGAAGTAAGTGTTGCGGTGGCCTGTCTCCTTGATTTTTTGGTTGACGACTTGCTGGATTTTTTCCCAAACCGCATACGCGTCTGGGCGGATTATCATGCAGCCTTTAACGGGGGCGTAGTCGGCTAATTCAGCTTTTAAGACGACTTCGACGTACCATTCGCTGAAATCAACGTTTTTCTTTACGGTTACTCCAGTATCAGACATAGAGATTCGCTTCTTGCACTGTTATGCCTGCGTCTGCATATAAAACCGTAACGGCAACAAACCACGTTAAAAACGCCTTGTTCCCTATATAGGGGAGGAGAGGAGGCGGCAGAGCAACAGCGTCACTGGTTGAGTATCTGCTTTAGTTTCTCTACCAGTATCTGGTTGTCTTTTGCTGAGCGAACTGTGACGCGGATGTAGCTGTCGTCCATACCCATGAATGTGCAGCAGTCGCGCACTAAGATGCGCTCTTTTGCCAGCAACTCCTTGAGGACGGTTGAGGTGAATTTGCGGTTGAGGATTTTTATGAGCAAAAAGTTGGTTGTGGACGGATACACCTGTAAACCTTCGATTGCCCCGAGTTCTTTGGCGAGTTCTGCGCGGTTTTTGTTGATGGTTTCTTTGGTGCTCTTAATGAATTCGGTGTCACTAAACGCTGCCGCAGTTACTTGGCATGCTAACCCGTTTATGCTCCAAGGCTGCCGCATCGTCTCCAACTTTTCAATCAAACTGTTCGCGGCAATCGCGTAGCCGAACCGCAAGCCCGCCATCCCGTAGAATTTGGTGACTGAGCGGATAACAAACAGGTTCTCGTATTCCTTTACCATACCTGCAACGGTGTTTTTGTCGCCTTCGTCGGCGAATTCGATGTAGTTTTCGTCTATGCTAAAGATGACGTCTTTTTTGTGGCAGAAATCCACCAGGTCCATGACGCTTTCTTTGCTGTAGAGTTTGCCTGAGGGGCTGTGGGGGTTGCAGAGGCACATGATTTTGGTGTCGTCGGTTACGGCGGCTTTGATTTTGTCGTTCTCCATCGAGAAGTCCGTGGGTAGCTGGACGAAGGTGACTTCGCCGCCGAGTCGAAGGGCTGCTTTTTCGTATTCTGAAAAGGACGGCACCGGGATAACTGCGCGGAATTTCGGCGGGAGGATTTCGGTTATCATGTAGATGAGTTCGATGGAGCCGTTGCCCAGTAGGATGTTTTCGGGTTCCACACCGTGCCCGACATAGTTGGCTATGGTTTCTCTGAATTCGACTGGGTTAGGGTCAGGGTAGAACTTGATTAATCGGGCGTTTTGTTTGACGGCTTCTACAGCTTTGGGAGGTGGCCCCATAAAGTTGATGGGTCCGCTGAATTCAAGCACTTCTTCTAGGGGAATGTTGTGTTTTCTGCTGAAACCCCAGATGTCGCCGCCGTGGCTGACGAATCGGCGCTTTTTACATGTGCTGGACACTGTTTTGTTCCTCCATCAGTCGGCTCAGCTCTTTCTCAACCGCCAAGTGAGCCTTGTAGTGGGCGTTATACAGGTTAGTGACGCGATATAGCCAGTACACGATCCCCACTCCAAGCGTAACAATTGTAATCAATACATATGATGTTAACGGTATGGTTTGGGGCATGAAGACGCGTTGGGGCAAGGCAGCGGCGAGGTATGTGTCCTGTTTCTGTTCGTGCTCGGCGAGGTCTTTGGATAAGAGGTAAACTATGATGAAGGCGGGGACAATGAGGATGATGCTTGCCGCCCATAGCTTTGCGTTTCGCTTTTTTATGGGTTCAAGTCCTGATGGCGGCTCTTTGCCCCTGCTTTTGACGTAAGCGGCGATGCGCTCCTCGAATTGGGCTTCATTTTGGAAGTGCCTGTTTCTGCCATCCACCAACCGATAAAACATCGGAAAAAAAGCAGCCCCAAAAGTGACCACCGCACCCAAAAACCACATGGAAAACCAAACCTTCCGATCCGAAGCGGCTTTGGCTGTGAGTGTGGCTTGCATTTCTGGTTCAACTTTCCCGTTGGATTGCTTACATGTTTGGGGGTGCCAAACTTTATAAGGTTTCCATTGGAGGTTAACTTTCAAATGAGCCGACCTCCGATGCTGCTATCCATCATTATCCCCGTGTACAACGAGGAATTGACGATAGGCAACATCATTGACCGCACCAAGGTGGCGGCGCAGAAAATCGGGTTGCCCTATGAAATCGTTGTTGTGGATGACCGCTCCTATGATGGGTCGCTTTCAGTAGCAAAGAAACATGACGTCAGGGTTTACACGCTAAAAGAGCATCTTGGCAAAGGTTACGCTTTGAGGGCTGGCTTCGCCAAAGTCAAAGGCGACATAATCGTCACCATAGACTCCGATGGGTCACATTGGCCCGAAGAACTCCACGAAGTCCTATCCCCCGTGCTGTCAAACAAAGCAGACATGGTTATCGGCTCCCGCTACATGAACCACAAACGGGTTGAAGCCCGTAAACTCAACAAGTTCGGCGTTCGCCTTTTCAACTACCTCATTCAACTCTTCACAGGTGTCGCCATAACCGACAGCCAATCAGGTTACCGCGCAATGAAACGCGAAGTTCTCGCAAAGCAAAAGCTAAAGTCGGGAGAGTACGAAATAGAATCTGAAATGCTTGTCAAAACCGCGAAGGCAGGTTTCCGTGTCTCTGAGGTTCCGATTACGTTTGAGCAGCGCACCTATGGTCGTTCAGGTGTGGATCCTATGGTGGATGGCTCAAAAATCACGTTCTCAATCATCTTGGCGTATCTAAAGGGGTAATTAGAGTGACACAAAGCAGTTACCCCAAAGTTTCAGTTATCGTGGCGTCCTACAACAACCAAGACACCATCGCTGAGTGCCTCAAATCCGTTTTGGCACTGGATTACCCCGCGGGCTACGTGGAAGTCATCGTTATGGACGGCGTCAGCAAAGACGAAACCGTCAAAATCGCCCAGCAATTCCCTGTCAAAGTCATCTCCATCCGCCTCAACGCACCCGCCGCCTACAACTACGCCCAAAAAATCGCCAGCCACCCCATCTTAGGCTTCATAGACTCCGACGCCAAAGTCGAATCGGATTGGCTAAAAAAGCTCGTTCCACACCTTGATGAGCCGCAGGTGGCAGGGGTCAGCGGCAGCATCGAAACATGGAACCAAGATAACCCATGGGCGCGTAGCATCGGGTACGAACTCAAAAACCGCTACCGCCGCCTCGGCAAATACACGGGGCGCATAGCCACCATGAATCTGCTGCTCAAAAAATCTGTAGTCGAAGAGGTGGGCGGCTGGGATGAGAAGCTGCCAAGTCAGTATGATACGGATTTTGGGTTTCGAATGGCATCTAAGGGCTACAAAATCGCCTACGAACCCTCTGCAGTCTGCTACCACTACAATCGCCCCACGTTGAAGGCGTATTATCGGCAGCAGTTGCAGTACGGCAAGAACACGCTTAAACTCTACTTCAAGCATGGACGATTGGCCAAGGGCGACGAAATCACCGATGTGGGCATGAATGTGCAGCCTGTGTTGCTTTTGGGGGTTGCGGTGTTGTTCTTTTTGGGTTTGGTGCCGATGTTGCGGTTTCTGTGGTTTGGTTCGCTGGCCGTTCTTTTGGGTATGCTGATTTACTTCACGTATTGCGCGGCTAAAATCTCCGTCAAATATGGCGATTGGTCGGCTATGCGGCTTGTTGTGCTTTATTTTGTGCGGTCTGGGGCGTGGTTTGATGGCGCTGTGTCAACCACACTCACCTTCATCACTGGGAGGGGCAAACAGTGACTAAGGTCTGCTTCATATCCCCCGAATATTGGCCACTCACAGGCGGCACAGGCAGCTACGTCTACTACCTCAGCAGCGAACTCCTAAAAAACGGCTACCAAATCTACGTCGTCACAGGCCAAAACCAAACCAAAGACGTCCACGTCAACCCACAGCTCGACGTTTCTTTCCTGAAAATCCCCAAAACCCCCATCGTTAAATCGTTTATGCTCGCAGCCACCAGCAACCGCAAACTCCAAAGCGTCCGCCACACCGCAAACGTAGACGTTATGCATCCCCAGTTGCCGTTGACGCCCAACTTTGCTGTGCCGCCCAACTTTGGCAAAACATTGGTCTGCACAGTGCACTCCACATGGAGGGGCGAAGCAGAAGCCATCCGCGGCGAACCCTACATGCGCCTAAACGCCAACGAAAAGTTTCTCGTCAGCTTCAACGGGTTCCTGCGGTTCTTTGAGGAAGGTATGCTGCATCGGGCGCGTAAAATCATCGCGGTTAGTCACTTCACTAAGTGGGAACTCACCAACTACTACAAGATTCCCGCACACAAAATCCGAGTCATCCACAACGGTGTAGACATCCAAAAATTCCAACTTGCCACCGACAAACGCAAAATCAAAGCAGCACTCGGATTCAACCCCGACGACATCGCCATCGTCTCAGTGGGGCGCCTCTACGCACGCAAAGGGCTATTCACTCTCATCGAAAGCATGCCTGCCGTCGTGAAGCGGTTTCCCAACGCTAAATTCATAATCAGCGGCAAAGGGCAAAGCGACGAAATGCAAAAACTCATCGCCCACGCCACCCGCCTCGGCGTCATAAACAACATCGTCTTCACAGGCTACTACCCCGACAAAAAACTACCCCTGCTCTACCAAGCCGCCGACGTCTTCGCTTTCAGCACCTTCTATGAGCATCACCCCTTTGCAGTGTTGGAGGCGTTGGCAACGGGTTTGCCTGTGGTGACGACGACGGTGGGCGGTATCCCCGAAACAATCCAGAGCGGCAAAAACGGTTTCCTTGTTAAGCCCTTCGATGAAAAGGCATTCGCGGACAGAATCCTCCACTTGCTTGAGCACCCAGCGGAGGCCTCTGAGATGGGGGTAAAAGCGCGGCAGACGGTGGTTGAGCAGCTGGATTGGCGCATTGTGGTCAAAGACGCCATGAAAGTCTACCAAGAAGCGCTTAGTTAGGCAATTTGTACGGGTTCTTTTCGGTAAGCTTGTGTAACCCTCTGGAACAAGTGCACAATGTCGAGTGAGCAGAAGAAAAATTTGGTCAAATACTCATGCTGATAAATCATCATCTGCGCTTTCACAGGCAGGTCAATTCGGGGCGGCTCAAAGCGGTGCGCAACCTCCCTTACCTGCAACCCTTCAACTTGGATGGCGTCTCCGTTGAAGCCCGATTTGTCGGCGACATATTTGAGGTAGGTTTTCTTCCAATCCAACATCATAACTTCTGCGGCGACGATGTCCACTGCCAAAGCGTCGTTGCCCGTTAGGAATAAGCCCATTTTGACGGGTTTACCCTTTGTTGGGCCGTTGCCCTCGATTCCGATGCGGGCGTCCATGATTGTAAGCGACGGCTTAAACAACGCATAAAGCCGATAGAACACTTCAGGCAGATACGGATGCAGATAGATGCGGCGGTTGCTTGGCACGCATCCAAAGAGGTTCTTGACGGCGCCACTGTACGCCATAAACTCATGCGTCTTCATTAGCGGCAAATCGACGACGGCGTCTGCGTCTATGATGGTTTTGGGAAGGTAGAGCCTCTTGAGAGGTGTGTTGGTCTGGAATTTTACTTCGACTACTTTGTCTTCGGAGAGGTTGATGACTTTTCCGCCTGCCGCCTCAACCGCCGCCTGCACCCCCGTTTTGTCAAAGGCGGTCCAGCAGGGATAGTTGAAACCGTTGGATTCACCGACTATAACTTCGCTGTTGGCGTCGCGTAAGAGGCTGACGACTTGGCGCATGACTTCGGGGCTGGTGACTACGCCGGGCAGGTATTCGGGGTGGCTGAGGTTGGGTTTGATGTAAATCCGTTTTTTGCCTTTGAGGTTAGCTTTTGTGACGGCTTCTTTAATGATGCCGCTTATGTCTTTGCCTGCGCGGCTGATTTTCACCGTGTTAGCTGCCATTTTGGATTTTCACTCCGTTAAGACAGCCTGGGTCACCGTTTAAGGTGTCACCGTTATGGTAAGCTGCGCTACGTGCTCGGCATCCGCCGCAGATGTACTTGTAGGTGCATTTGCTGCAGCTGCCTTTGAGGTTAGCTCGGTTGCGGAAGGCGTTAAAGAGGGGTGCGTTTAGCCAGATGTCTTTGAATGTGCGCTCTTTGAGGTTACCCACGTTAACTGGCAGGAACACACAGGGGCGCACGTCGCCCTGCGGAGAAATGGCACAGTAGAGCCTTCCTGCTCCACAGCCGCCTATGAACTCACCCAGGGGCACCGCTTTCTTTGTGACTTTGACGGTTTGCATATGCGCCAAAGCCATCGTGACTTCCCCTGTACCTGCGTCACCTTGACATTGAGCTGCAACCCGAGCCAACTGCGGCGCCGTTGCAAGTATGGTGGTTTTGCAGCCTGCCGACATACGATTCAGAAGGTAGCGCATGACGTCTTCACGTTCCTTTGCTGTTAGGTCTTGGTCGGCGTGGTCTTTGCCGCGCCCAGCAGGGATAAAATTGAAGTAAGTAAACCGTTCCACTCCCAATTCTTCAGCTAAATCGATTATAGCAGGGAGCTCCGCCATGTTGTTTTTGCCAACGGTGGTGGCGATGCACGTGCAGATGTCGGCTTCGATGCAGTTCTTGAGACCCGCAACAGCACGGTCGTAGGCGCCGTTTACCCCGCGGAAGTCGTCATGGGTTTTCGCAGTTGCCCCATCGATGCTAATATCAACGTAGTTAACTCCCGCCTGTTTCAGTTTAGCAGCGTTCTCACTAGTTAGTAGGGTGCCGTTTGACGCTAAAGAAATGTAGAGACCTCGATCTGAGGCGTGTTTTGCCACCGTGAAGAAGTCTTTGCGTGTGAGGGGTTCGCCGCCGCTAAACGCCAACGCCGTGACATGTGCATCAGCCAACTGGTCAACAACGTTGAGTGCCTGCTCGGTTGTTAACTCGTCAGGCTCGGGTTCGCCGCTGTTGCTGTAGCAGTGCTTGCAACGCAAATTGCATTTGTGGGTGAAATCCCAAACCACCAAAAAAGGAGCTACAAGCGAAATTGGCTTCTTTATGCCGAAGTGCTCAAAAGATTCAACCAAGTTGAGGACAGCGTTGCGTGCGTATTTGTCCGTTAGGAGCTTCTCGACTTTAGCCCGTTTGAATCCCAATGCCCTGCGTAGGAATTCTATCCAGAACGCGATAATCTGCGAGTAGAGCCCACTGCATTTGCTGCATTTTTTGTCGGTTTTGCCGCCGTAATCATCCAGCGCCGCTTCAAGAACCGTTCTGCCGCAGGCTGGGCACTTTTTAAGCGAGAGCTGGAGCATCCGCTTGGTCATGGGCATGGAGACGATGCCGTTCCAGAATGTGTCATGAGATAGGATGCTCATATGCGGGCTTCTCGAGGCGGGTTTGATAGTTAATTTGAGGTGGGGCAGATGTAAAGATTTCTCTAATTGCTTTTTGTTATCAACTTAGATTTAATAGCAAAAATGGTCCCCTTGAATAACAACGGAAAACTGCAAAACGATATAAGATCGGATAACCCACGAGCAGATTGAGAAGGAAGATGAATCGGCAAATCAAAGTAATCCTTGCCACATTTTTGGTTACGGCCATAGCAGTTTCTTCTTTAGTAATCTACCAAAACAGCCTTCTCAGTCCAGAAGAACCAATAGGTTCATGGCAACGCCCAATCGGGCACTTCGCAACTGCACTGACAAGTGCTAATGGCAAAGTGCTTACCACAGACGCACAATACAACGTAAACTGTTATGACGCCAAAACTGGGCGATCCATCTGGAACGGTTCAGGTTTGGGCTTAGGTGCACTGATTCAAAGCGAATTGGTGGTTTCTGAGGGAATTGTTTGTGGAGCCAAAAGACATGGCGCGGTTGGCTGTTTGGATGAAGCTACAGGACAATTCAAATGGATCCAATATGGGACAGCGGTCCGATTTCATGAGCTGACACGGTTATAGTGAATAATGGAAGGGTTTTTGCTGTTTCAGCAGGTTTCGGGGGTTATGTTATTGCTATTAATGCATCGACGGGGGATTTGATATGGGAGGCTGTACGCTATTACGGGAGAACCGTTGGCAACATTACTGACCTCAAAAATTGGCGGGTTAGTGGGTTTCCATTGGTCGGCAACACATTTGATGGTAGTTGGGTATACTGTATTGGCGGCAACGCATCAGACGTATACTTTTTCAAGCTGGACACAAAAAACGGCAATATCCTTTGGCAAACAAACACAGAATCAACACTTGAAACTCTTCCAATTATTATAGCTATCACCCAACGTCAAGTCATAATAGCTAACATTACACAACTCATTTCTTTAGATGAAACCTCAGGTAAAATCCTTTGGACTTTCGATGTCGGCGCTTCAATCTATCAGGCAACATCAAATGGGAACCTGCTATTTTTTGGCGCTGGTAACGGCAACCTCTATGCAGTAAACGTCTCTGAAGGCAAACAGGTGTGGATAAGTAATATTGACAGCAAAAACCTGTTGACTAATGTGGACGATGACAAAATAACCCTGACAACATACCCCATTCAAATTGACACTAAAAACAACCGTTTATACTGGAGCTTCGGCGTAACCCAAAAACTGGTAACCAGCAGTTCAAACAAAAACTACACGTACACAGAAGTCGTCTGTAGCCTTGACTTACCCAACGGCAACCTGACGTGGATACAAGTGATAGAGAACAAGGGTAGCTTTTATAGTCCCTCAGCAGGCATGGTCGTCAACAAGGGCACAGTTTATTTAACGGAACACACTTCGCTTTGGATATTGGACGCTTCAACAGGCAACTTGACGGAGCTCCATCGGTTCGACCATTTTGTTCTGCCGCCAGTAAAAGACGGCGACCAAGTGTTTATTGCTGGTGACCTCTGGCTCACAGCCTATACATAGCCACTTTTTGATGTAGTAACCTCTCCATTTGCCTAAACAGTTTGTTCTTTATATAAGGGAGGGGAGGTAGACGCTGAGACGTCGCGTGGCTCCAGAAGTTGTAGGTACGTTCGTATGCGTCCCTAAATAAGAGGGAAAGAGAAAATTGTAACTGATAACGCCTCTTGTGGTCTGTTTTGCTGCTAAAAAGCGCCTTTTTACCCCCTGTGTTGGACAAGTTTTAGGTTTTCCTTTTATAGGAAGGTTTTTAGTATAGTTATTGTATGAGTCTGTGAAAAAGTCAACAGGATAAATGAGGTTAACATATTATGTCCGTATTTGCAGCACCAGGAGCATATGACCGTGCAATCACAGTTTTCTCACCTGATGGTCGACTCTTCCAAGTCGAATACGCGATGGAACTCGTCAACCGCGGAGCCACCATACTTGGCATCCAAACCTCAGACGGCTTAGTCTTGGGGTCCGAGGAAAACATAGAAGCCCTCGAAGAAGCAGGCTTCTCATACAAAATCTTCCGCGTAGACGACCACATAGGCGCAGCCATCGTCGGATTAAGCAGCGACGCAAGAATCCTAATCGATCAAGCACGCATCTATGCTCAAAGTAACAAACTAACATACGATGAACCCATCGATGTAGAAGTCGTCACCAAACGCATCTGCGACATCCAACAAATGTACACCCAACATGCAGGTGTCCGACCGTTCGGTGTATCCATAATCTTCGGCGGCGTCGACAAAACAGGCGCACGAGTATTCGGCACACATCCAAGTGGAACATACCGCGGATACAAAGCCACCGCGCTGGGTGCAGGACGAGAAACAGTCCTAAACATCCTAAAAGAGGAATACAAAGAAGACCTAAAACTAGACAGCACCATCAAACTGGCAGTGAAATGCCTCATAAAGGCACTGGAAGCACGGCAGCTACCGCCAAGAATCAAAATAGCGATCATCCCAGCCTCAACCAAAAAGATGGAAATGCTAAGCGACGACAAAGTCGAAGGTTACATTAAAGAGCTGGGTTCAAGCAAGTGACAAAGTAATGAGTGAAAAGTTCACCGTCGCACGCTTAACCCGAGAAAACGAACACTTCGAAATCCTAGTAAAACCCAACAAAGCACTAGACTACCGAAGCGGCAAAATCTCAGGAATAACCGAGGTTTTAGCTGCAGAAATCATTTTTTCTGACGCAAACAAAGGCACCAAAGTCTCCGAAGAAGCCATGAAAAAAGCCTTCAAAACGGTGGATCCACTCAAAATCGCAGATGAAATCATAAAGAAAGGAACCCTCCAGCTTACAACCGACCAAAGAAGAAAAATGGTCGAAGACAAAAAAAGACAAGTAATCGACTTCATTTCTCGTCAGGCAGTTGACCCAAAAACCAACTTGCCACATCCACCCATGCGCATCGAAAACGCCATGGAGCAAATCCGCTACCCCATCGACCCGTACAAACCTGTCGAGGAACAAGCCAAAGACATAGTTAAACTTCTGCGACCCATACTGCCACTCAAAGTGGAGCAAATCAAGGTTGCAGTAAAAATTCCCACACAGTACGCCGCCAGAGCATACGGCACCGTCAAAGCACTCGGCACCATAAAACGGGAAGAATGGCGCGGTGACGGTTCATGGTACGGTGAACTCGAGTTGCCCGCAGGATCATACGCTTCACTGCTAAACAAGTTGGGCGACGTAACTAAAGGAAGTGGAGAAGCAAAAATAATCTAAGTAACATGTAAAACAAAAAATGGTGATTTTATGCCAGCATTCTTTGAAAAAAAACAGCTCGTAACGCCCGGAGAATTACTCGCTGAAGGCGACTACTTACCCGGCGAAAACACGTTTGTAGAAAACGGCAAGATTTATGCCTCAAGGATTGGACTCGTAGACAGCGACAACAAAAAAGTCAACGTCGTTGCACTCAGAGCATTCTATGTCCCAAAAACAGGTGACATAGTTATCGGCACAGTCATTGAAGTAGGCTTCAACGGCTGGACAGTGGACATCAAAGCACCCTACACAGCCATGCTCCGAGCCTCAGACGTCTTGAGCAGACCCTTCAAACCCCAAAACGATGAATTAAGTGCAGTCCTAAACGCAGGCGACCTAATCGTTGCCAAAATCGCATCCTACGACCGCGCACACGACCCCCAATTAACCGTGGGCGAACCCGGCTTGGGCAAGATTACACGCGGTCAAATTCTCAGAGTGACCCCGACAAAGATTCCACGCATCATCGGACGCAAAGGCTCCATGATTTCTATGATTAAACAGGAAACCAACTGCCAAATCATACTCGGCTTAAACGGTGTGGTCTTGGTCACTGGCAAAACCCCTGAAGATGAGGAAGTTGCCATCGGAGCCATACGTAAAATTGAAGAAGAATCCCACACCAGCGGCTTAACTGACCGCATCACGCAGTTATTGAAAGAAAAGAAACAACCAGCTAAATTGGAGGAAAATAAAGTTGAATGAAAAACCCGATAAACTAATCGACAAAAAGGGCATCCGTGGAGACGGACGAAAAGCGGATGAACTTCGCCCCCTAAAACTTCAAGTCGGCGTACTCTCAAACGCAGACGGCTCAGCCTACATTGAACACGGCAAAAACAAAATTTTAGCCGCAGCATTCGGCCCAAGAGAAATGCACCCCAAACACCTCGCACAACCAGACAGAATGGTTCTAAGATGCCGCTATCACATGGCGCCTTTCAGTGTACAGGAACGCAAATCCCCTGCACCCTCACGCCGCGAAGTAGAACTCAGCAAAGTCATAAAAGAATCCCTTGAACCAGCACTTTTCTTGGAACTTTACCCACGCACAGGTGTAGATGTTTTCGTAGAAGTCCTGCAAGCAGACGGCGGAACCAGATGCGCAAGCATAACCGCCGCAGCGTTGGCAATCGCTGACGCAGGAGTTCCCATGCGTGACTTGGTTGCGGCATGCGCCGCAGGCAAAGTTGACGATACAGTCGTCTTGGACCTCTATGACGCTGAGGATAAACTCGGTTGTGCAGACGTGCCTGTTGCCTACATGCCCAGCTTAAACGCTGTTACCTTGCTGCAGATGGACGGTATCCTGAGCCCTGATGAATTCGAGAAAGCAGTCAACATGGCAATGGATGGCTGCAAGAAAATCTACGCCCTGCAGAAAGAAGCACTCAAAACTAAGTACATGGTTGTTAAGGAGGTCGAAGAGTAATGTCATCACCTATAACTAAAGTACGTCTAAAGCAAATTGAAACACTCCTCGAAAAAGGCAAACGCCTCGACGACAGAGGCTTACTGGATACCCGCGAAATCAAAATCGAACAAGGAATGATCGAGAAAGCTGAAGGCTCAGCCCGCGTTTTACTCGGAAAAACCGAGGTTCTCGTCGGCGTAAAAATCGAAACAGGTGAACCTTTCCCAGACACACCAAACGAAGGTGTAATGACCGTCAACGCAGAACTCGTTCCTCTTGCTTCACCAAACTTTGAGCCTGGTCCACCTGACGAAAACAGCATCGAACTCGCACGCGTCGTCGACAGAGGCATAAGAGAATCACACGCAATCGACACCGCTAAACTTTGCATTGAACCAGGCAAAAACGTCTTTGTGGTCTTCGTAGACGTCTACGTTTTGAACCACGACGGAAACCTCATCGATGCTTCCGCCATCGCAGCCATCGCGGCTTTGCTAAACACGAAGATGCCTAACTATGAAGTTAAAGATGGCGAAGTCAAAATCAAACAAGGCTACACACCACTACCGATGAAAAGCCACCCAATAACTGTCACTATCGGCAAAATCAACAACAAACTGCTAGTTGACCCCTGGCTTGAAGAAGAATCCGTTATGGATTCACGTATCACCTTCGCAACCAACGAAGACGGCAACATCTGTGCCATTCAGAAGGGCGGGTCGAGCTCTTTTACACCGCAACAGATTTTAGAAGCCTCAAAGATTGCTCTGGACAAAGCAGCAGAACTGCGCAAGAAACTCAACTGGTGAACATAGTTGCCTAAGATGAAGAAAGTTGGTCCAACTCGAGGACTCGGAACACGTTACGGCGCCACAGTAAGGAAACGCTACGTAAAAGTCATAACTGAACTCAAGAAACCCCACCGATGCCAACAATGCGGCTTCACCCGAGTTAAACGGGTAAGCGTCGGTGTTTGGCAATGCGGGAAATGTGGGTTCAAATTTGCAGGTGGAGCATACACACCGCACACCAAACTCGGCGCTGTTGCGAAGCGTGCAGCGAAAGGCATGCCAGTGGAAGAAGCCCAAAAACAGGCTTCTGAAGCTGAAGTTGAATCGGTTGAGCCGGCAACAGAAGAAGCCACCGAGTAAACTTTTCCTTTTTTAATTTTTAGTTTTTGTTTATTAATCATGCTTGTTTTTGTTCATAGTGAACGTTATGTCTAAAAACGCAAAAGCCACCATCCATTTACGATTTGGGGACCAAAAACAAATCGACACTCTTCTTGCTGCGTTGATGCCTGAAGTCAAAGCACCTCCAACACACCGCTCATCAGTATCGCTTCAAAAAGGTGATTGCACCCTAACTTTGATGGTGACTGCAGAAGACACGGTTGCACTTAGAGCAACACTTAATGCTTACCTAAGATGGATAAACTCAACCCTAAACGTCCTCAACGTTATTGAGAAAACCTAACGGCGCTCGGTTGAATAACCCCCTTCTATTTTAGAGACGCATACGTTTCCGTATCCGTACCTGTTGAAAATCACGCGACGTCTCAAAGCTGACCTCCCCTCCCTTATATAAAGAACAAACGAATGAGTATTGCCCAAGTGAAGCTTATGCTAATACGTGAAACCTCCGACGCAGACTTAAATGACATACTGTTGGTTGAGCGGGCGGCTTTCAACAGGGACGCAGAGGTTAACTTGACCCGTGACCTCTTAGTTGACTCATCCGCCAAGCCGTTGCTGTCGCTACTCGCTTACGTTGATGGACAGCCAGTTGGGCATATCCTCTTCTCCAAAGCAACAGTCGTCGGCGCCCCCAACATCAAAGCCTCATTCCTCGCGCCCCTCGCCGTAATCCCCGAGTTCCAAAAGCAAGGCATAGGCAGCACCCTCATCAATAAAGGCCTAGAACTCCAAAATCAAACAGGCACAGACCTCGTTTTTGTGCTCGGACACATAGCATACTACCCAAAGTTCGGTTTCACGCCGGCCTCAAAATTGGGCTTCGAACCCACATACCCCCTCCCCGCAGAAGTCGCAGACGCATGGATGGTGCAGGCTCTTCGCCCCGGTGTAATCGGCAAAGTTTCTGGCAGAGTGCTCGGCTCCGACACTATGAACCGACAAGAAGCATGGCAAGAAGAATAGGTTTTGATCTGCCTAGACGTCTACCCTCTATAAAGCGCTGAAAATATGTTGGTATAGTTTTATTAAACGACTCAACCGAGTAGGTACTGGTGGAAAACGTGAAGGCACTCATAGTTTATGGCACCCGCTACGGCGCATCCGCAGGCACAGCTGAAGAAATCGCCTCAGTCCTCAGAGGCGAAGGCTTTGACGTTAAAGTTGTAAATGCTAAAGAAGAAAAAATCAAAGACCTCAACCCATACGAGCTCATAGTTGTGGGCAGCGGGTTACAGATAGGAAAATGGACCAGTGAAGCAGAGGATTTTCTTAAACGCTTCCAAAACGACTTCGCCAACAAAAAACTGGCATTGTTTGCTTCGACGATGAAGACGGTTTCGGAGCGACAGGGCAAAACCCAAGACGTAGAAGTAACCCGAAAATTCGCCTTAACCGACAAAGTCACCAAGTACAGTCTGCAGCCAATCTCTTTGGGTTTCTTTGGCGGAGTGATTGATTACAATAAGATGAATTTTTTGTTCCGCAAAACGTTGGGTTCAATTCGTCAGCAGCTAGAAAAAGACGGTTTCAAAGAAACCTCACCTGGAGTCTACGACCTGCGTGATATGGAAGAAATTCGAAGTTGGGCAAAAGATTTAGCTCAAAAAGCAAGTCAAACCTGACAAGGCTGCATGAAAAACTGCTTCTCTTCTCGGGCTAACTTTTTATCTCATCATCCAAATTACCTCGACAGAGAGGAAAAGAGAAGAGCATGAAAAAAATACTGAAAATAATTCTGATAGTTTTCGCTGTGTTCTTTATTGCGGTTTTTGCAGGTTTCGCCTTAGTTATCTTTGATGTTGCAGGTAACTTGGCAACTGACACGCATCCGTTACCACACGGAAACGCAACAGGCAAAGCCTTGATTGTGTATTCTCCTGGTTTAACCGGTGGCGCTAAGGATGTGGCTACAAAAATCGGCTACAACCTACAAGCAGCTGGCTACGACGTTACGTTAGCAGGCGTCAAAAGCTCCGCCGCTGCAGACATCGCAAGCTATGACCTTGTGGTGGTGGGCGGCCCAATCTATGCAGGCAAACCCGCAAGCGCCATCCAAACTTACCTAAACAGTCTAACTCAACCCGCAGGCGTAGAAGTAGGTGTGTTCGGCTATGGCAGCGTACAAATCGACGACGCGGATCAAACTGCTGTGATGGGGGATGTGGCGAACCTTCCAAGCGACAGCCACTTGGTTTTAACAGCCGCTACAAAAATTGCCAACAGTGACGATGTAGACGCTAAATGCCGACAATTCGTGACAAATCTGCTTAAATAAATTTAGACTTCAAAATTTCCTTTTTCTGTCTCTGGCATAGCAGGTTGTGGTGGTTGCTGCGTTTTTTTCCTGATTAAAGGTATGATGAACTCAACCAGCAACAGCAAGATGATTAACCCAATAACAATCGGTAACCCCACAGGGTTGTTTCTCAGAAAGAGCGTTATGTGCCCAAACCATGGGATACGCATAACAACTTTGCCGATAACGAGGTTTTCGGGGACACCTTGACCGCTGTTCCAGAGCGTGCGGGAGTCATACTGGTTTGGTGAAACCTCTTTGGGCCAGGGGTCGCCGTTGCCGTCGCCTTTAGTTTGGAAGTAAAGGGTGCCGTTGATTTCGTACTTTGAAACTATTCTGTGCACAATTGGGGTGGCTGAGGGGTTGTTGGGGTTTAGGTAGACTATGACGTCGCTGTTGGGGTAATCTGCGTTTAGGGTTTTTGGGTCTACGCCTTGGATGATTATGATGTCGCCGACGTGTAATGTTTGGGCGAAGGTGTGGCTCCAGCCGTCGCATAAGCCGTCGTAGGGTACACACATGCTGCCGCTTTCAACAACGCGAACTGGGACATCTGTGTTTAGGGCGAACCGTAGCCCAAAGAAGAAACCTAAAACTATGATTACGATTATGGCGATAGCGAGTATGGATTTGAAGTTCTCGTTGCGGGTTATTTTCGGTAGTATACTCAATGTGGTGCCTTCAATTAGCTTCTAATTGAACACGTTCTTTCTTAATAAACAACATCTTTCTTAGGAGGTTAGAGTAAACAAAAAATACGCCAACTGCAGCTTCCTTGTAAGGTTACCGCACATGCTTAGGCTTAGCAACACCCAGAAAATCTTCGTTATCATGTGTATACTGGGCTTTTTCGCTATCCTTAGCTCAACTATGTCAAAAAACCCCGTGCTTAAACCCTTCGCAACCAGCTTAGGCACCCCCAACGAACTGCTGGGCATCGTAGCCTCTGCCTCAACCATACCAGGCATCCTCGTCAGTTTGCCCGCAGCATCACTCTCCGACATCTTTGGCAGACGCAAAATGCTGCTACTATCCGCTTTCGTTTTTGCCTCCGCACCTTTCTTCTACTTGGGAGTGGATTCTTGGTGGACGTTGGCGCTTGTCCGTTTCTATCACGGTTTCGCCACTGCCATCTTTATCCCAGTAGCTGAAGCCTCAATCGCCGAACTCTACCCAACCAAGCGCGGTGAGCGTATCTCGCTTTTCAGTTCTGCCACTGCGGTGGGTCGGGCTTTAGCTCCTTTTCTCGGCGGCTACATCCTGTTCGCAACTAGCCAGAGCTACTTCTCGCTCTACTTGGCTGTGGGCGCGGCGGGGGTGACGGCGTTGGTGGTTGCGGTGCTGTTTTTAGCTGAAAAAAGAGAATCAACACAGGTGGCGCCGCCTGTGGAACGGTCAACCAGAAAAATGTTAGGCGGCTGGGTTTATCTAATCAGGAACCGTAGCGTTTTAGGGGTAAGCTACGTTCAAGCGATCCAATACTACGTGTTTGGCTCCGTAGAGTTTTTCTTAGTCGGCTACTTGACGGAGGTAGCGGGAATAGACATTTTTTCCGTCGGCATCATTGCAGGTAGCCAAATCGCTGCGCTGGTGATTGCGCGACCCCTAATAGGGCGAGTCTCGGATAGGATTGGGCGCTCTAAACCCATCATCGCAGGCGCAGCCGCCAGTTGCCTCCTGATTGCGGTAATTACTTTCACAACAGCGTTTCCATTGCTGCTCCTCTTGGCGGTTGGTTATGGTGTAGCGTTTGCCGCTGTTCTATCTTCGACTACGCCGTTGATGAGCGAGTTGGTGCCCGCGTCGCTGGTGGGTGCTTCGATGGGTTTTCTCGCAACCGTTATGGATATAGGGCAAACTTTAGGACCCATTCTAAGCGGCATCATATTCGCAACAAGTCTGCATTATCTGGGTTTGTTTGCCTCTCTGAGTACATTGCTGGCAAGCTCGATAGCGGTTTTTGTTTTGAGCAAAAGGCGGGTTAAGCCAACACCTTCGAATTAACCCGTCGTCTCAAGGTGCCGCTTAGCAAACTAAAAAACGCTGGGGCAACTAAGCCCACAACAGTTAACGCTAACCCCACAAAATGCATGTTAACCATGAGATTTGGATCTTCTACGGGGGTGTTTAGGTAGAATCCGTAGTAGGTGACCGAGTCCACGCCAAACGAAACAAACCCATACCACGCATTCACAAACAGCGTGCTTTCAACTAACGAAGCAAAAACCAAAAGCAACCCCGCTAAAACCAAGGCAGGTTTTATCCAGTCGATTTTTTTCTTGGTATCCAATGAACCATTCAAGACGTGGCCTTTGTCGGCTATCGACGCTGCAGCCAAACAGAGGAAGGGCAACGCGAAATAGTTGTATTTCACGGCGCTGACATAGGGCACTGTCAAATGAAAAACCAAAACCAACAACATATCAAGCGCCATAACCGCCGCGACGGCTCCGAGGCAGACAAGGTCTAAACGCAAAAACCGTTTCAGCTGCCGCTGATAGGCAACCGCAAGCGCCGCAGAAAAGAAAACCGCAACAAACAGGAACCACCCTGCACTCTTTACATAAATTATCGGTAAGAATTCTGGTACAGGGTTGGCGACGAGTTCGGGGTGGGTGAAGTCGCTGGCGAAGTAGACGCCGAAGAAATGCTGGTTTGCAAACCCTCCAAACCAAACCGCTTGCAGAATAAGCGAGGGCAAAACAAACAACAGCACTTTGCGTCTATCCAACTTGAAGGTACTCTCTTTTCTGTTCAGTGTTATGAAGAGCAGTAGGGGGATGAGGGTGAACACGGCGAAGAGCTTGATTAAAAAAGCCAACGCAAACACCACACCAGCAACCAAAACCAGCCGTTCACTGTTGCGTTTAACAGCCAAAACTGCCAATGTTAGGAACGTTAGGCTCAAGAAGAGGTATTGGTTGTCGATTAAGAAAATCCTCGACATGTAAACGTGCCATGGGACAAAACCGAAGAGCGCTGAGGCGGCTAAACCTGTTTTTTTGCCATATAGTACTGTGCCTAAGGAGTAGACTGCCGCAACGCAGCCGAGCCCAAACACAGTCACCAGAGCCACGCCATTTAGGTATGACGAGCCGAAGATTGCGAAGGTAGCAGCTGAGGTGTAGAAACCCAGCGGAGGCTGATTAATCATAAGTCCCGTTGTGACGGTGGGGTATCCTGTGGTGAGAATGCTGGCGGTGGCTTCGTATTCGAGTTGTGCGTCCCAGTTGCTATAGGTGCCCATGGGTGCGGTGATGAGGAAGCTACCGACTAAGACCAAGATGAGCATGCTGTGCTCGCATAGAAACTCCTCAACCTTCTTTGCTGTCACGGTTGCTTCCCAGACTTTAGCATCAGCGGTTTGGCAATAAAATATTATCCTAAACATTTCTGCGTGAGTGTGCAAAACGTTATATGGCGAGTCTGCGTTTTCCGCTGTGGAGACAGTCTTGATCGCAACAAAAACTCAGAGGTCACCATTACTTTATGGCGTCGCTTTATGGATGGCGCTAAACATCGTTTTAATGGCTGTAATCATCTTAAACGGCGACGTTGAAGACCTCAACAACTGGATAGAAATCGCGCTTTGGTCAACCTCGATTCCCGCGTTGCTTTCGAATCGCAAATGGGGCATAGCGTTCGCCATATTCACCTTAACCTACACGCTGAGCACCAGTGTGGGGATTTTGATTTACTATCAGGTGTGGCTAAACGCAATTCGCGTCGCAATCAACCTGCCCCTCATAGTGTACTTGTTTAAGACGCTGTTCGCAGACAAAAACAACTAACGCGAAATTAATGTTGGTTGAATGTGAGGTCTCTGTGGGCGCTCTGTAACTGCGCCTCAATGGGTAGCTGATAGGGGCATTTAGGCCTACATTCTCCACACCCTGTACATTTGTCCGCTTTAACTTCGAGTCCACCGTAGAGTTTACACGCCCACTCCTTGAGCCTATAAGCTTCGTGGAAGCTGTGGAATCGTAGGATAGCGGGTATGTTGATGTTTTGGGGGCAGGGCATGCAGGCGCCGCAGTCACGGCAGTAGTCGCCCAACTCAAAACTGAATCGCCTCTGCTCTTGAGGTGTTAAGCCTTTGAATTCTCCCCCTGCTTTCGCCGCAGCCTCTACTTCGGCGACACTTCGCAACCCCGGAATAACCGCGGCGACATCCTGCGATAGAACAAACCGCAGCAAACTGTTAACCCGCTCATCCGCCGATTCGCCCAGCCACGCTTTGAGTTCTGGTTCATCTGAAACTAACGAAAGCGAAGGCTGATAGAGGCAAGTAATCAAATTCGAAGTTTTCGCCATCAGCGGCTTCATGGCGACCACACCTACGTCATGCGCCTTTGCAGCAGGTAACAGCTCTTCAATCGCCTGCCGAGTCACCACATTTAAGGGCACCAAAACCGTGTCGAACTCACCTGTCGCAACAGCCTTCGCGAGCACCCGTGGCTTATGCCCCGTGATGCCTACAAAATCTGTCAGCCCTTCACGGCGGGCTTCTTTGCATGTCTGCAGCGACCCATCTGCGCTCATGGCTTTCTCAAGAGTTTTCTCGTCGTCGATACCATGCAATTGAAGGATGTTGACGTGGTCGGTGCGGAGGTTTTTGAGGCTCACCGTGAAGTCAGCCATCGATTCCCGTTTTGTTCGGCTCCCCGTCTTAGTCGCGATTACACATTGGCTCCGTACGTCTTGGAGGGCTTCGCCGATTTTTTCTTCGCTGTCTCCGTCCCAACGTGCAGTATCAAAATAGTTAATGCCCAAATCGAAAGCATGCCTAACGACCTTGACTGCTTCTTCTTTTGTGAGTTCAGCTATCCATGTGCCGCCGAACCCAACCTGCGACACCGATAGGTTTGTTCTGCCAAGCCTCCGCTTATCCACTTTGCTTCACCTAAGCCGAACCGCTGGCTTTTTTGGTTCCATGCATAAGGCGGCTTTTGGCGAAGTTGAAGATGCCTTCGCGTTTGGCGCGTTTTATGATTTGTTTGGGGGTCATGTGGAAGCTTTTGAAGAAGCGCCACTGCACGGCTTTGAGTGATTCAAAATCGTATTCTTCGGATTTGACGCTGAGCAGGTAGTCGTCAAGTCTTGTGTATTGTCCGCTCTGTAGCATCTCGTTGTAGAGTTTGCTGTCGGGGTAAGCGATGAAGATGTTGAATTGACAGTAGTCGGGGCTGAGTTTTTTGGCGAATTTCAGTGAAATCTCCATGTCTGCGAGGGTTTCGTCGGGTAAACCCAGCATGAATGAGCAGGCTGTTTTTATACCGTGTTTCTTGCAGAGCTTAAACGCGGTTTCGACCTGTTCGGGGGTGGTGTTCCTGCCAATGCGCTGAAGCACTTTAGGTGAACCTGATTCGACGCCGAACCAAATCACCTTGCAGCCTGCTTTGCTCATCAACTCCAATAGCTCATCATCGACCAGATCCACACGGGTGTCACAGACCCACTCTAAATCGAGCTTGTTTTCGATGATGAGCCGGCAGAGTTCTTTGGTTTTCTCTTTACGTAGCGTAAAATTGTCGTTTATGAAGTATATGCCTTTGGTGCCGTATTTGGCTTGCAGGTCTTGGATTTCGCCCAACACGCGTTTGGGGCTAAAACCGCGGCAGATGTTACCCCAGAGTTTGCGGGTTTCACAGAAACCACAGTTGAAGACGCAGCCACGGCTGATGCTCATAACGTCGGCGGGTTTGGCGTCTAAGAATTCGATGGTGCGGTCATACTGGTCCAGCGGTAGCAGGTGCCGTGCTGGGTATGGGATTTCATCCATGTCTTCGATGAATTGGGGCGGGTTGATTATGTTGCCGCCGCTTCCTCTGCAAGCGACCCCTGGAACGGTTTCGGCTTGAGTTTTGTCGCCACTTGACAACGCGTTGGCTAACTGGGTTATCGCGCGTTCTCCTTCACCCATAACGACATAATCGATTTCTGGGTGTGCAAGAAGTGTTTCAGGTAAATAGGAGGCATGCCAACCACCGACCACGACGGTGCAGTCCTGTTTTGCTTCTTTAATGAGTTTAGCAGTTTCCACGCACCGCGCAAACGTGGCTGAACCACAAGTAATACCCACCATAAACGGAGAGGCTTGCTCAACAAGTTGCTTAACCTCAGCGGCGGGTTTGTTGGCGAGGTAATTGTCAAGCATCTGAACTTTGTAGCCTGCTTTTTCGAGTGCCGCAGCGATGTACATTAAACCGATGGGAGGCAACCGTTTCCCGTGGTACCATGTGTCTTTTTCGGGCGGCGCCGTTGTCATAAGCAGGATACTGCGCTGTGAGTTTCCAGGGTTTTTTTGGGGGCGTTTGGGCATGTGGGGTTTGTCTCTTGAGGGGTGATTGTTAGGTTTGATGGTTCGCAGAGTTATAGCTTTAACGGAAAAACCTGCACTCTAAAATTTTTCCCTCAAAACGCGGTTTACCAAAGTTCCAAGTCTGCCAAAATATTAAGCGCACAGTGTTAAAGGGTGAATAAAACAAACTTTAAATTCTGCTTTTAACTCAAAGTAAACAAAATTTATCTCTCCAGGTCTTTACATGTCAGCAGACCCTAAAATAGACGCAATAGACGCAACAATAATCAAAATGCTTCTCGCAGAGTCACGAACCAGCTTCACTGACATTGCGAAGGTATGCAAAATCACTGTCGGTGCAGTTAGGATGCGTTACAAGCGCCTCTGGAAAGAAGGCATAATTACAGGTGAAGTGACGCTGGTTAACCCTCGATGCCTCGGCTACAGTCATATTGTAGATTTAGGAATCATAACCGACTTTGAGCATGAAGATGAAGTCGCCGCTTTTCTGGAGACCCGACCGCAAATTTCACAAGTAATTCGGCATATGGGTAAATACAATTTCTTCGGGAAAGCCGCTTTAAAAGAAATCAACAGCTTACTGGATGTAATTGAAGATTTAGAGTCCTGCCCAAAAATCAAACATGTCGATGCATTGATTTGGGCAGATGCAGTGAACGTAGAGTTCGCCTCAAACTTAACCATCAAACCGTTGCCCCTGAAAAGTGACGCAAAAAAATTACCTTCTCCAAAAACCGACATAGACCCTTCCCTGTTGGATTTCGATGACATCGATAGGCAAATCGCGATAATTGTCGCTAAAAATTCGCGGACCCCCTTTAGGCAGATCGGCGAACAGTTGGGTATATCCACTAAGACGGTTATTCAAAGGTACAAGAAGCTACGGAAAACCCTTCTTCCAACTTCAACTATTACACTGGACCTAGCTAAGCTGGGTTACAAAGCGTTAGCCCACTTTTACATAAACGTCTCAAACAGAAGTAAAATGACTGAAATCTACAGTCAGCTACTCAAAATACCTAACCTAATAGTCATCATCAGACTCATCGGCCACTTCGATTTGTATGCAGCGGTAGCGTTGGAGGACTTTGATAAAATGTTCGAAGTCACCCAGCAGATCAACAGAATCAACAACCTTGAACCAGATGTCCTTTTGGGTCCATCTCCAGCTGCTTGGCCGCTGGATTTGTTCTCTTCGCTGCTGGAAACTGGTGCTATGCCAAAATATTGGGCACCCAAACCGCCTAATCCTTAATTATTTTCTATTTTTTTGCTACCCAAAAACTCATCTCAGGCTTACAGACAAGCCGATAAATGTACGCAAGGGGGTTGGGCAGCCAAGTTCCCGTTAAGTAGTGGTCTGTTCTTCGGTAGTGTTCAAAACGCTGCCGCCTAAAAACCTCGGCGATAACCGTGTGGTTTAGGGCGTGCTCTTTCTTAAACCAATAATCAGACAACGTGTAATCAATCATGGGGATTCTTAATCCGACGATCCCAAAATAGAGACTGTTGAGCATGGGGTTGGAGTGGAACGTGAAGCCTTTGATGATGCTTGCCAACATACCCTTCTCAGTAGCCCAATAGTAAGGGGAGGCTTCGTGATCGATGTAGATGACTCCGCCCTTCTTGAGGTAGCCGCAAAGAGCAACAAGAGCCGCCTCGTAATCGGGCAGATGATGAAGCACTGAGTAACTGGTTATTAAATCGAACTCGCCTTCTTGGAAGGTCAACGCTTCTATGGGCGAATTGATAACCACCAACTTGTCAGGCATGAACGCGGCGTACTTCTTTTTGAGTATAGCACACATCTCAGGCGAAATATCTGTTGCAGTCACATGATACCCCATAGCGAGGAGCTTGCCCGTGAGGTTGCCTGTGCCTGCGCCTACGTCAAGGGCTTTTTTCTGGTTGTGGGTCACCATTTTGTCGATGGCATTTAGTTGGGCTGTTAGGCGTTTTTGTTCTTTTTTGCTGTAGACTTCGGGGTGGATGGCTTCGTAATATTTTGCTTCGCTTCGGTGGACATCTATGTTAGCTTTATGAATTTGTTCGCTTAGTGCTTGGTTGTATAGCGTTACGTTTTCCTCCGAAGTGTGTTGCATTAAAACGGTTTACAGCATTTAAATAGTTTGAGAAAAACAGACACAATCTAATTGCTTATCGACGAGATGCACAAGGTAGAGTTAATACATTAAAATGCGAAACGATTTAAGCATCAACCCCCTTCAAACAGACAACACTTAAGCGTGAAGCAGACATGAAACCCCACATAACGCTCGTTAACCCCGCTGCACCCGCTGGCGCCGTCATGCACTGGCCGTTTGCCCTGTTGGGTTTAGGGTACTTGGCGGCGGTTTTAGAGAAAAACAACTACAAAGTAGACGTTATCGACTGCCAAGTACAGTCGATGTCGATTGAAGAGTTCAAAAAAGAAATTGAGAAACGCCAACCAGACATCGTCGGAGTTACCTCATCTACGCTCACTTACAAGTCAGGTTTGAAGCTGATTAAAGCGGCAAGAGAAGCCTGCCCAAAGTGTATAACCCTCGCAGGCGGCCCCCACGTGACATTTTGGGATGACCACGCGCTTGAGGAGTGCCCAGAATTAGACATTGTCATTCGCAGAGAAGGAGAAGCCACTCTTGTGGAGTTGGTGCAGCGTATCGAGGCTGAAGAAAGCTGCGCCGACGTTTTAGGAATAACATATCGCAAAGACGGCAAAATCATAAGAAACCCCGACCGCCCCTACATCGAAGACCTCGACAGTTTGCCCTTTCCCGCGCGGCATCTCTGGCCGATGGATAAATTCGCCCAGTACGAAGATGTCCTCTACTTGGCGATGAGCCGTGGCTGCGTTTACTGGTGTGAATTTTGCTGTACTGTGCGCATGCATGGACGCAAGTACCGTATGCGAAGTGCCAAAAACGTCGCAGACGAATTAGAGTTTCTCTACAAAACTTATGGCAAAACCAAGTTCACCTTCTGCGACGACGCCTTCACAGTCGACCAACAAAAAGTCATCGACATCTGTAACGAAATAAAGAAACGTGGACTCAAAATCGAGTGGAACTGCGGCACCCGCGTAGACATGTTAACCAAAGATTTGTTGGTCACCATGAAGGAGGCGGGTTGCGTTTCGGTTTGGTTCGGCGTCGAATCAGGTACACAGCAGATGCTGGATGCAATGAAAAAAGGCATCACACCCGAATTAACCGAGAAAGTCCTAGGTTGGGTTCGCGAAGTGGGTTTGAGACCTGTTCCAAACGTAATTTTGGGTTTCCCAGGTGAAACCAAAAAGTCCGCGTGGGACACCATCAAATTCATAGAAAAAGTCGCTCCGGACGCAGTAGGCTTCTACAACGTCGCCACACCCTTCCCGGGCACACCGCTGTATGATCAAGTTAAGGCTAACGGTTGGCTCCGCGTCACCGACTTCGACAAGTACGACACAACACGCCCGATTTTTGAGACGCCGCAGCTTAGCATGAAGGAGTTGGGGAAACTCCGCGAAGGAGCATTCCACCACTACTATCTACGAAGGGCGTACTTCATGGAAAAGAGCCGACGCTTCAAACTCTCCACCGCCATCGTAGTCGGTATGCATTTAATCGCGAACATCAAGCTGAAACTGAGAAGAAACTAGTTGCTTCTCGGTCGCCGCTTCTTTCTATACTTCAAGCCTTCATAGAGAAAAATCGCTGCAGAAACAACCGTCACAATCGTTAAAAGCCAAAACGAGCCCTCAACCATCGAACCCAACAAAAGATGCGGAATCAAAACCGCAAACTCTGCAAGCAAAACCCCCAAAAAAACCAAACCAAAAATCGCAAATCGCAGAACCAGCCTTTTCCCAACCCATACATACCCCTTCAAATTCACCTTCTTTTTGGCCACATAGTTACCGTAGTCGTCTTTAACGACCAAATCTAAGTCGATGAGGCGCTGAAGGTTACGGTAGGCGACGCTTGGGCTGCTGAGGTTGGCGCCGCGCATCAAATCCCGTGGCCCCACAGGTTTGTCGGCTTTAACAATGTAAACGTATGTTTGGAATAGTGTTGAGTTGAGTTCTTCGTTTGGCTCCAAAGGGTTAGGCTCCGTTGTTGACAATTAGGGTGGTGTATGCTTAAAAAATATGCGTCGGCAAATGTGGTGGGGTTTGCTGGGGCTCTGGTTTTTAGGAGAAAGAAATGCAAACGCTACTTTGCAACTTTTAAGTTTGAGCCAGAGCCCTCTCAGCCCCGTTCTTTCTCCAACACTTATTTGGGACTAAAAAAGGGGAAGGGATTTTGGTGTTTGTTGTTTTATGGTCTTTTCTTGAGGACCATTATGATTACTACGCCGACTAAGACGATAGCAATTATAATGGCGACTACTGCTGGAACAAAGTACATCTCAACGGGTGATGCAGGTGCTGGTGTGGGTGCAGCGGTTGGCTGTGGTGCGTCTTCGACTTCTATCGCGGTCACTGCAGTTGAACCGTAGTATGATTTTGTGCCGTCAAAGGTTGCGATGAGGGTGTATCTGCCTGGAACTTCTGGCACAAATGAGGTGCTGTAGAAACCGTTTGCGTCGCTTGTTGCGCTAGCTACTTTGTAGTGGTTGCCGTTGGGGTCAAACACAGTTATGGTTACATCTACACCTGTGGCGTTGGTTGGGCGTGGGTACTGCATCCAGACGTATTGCATCCAATCCGTCATGCTTGCGTCTGAGACTGCGGGGACACCGTTGGGGAAGCGAACTTTGATGTCATAGTTGCTTAGGCCTGGTGCAAGGTCAGTTACGAAGCCTTCCACTAGGACTTTGTTGCCGTTAGTTGAGACTTTGGGTGCCGCGGAAATCGTTGTTGCGCTGGGGCCTTTGCCAAATGAGTATAGGCGGTTGTCGTAGCCTGCGTTGAGACCTGCCATTACGCTGTCGCCGATGACGCATGTTCCGCCCCACCAGTTAGCAAACCAACTGATTCGCCAGATTTCTTCACCTGTGGTTGCATTGAGGCAGACCATGGGTGCGCCTCTTGAGCTTAGGTTGGGTGAGTGCTCTGCGTAGGACAGGTAGATTTTGCCGTCGGTGACGAAGTGGAACATGGTTGGGAAGTTTTCGCTCCATAGGATTTCTGAGTAGGGGTCTGAGCAGTTATAGTTCCAGACTCGTTTGCCTGTTTGCATGTCGTAGGCGATTGTTTGTCCGCTCATGCGTTCGCTGAAGAATAATCCGTAGCCGTGGCAGGGGCCGTACCATTTGTCGTAGTATTGCAGGTATGGTTCAGGTTCGGTTTCCCACATGAAATTCCCGGTATTTAGGTTGAAGCCGTAGAATCGGATGTTTTCTTTGCAGGATATGATGAAAACGCGGTCTTCGAAGCTGACGTCGCTCCAAACCCAGTTTGCGTCTTCAAACCCTGAAGGTACCGTCCAAGTCTTGTTCCATAACAGTTGACCCGCGGTTTCTTTCTTTGTGCTAATTGCCCATGAAGTGATGGTTGAGCCTCTGTAACTTGGGAACGCCGATGCCTGAGAACCTAGTACACAGTCGTCAACTTCTGCGTGGCAAACTGCACCTGGTAACCCTTTGGGTATGGTTACGTTCCATTGTATACCTCTTGAGGCGTCGAATTTGCTTCCGGGTACATCCCAGCTGCCGTCTGCAACAGCCATTGCGGTCTGTGGGTTGGTTGCTCTGCTTGAATTCCACATGGTCATCCAGCCGTTTGTCTGGTCAACGTAGTAACGGATGATTTCGCCTCTCGGTCCATAGTAGTTGTAGTTAGGGTTTGCTGAAGTCATGTTTTCTATGCTGTATACCCATCGGCCCGTTAATGCGTCATAGGCTTTCCAAGTGGAACCCACTGTTGTCCATAGGTATGCGAATGCACCGTAGTAGTTGAAACCTTGGAAGTTATACACTTGACCAAAAGCTAACCTTTCGTTGTTCCAGTTTTTAACCCAGAGTTCTTCGCCAGTTTTCAGGTTAATCGCATGAACGTTTTGTTCAACTGCTTGGCCACCTGTAGATTGGAACGCATTGTAATACATTACACCGTCGATAACAACTGTGCCGAGGAATTTGCCTACGTATGCGTCACCCATCTCGTAACCCATCTCGCCCTGTTCACCTCCAGTCATGCCTCCTTGGGCGTACTGTTTAGTCCAGAGTATGTGGGCTGTTTCAGGTGCTTCAGAGTTGCCTTCGTGGAACTTTTCGATTGGGGGCATGCTGTAGCTGCCTGCGGGTCTTAGCCATTGGCCTGTCAGGGGAGCCCATTCGTAGAATTGGGCGTTGATGGGTCTGTTCCAGTATTCAGTTGGCAGCGGAAAAGCTGGGAAGTAGGGTATGGGTTCTTCTTGGACGACGAGGTTGCACCATTCGCTGACGCTAGCTTGGTAGGTGTATTCTTGTGGGTTAAAGAAAGTCATTCCTGGAACCATCTTTTGTTCTGGGAAATGTGTTCTTAGTTTGTATGTTCCGACTTGGTCAGGTACGAGGACTGTGCCTGTTCCGCCTGTGGAGTCTGTGTTGAATGGTCCAAGGGTTGTGGTTGTGTTGTCTGGTCGGATTACTTCGACGGTTAGGCCTTTCCATTGGAAGTAGGTGCCGTTGGTGGCTTCGGAGATGCCGAGGTGGATGAGTGTTTCTTGGCCGACGCCGACGGGGTTTGGTGTGGCGTTACAGAATGCGTAGGTTTTTCTAGTTAAGGCGGTTTGTGCGTCGATTGCTGGTAGTATTGCTACCATTGGTAATAGAAATGAGAGCAGTAGGATTGTTGCTGCTGCTTTTTTTATACTACTTTTCATTTTTCTTTTTCTCCTTAAGTGCGTGCTTCTACATCTCGATGTGTTGTGTTTATAAAACTTTTCAAAACACTGCTTTGTACTGATTTATTATTAATAATAAATTGGTAACACACTAAAATTTTATCATAACAGATATATAATATGACTTATAATTAAACACGACCAGATATCCAACACACAAGAAACTGGCTACGCATATGTCCCCCAAAGTTGAAATCGACGAAATAGACGAACAAATCATACACCTCCTCATCAAAGACGCACGCCTAAGCCTAAAAGGAATAGCCAAAAAATGCGGCATATCCGCCGTATCAGTATTCAACCGAATAAACCGACTCAAAAAACAAGGCGTCATCACAGGCGCAACCCTGTTTGCCTCACTGGATAATTTCAAACTATACTTAGTTGCCTCTATTGGAATGGAAACTGAAAACGACGCCGACGTAGATGAAATTTTAAGGTTTTTCAAAGAACACACCTGCCTAATCGAGCCCTCCGTAAGCATAGGAAAATACGACCTCTACGCATTGATTTATTCAGAAAATTTCGAAAGCCTAAACGACCGCGTGGAAATGGTGCGGCGGCTACCTGGAATCCGAAAAGTCGTTGTGTCCGTGTGGTCAGGGTTACCAATCCTAAATTTCGAAAACATTGATTTGATGCCGAAAACTGGGTGTACCTGATGGACAAGCTAGATTACCTCATTTTAGCTGAACTTCAAAAAGACGGGTTGATGTCTTTTGTTGACATAGCAAAAAATGTTCACTCCACCCCCTGCACCGTTCGAAGACGCTATGAAAAAATGAAGAAAGAGGGCAAAATTTTTCGCTGCATCGTATCCCTTGACTTGGCTCGGTTAGGCTACCAAGGAAAAACTTTTCTACTCATCAACCTGCTGCCCAACAGCAACAAATCCGAAACCGTGGCGTACCTAAAGAACATAAAAAACGTGCTAGTAGTCACAGAAATCATCGGCCCCTGCGACATAATGGCGATCGCGCCTATTACAGACCTAACAAGCATACAAACACTGATATCGGAGGCAAAAAAAGCGCCCAACATCCAAAAAGTTGATTTTTACTGCATAAACAACACTAGTTTTCCAATCGGGCACAACTTTGGTGAGATGCTCAATCAGAGATGCCGGGTTCTTGCAGATAAGCTGTGAGCGCTTCAAGTAGGGTGGATTTTGGAAAAATCTATTAGCCTCTTATTCTAAAATGCCCAAACGGCAGGCGAGGTTTGCCCCTAAGGAGAAAGAAAAGTGAACACTAAAGCAGTAGCGGTTGCTATCGCTTTCACTGCTCTCGCAACAGTGCTAAACTACATCAAAATTCCCGTTCCTTATCTACCATACTTTTCGTATCAAATGGGCGACGTCGTCTTAATTGTGGCGCTGTTGCTTTTTGGGTTGAAACCCGCCCTTTTGATTGCAACCCTAAACATGCTCATGACGATTGTGCTCTACCAAAACCCCGCGGGTCCAATCGGGCCACCTTACTATTTAATTTCAGTCATTGCAATGTTTTTGGGGATTTATTCTGCAATAGAGTTTGTTAAACGGCGCCAAATGTCAAAAAACGTTTACGTAGCCAAATCGGTGGGGTTCTCCACAACCCTTGGCGCGGTAAGTAGGACGTTAATTATGTTGCCGCTGGATTATTTTGTGTATGGTTTCTTGGTGTCGGTGGTTTCGGGGTTGTCTATTGCAGCTTCGTATAATATGGTGCTTGCAATGATGCCAGCCATGATTATCTACAACATAACAGTGCCCATCATCATGGTTCCATTAAGCTACCTCATAGCCAAAAGACTAGTTAAGTACGGCTCGCTAGTTTCGAATTCTCCGCTAATTTAAAGTGAGAAGAAACCGTGTTTCTTGAAGTAAACAATCAATGCTACGATGACTATTAGGGCTGTCACTGCGGCGGTTACCTCTATCAGGGTTAAGGTGGCTGCGTTCTGTTTTGCTTGCATATCAGGGTCTGTGGATGCGACAACCACATTATCATCATTGAAAGGCTCCATAAGGGGGTAGTTATCTACGCCGTACACTTGCTCTTTCCAGACGACATTGCTTATGTAACCTGTGTAGTATTCTGCCATGATTTGGTAGGGTTGGTCGCCTATGTGGTTGCCATCGCTGTCAGTGCCGTTGTATGTGCTCCAGTAGTTGCCTTCTGCTCCATCATCCCAAATGTTCGACGTTGTATTTACTAGGCTTAGGCTTTCTATGGGTATTTGGTTGCCGATAAAGTTGTTATGTACAAATGTATTGTAACCAGATGATTGATCGTTGACCAAACCCGTTTTAAAGACGTTTTGTGGCGGTAAACAAACGCCTGCCCCTCCATCTAGAAACGTGTTTCCGACGATTTTGTTGTACCATGAAGTTTGAGCCACTAATCCATTGTTGTTTCGAACAAAGGTATTTCCAGAAATCGTGTTGTACTGGGATCCTGTTAGCCATAAACCCAAGCCACAATCTGAAACTATGTTACCAGAGATGTTGCAGTATTGGGCATTTTGAAGATGAATTCCAGACAGCCCTTCTTCCCAGTCAGTATGCCTTACAAAGAAGGCGGAACTGTTGCCAGGGGGACGTATATAGTAGCGGTGTGCACTATTGTGATCTAGAGAGAACAAAATCGTCAAACCTGTTATGGTGACGTTATAATAGCGGACCTGAATAACGGTTCCGCGATAGCTCCCGTTGAGTACAGTTTTGTTTGTATCCTCGCCCCTGATTGTCAACCGTTTATCGATGACTAAGGTTTCATTGTAGATGCCTTGTTTGATGAATATTGTGTCGTCGTCTTTAGCGTTCTGGATGGCTTGATTTATGGTGGGAAAATCGTCGGGAACCACTATTACGTTTCCCTTTGCCTCCAAAGGCTGAAACACAATTACAGAAGCCGCTAACATGAAGACGATTACCGTTAAGCTTGCAGCTTTGCCCATACAGGTCACCATCAGGTATCAACTGCAACAGCCGATTTAGTTCTACTCGAAGAACAAATTGTTCCCAAGCTGGAACACTCATGCTCACTTTGGGGCTGTTTAGTTTGGGTGTGTTTTTGGCAAAACTATAAGCAGAAGGAAGCCGCCAGTTCACTGTAAGGCTTTGACATGAGTAGGATTAGTCGAGTCAAGAAATACTTGATTCCCACCACCCTCATCGCCCTCATAGTGCTCTCCGCCACACTTCTCCAGCTACATCTAAGCCTAACAAACGCCACCATAAACAGCAACCCCTACGTTGGAATCGCATTCTGCGGAAACACCACCACCGAAGCCAAAACCCAAATCGACCGGACAAAAACCTACACTAACCTGTTTATTCTAGACATCGGCAGAAGCACACTAAGCAGAAACGAAACGGCGGTTATGGAAATCTGCGATTACGCGGTAGCCAACGGGCAAAGCGTCATAGTTAACTTGGGCATCAACAGTCCCTACGATAACGACACCACCACTTGGTTTTGGGAGCAGGACATGACTGCTGTTAAGCAGAATTGGACACAACGTTGGGGGAATAAGTTCCTTGGCGTCTATTACAACGATGAGCCCGGAGGAATCCAACTGGATGGCGAGTGGGGACTTTGGTATCAATGGTTCGGTGAACACCTCAACGAAATAGACCATTCAGCAGCCGAAGCTATGTACCAGATTTACCTAAAAATGCTCAACTACGTAGATAACGGCGTCAAACCCACAGATTACAACATGGAAGCTGACTTCTTCATCAACGAAGTGATCGTAAAAGACCCTGGCATGCAGAACCTAACCACTGGAGGTATCCCGATTTTCACTTCAGATTACTGTTTGTATTGGTGGGACTACATAGGCGGCTATGATGTAATGTTCGCCGAGTTAGGTTGGAATGCCAGTGTTGCCCAGCAGATAGCTCAAGTAAAAGGTGCAGCTCGTTTAATGGATAAAGAGTGGGGTGCCATGATCACTTGGAAATATTATGATGTGCCTTTTCTTGATTCAGGCGAAAAAATCTACAGCCAGATGCTGACCGCCTATCAGGCAGGAGCCAAGTACATAGTGATCTTTAACTATGCCAAAGACGACAACGGTAACACAGCAGCCGCTATGATTGACGAGCACTATCTTGCGCTGGAGCGTTTCTGGAACGACATCCACAGCAAGCCCTATACTGACTTAAGTAAACCTGAGGCGGTGCTGGTTTTACCCCACAATTATGGTTGGGGCATGCGTGAACCCGACGACAAAATTTGGGGCTTCTGGAATACGGATGATAACACAGAGCAAATCGCCATCATCATGGGGAAACTGTTGGCGAGGTACGGCGCATCGCTGGACATCGTTTTTGAGGATGAAGCTTACCCAGTTTCGAAAGCGGATTATAAGTCGGTTTACTACTGGAACCAAACCCTCCCCGCTACCCGCTAAAAAGAACTTAGTAGTAAACACATCAGCTTCTTTCTGACAGTCGCCCTAAGTAAGCGGGCAATTCCGCGCCTTCTGTAACATCAATAAGGCTACTATCTGGATTACCGCTGAGAATCCAATCCATATTAACACAGAATATCCGCTATCCATCAAGAAACCAAAGATGGCTCCGCTGGCAAGCGTACCGACACCCAAAACGGTGTTAAAAACGCCGTACGCGGTGCCTCGCTGGTTTAGCGAAACCAAATTGCTAACTGCCGCACGGTAAATCGATTCCTGCATGCCTAAAACTAAACCGAACAGGACACAGGCTGCTATCACTCCAGCTAAGCCGCCGTAGGCGATAGCGAGCACAGGGAGAAGTGAAAGGGCAAAGGGTAACAAAAGAATTTTCAAACCTATTTTGTCGAAAAGGTGCCCTGACACTAAAGCCATCGGAACATCGACCACTTGAACAATGACATAGAGGAAAGGAATAATCCACTGCGCCCCTATCGGTTGAAGAATCATGGAGCCGCGAAGCAGTATTAAAGCTACAGGCAGAAGACCGAGTGTGTTTAGGAACACTGCTGAGCAGTAGAGCCAGAAGTGGCGGTTAAGAGGTGTTTTTTTGTCGTTGGCTGCTTTTATTTCAACCTCTATGTTTTTGTCTACTTTTTTACCGATTTTTTTGTAGGTAAAAATCAACGCGATTATCATTAGAATGAAGGGAATTATCAGCAGTTCAAACGCAATGGAGTAATTGTTTGCAGTTAGCAGTAGTATAACGCCGAAAAGTGCGGGCCCAATGATTGCGCCTATTTGATCGATAGCTTCGTGAAGACCAAAAGCTTTCCCTGCCCCCACACTTTTACTAATAACCGAGACAACAGTGTCCCGAGAAGGCGACCTCAAAGCCTTCCCTAATCGCTCCGTCAAAATTAAAGCTATAACTAATTCTACACTCGTTGACACGCCTACTAGTGGTATGGCAAGTATGCAGCCGTAACCGAGGAAAATGAAAAACCAGTACGCGCGGCTCTTATCTGCCAGTTTGCCTGTGACGAGTCTTGCAGCATAACCAAGAAACTCTCCAAACCCGCTGACTAAACCGATGGTTAACGCGGAGAGACCCAGAAAACTCAGGTAATCAGGAGTTATGCCTCTGCCTGACTCGTAAACGATGTCGCCTAACATGCTTACGATACCCATTGTGAGGATTGCAATGTAAGCGGTTCTTTTTGAGATAGTCAAGCAGCTAACCCTTTGCTATAAGAGGACTTGGTTATTCTGTTTGTTCTTAAAGGCATTATGGTCGGTTACGAAGGGGCTCTTTGTTCTTTATATAAGGGAGGGGAGGAGGCATCAGAGCAGTAGGCGTTCTTACGAGCTTTTTTCTGATTTAACAAACCTGCAACCCAACCTCAACGCAACATCTCATTCTATAAACTGAAGGCTGAATTACGGTTTTTTCTCTGTTTTAAACTTCCACCATAACCCAACGGTTTGTCGAAACATGTTCCAAGCGTCTTTTGCTAAGTTGACTTTGGTGTCTTTGCCGCTGTGCCACTCCACCGCAAACTCCTTAATTCGCAAACCATGACGATAGCCTCTGACCATGACTTCTGTGTCCCAGAACCAATGCGTCGCCTCCACCTCGCCGAGCAAACCTAAAAGCGCTTCCCGCCTAAACGCTTTGAATCCGCATTGGTGGTCACGCAGCTTAGAGCCCAACATGCGTCTGACGAGCCAATTGTAAGTTTTAGAGCTAAACCCCCTGCTAAACGTGCGTTCGGCTTTGCTCTCTTCAAGCATCCTTGAACCCGTGGCGAAATCGTAACCCTCAACGCTGATGGCTTCAACGAGGGGTTTTAGGTGTTTGAGGTCGGTGGCTAAGTCGAGGTCCATGTAAACCAAAACTTGTCCGTGGCTCTGGCGGAAAGCGTTGTTGAGTGCAGTTCCCCGCCCTAATCTTTTTTCTCGGTGAATATGTACCACGCATGGGTATTGTTGGGCAAGTTGCTGGGCGCGTTGAGCGGTGCCGTCTGTGCTGCCGTCTTCGGCTATGATTATTTCGTAGGAATCCACGAATTGGTTTAGGGTTTGGATGGTTTTTTCTACGGCTGGTGTGAGGTAGTTGACTTCGTTGTAGGCGGGCAACACCACTGAAACCTGTACTGTTTCGTTCAGTTTTGGTGTGGTCATGGCGCAAAGAACCAGCTTTTGAACCACTTTAAGTTATGAATATACTCCGTCGATGCGGGTGCGCCTGAAATCACAGGGTAAAACGCCAAGAACAAGGCGACTGTGGCTGCAAAGAGAATTATTGTTGCTACTTTTCCCAGCGGTTTATGCCAGTATTTGTTGATGAAGTAGGTTGTGGCGAAACAGATGAGGGGCACGCTTAGGTAGTAGTGGTAGATGTAGGTGGCTCTGCCCACAAAAACGTAGGTTAACCACGAGAACAAGAACACGACAACGATGTAGATTGCCGTGACATCCCAACCTTTTCCCCTGACGGTTACTGGTTCTTGTTCCTCTGCCGCAGATTTGGATAAGCGCCTTTTGAGAACCAATAACACTTCTTCCACGTGGAAAGCTTTGAATGCTAAGACCAGCATAGCCGCAAAACCGACCCACCAAACTGCGGGGTTCCCAAACACTGTAATCGTCGAAACCGTGCTGTTAGGTAAGTAGGTTATGTCAAACCATCTGGGTACTGTTGCGCCGTCCAAGCGGAACATGAATGGCCAAGACCACCATGGAGCCGCAGCGGAGTCGGTTACGGTGCCTGAGTGGAAGCTGAACATGGCGTTTTGCAGTTCAAGGATGGTCA